>Ga0306919_10000376_pt1 | contig 19158 bp, 17 predicted proteins | sample flu12Cox44000172_FD_203764 | JGI IMG/M metagenome (GOLD analysis project Ga0306919, IMG submission 203764) | Lab enrichment of tropical soil microbial communities from Luquillo Experimental Forest, Puerto Rico - flux4day.12C.oxic.44.000.172 (v2)... | ecosystem: Environmental > Terrestrial >... | reverse complement strand
GATAAGCTTCTTCTCTTGCAAGCGCTGCGGCCGGAATTCCCCGACGTCACTTTTTTGACCACCGATCTCGATGAACTGTTGCTTCCTCAAGACAAGCTTCGATACACGCGCAACCTTTTGGTCGCCTCTGGCTACGGCGTCACGCTTATTCCCGAGCTGCAAAAGGATGTTCTGCCCTTTCGCAGCAGCTATCAGACCTCGATTTTTCTCGCAACGACCCTGGCGATCAAAAATAATGACCTAGCCCACCCGAAGACCGAGGCGAAGAGCGACCCCTGGCCCGACACGACGGCGGCCCTTGGCTGCTGGGTCGAAACAGCCGCTTCTCTTTCAAATCGGCCGCACCATCGCCCGAGGCCTGCCGACCAGTTCAGTCGGTGGCGCCGACTGGGCTTGTAAGGGACGAGGCGCACATGCGACAGCCGATTTCTTAACATACGCCTCGATCAATCCAGACGTAGATAAGCTGTACCCAGAGTTTACACTGGGCGCGCGGTTTGGAATCTTCCTGATCCCCATAGCGTTGTTCGGCATTTTGTTTAGCCTTACGCCGATACGAAAGTTTTTCTCTTCCGGAATATCTCCGACTGCGTCAGTGGGTCAGGGCGAACTGAGCGCGCCGCCGATTGAGCCTAGCATTAGGTGGCTCGCGCCGCTCGTCGTGGTGACGCTCATTACTTGGGCGTTAGTTACCCTGTACTGGCCCGTTACCGCGCGCTGGCTGACAGAGTATCCCAAAAACGACGGCGATCCGATGGCGCTGTTCGAAGGGATCAGCATCTGGCCGACGATCGCGTTACGCGTTTTCGGGGGCATCCTTTCGCTGTTGCTGATCTGGTGGACGCTACGGACCTTGGAGATAAATAGACTCGAGACCGAGCGCGATATGGGGCTTCGACTTCGAACTGGAACCACGGGCATTACCGAAGACTACAAGGAAATGATGAACAATCTGGATTTGCCCACTCGCCGCGCCAAACTCTCTGCGATGCTTTGGTTCCCGCCCGACAGCAGCTACAAGAATCCACAAGGATGTGACGAGAGCGATCGTCGGAAGGTAGCATTCTTGCACATCGTTACCCGAATGTCGCTCAGGTCAAGGATCCGCTGCCTCCGCGCCGCGGTCGGCACCATCGGTATGATACTGTTATGGATTCTGGTCCTCGCGCCAGTATTTGGCGATCTCACCGTACCGGCCCGCGGCGACCGCGCCAGGCACATATATTGGTGGGTCACGTTCCTCGACGTCATTCCCACGTTGTTTTTGACCTTTCTGGTTGCTGATGCGACGCTTTACTCGCGAAAGTTCATATCTCGTCTGACTCAGATAAGCACGGTATGGCCAGATAAAACCTTAGACAAATTCGCACGCTATGATTTACCTCGCGGTGCTCGGGAAGATTGGATGGACGTGCAATATCTGGCAAAACGAACCGCGTGCATAACGCAACTTATCTACTTCCCGTTTCTCTCATTGACTGTGTTATTCTTGTCTCGCAGCCATTTGTTCGACGACTTTACGATGCCCTGGACATTGCTGGCTTCGCAGGCGATCAGCGTGGCGGTGATCGTCGCATCGGTACTGGCCTATCGTTCGGCAGCCGAAAAAGCTCGTAAGGCAGCTCGCACTCATTTGACCGCGAGGATCGTCTCGGCGCAAGGCGACGAGAAAAGGGTCGGACAGTTGGAGCGGATATTGAACGAGATCGAGAGCCTTAGGGAGGGAGCCTTCGCGCCGTTGACGAGCCAGCCGATCGTCAAAGCGGTCCTGCTGCCGCTCGTCACTTACGGCGCTGCTTGGCTCGCGCACATCTACGGCCTACCCGGAATTTAGAATCCGGGCGTTCCTGCGCAGCGGACGGCAGACGCTGAGAAAGGCCCGCCCGTCGAGCTCGCGGCTGACCTTATGGTATAGAGGTCGACGCGATCGATGTAATGCTTACAGGGTGCTCATGGGCGTGGTGACCTGACGCGGCCGACTCAAGCTCAGCAACGCGTCTCCGCATCGAGCAGTTGCAGCGCCGCCTTCAACGCAGAGCCCCGCACTGCGGAGCGGTCGCCGGCAAAGACACGGCGTTCGGTGCGGCACGTCCCGTCGCGCCGCGCCAGACCGAACAGCATGAGGCCCACCGGCTTTGTGGCCGTAGCTCCGCCCGGGCCGGCAACACCAGTCACCGAGATCGCGAGGTCGACCGGTGCGCGGGCGATGGCTCCTTGCGCCATCGCGGCGGCAGTCTCGGCGCTGACCGCGCCATGGGCAGCGATGATTTGGGGGGAGACCCCGAGCAACTCCGACTTTGCCTCGTTCGAATAGGTCACAAAGCCGCGTTCCACAACATCGGAGGAACCCGCGATCGCGGTCAGCGCCGCAGCGACCAGCCCGCCGGTGCTGGATTCCGCCGTTGCGAGTCGCCAATTGCGCGCCCGGCAGGCGTCGAGGACCGATTGCGCAAGGGTCAGGATTTCACCTTCGAACACCAAAAGCTCCAGCGATCGCCTGCAGGACCAAGAGTGCGAGGGCAGCGTAAATCGCCGCCAGCAGATCGTCGAGCATGATGCCGAGCCCGCCGTGGAGCTGGCGGTCTGCCCAGCGCACCGGCCATGGTTTCCAAATGTCGAAGATCCGGAAGAGCAGGAAAGCCAAGGCGTAGGGCAGGGGATCGAGAGATGCCGGCAAGAGCGCCAGCCACTGCCCGGCGACCTCGTCGATGACGATTTCTCGAGGGTCCTCGACCGGGCTCGCTTTTGCGAACTTTGCAGCCGCCCAGCAGCCAATGGCGAAGGTGATGCCGGCGGCGGCGACGAGTGCGGCCGGGCCCCACAGCGCGCGTATTGCCCAGGCACAAGGTAGCGCGACGAGTGAGCCCCAGGTCCCCGGCATGACCGGCAACAAACCGGTGCCGAACCAGGTGGCGAATAAAACTGCAGGATGCCAGAACGGCAGCCCGATCGAGTTACGATCGGTCATGTCGCTCCGTCCCGCCTGGAACGATCACCCGTGAGAGTGTCAGTTAGCGGCAAAAATCATCCCAAATAAGCAATTGTTGTTGCGGTGGTATTAACGACCGTAGAATTGCCTTATTTGTATGCCATATTAATTTTATAAAGAATATACGGCACGCGCCCAGTGAATTACAGCTTTAAGGAGAATTTGCTGCAGATTCGCTGCAAATAAGCAAAATGTCATTGGATCGCGCAATCTCAGATTGCAGCCCGGGCCGACATGGTAGGCGCACGCTGCCTAGGCGAAATTCACAACGGAAGGCGCACGGTGGCGACCGCCTGGGCGGCGATGCCCTCGCTGCGGCCCGTGAAGCCGAGCTTTTCGGTCGTCGTTGCCTTGACGCTGACCCGCCCTGGCGCCAAACAGAGAATGGCCGCCACGCGCTCGATCATCGCCCCGCGATAGGGTGCGATCCGGGGCCGCTCACAGATGATCGTGACATCGACGGCGGCGACGACACCACCCTGGGCTCGCACGAGATCGGCAGCGTGGCGCAGGAACCGGTCGGAAGCGGCGCCGCGCCAGCGCGGTTCGCCCGGCGGAAAATGCATGCCGATATCGCCGGCCCCGATCGCACCGAGCACGGCGTCGGTCAGGGCATGAAGGCCGACATCGGCGTCGGAGTGCCCGGCGAGGCTCATGCCGTGCGGGATTTTGACGCCGCATATCGAGACATGATCACCCGGGGCGAAGGGGTGGACATCGAAACCCTGACCGACCCGGACGTCGCTGAGCCGCGCCGCAATCAACCGCTCGGCGGCGGCGAGATCATCGGGCGTCGTAATCTTCAGATTGTCGTCGCTGCCGGCGACCGCGAGCGGCGCCAGCCCCGCCGCCTCCGCTACCGCCGCGTCGTCGGTCAGCCGGCGCCCGACAGCGGCGCGGTGAGCGGCAAGAATCGCATCGAACTGAAAGCCTTGCGGCGTCTGCGCCCGCCACAGCGATGACCGGTCGATGGTTTCCCGGATCGCGCCGTTCTCCGCACGCTTGATCGTATCGCTCAACGGCAAACAGGGGATCGCCGCCGGTGCGCGGTCGAGTCCGTCGATGATCCGGTCGACCAATGACTCATCGGGAAACGGCCGCGCGCCGTCATGTATCAAAACGCGACCCGGACGGTGCGGCGCCAGGGCCTCGAGCCCAAGCCGAACCGAATCCTGGCGGGTCGCGCCGCCGCCAACCGGCGGCAGCACGGTGAGCCCGGCGACGGCTTCCTCGAAGAGCGCGCGATCCTCAGGCCGGATCACCACCAGCACTTTGGCAATCCGCGGGTGGCCGGCGAGTGCGGAGACTGCATGGCGAAGAACTGTGGCGCCCGCGAGCGGGAGATACTGTTTGGGCAGGGGACCCCCGAAGCGACTCCCCTGACCAGCCGCAACCACTAGAGCGTGGACGGACGGCATCGCTCAATCTATCCCGGGAAAGGCCGATGGGTCATTGCCGCGGCGTCGCTGGCTGATATTGCACCGCAAAAAGAAAAGATCTAACATCTGCCTAATCACTAAGCAATTGGTCTATTTGCGCAATCGATGGGCATTTCGATCGGCACAGTCGCCCTCGAGGAGGCGGTTTTCCTCGCGCCAATGTCCGGAGTGAGTGACCTGCCGTTCCGACGTCTCGTCAAGCGCCTCGGTGCGGGGCTCGTCGTCTCGGAGATGATCGCCAGCGAGGCGATGATCCGCGAGACCCGCCAATCGATGACGATGGCGAAAAGCTGCGCCGACGAGCAGCCGATGGCCGTACAACTCGCCGGCTGTGAGCCGAGGGTCATGGCCGAAGCGGCGAAGCTCAACGCCGATCGCGGGGCGCGGATTATCGATATAAACTTCGGTTGCCCGGTCAAAAAAGTGGTCAACGGGCATGCCGGCTCCGCGCTGATGCGCGACGAGGCCCACGCCGCGCGCATTCTGGAGGCGACCGTCAAGGCGGTCGACCTGCCGGTGACACTGAAGATGCGCACCGGGTGGGATGACCGCAACCGCAACGCGCCGCGACTTGCCCGCATTGCCGAAGCATGCGGCATCCGCATGATCACCGTGCACGGCCGCACCCGCTGTCAATTCTATGCCGGCTCGGCCGATTGGAGCTTTATCCGCCGGGTGAAGGAAGCCGTTGCCATTCCGGTCGTCGCAAACGGTGACATCCTCACCCTCGAGGATGCCGATCGGGCATTGCAGGAGTCCGGCGCCGACGGGCTGATGATCGGGCGCGGGTGCTATGGACGGCCATGGTTCGTCCATCAGGTCATCGAGTGGCTCAGAAGCCGTCGTCGGGTTCCAGACCCCCCGATTGAGCAGCGGCTCGATATCGTGCTCTCGCACTATGAGGAGATGCTGCTGCATTACGGGACCGAGGTCGGCGCGCGGATCGCGCGCAAACACGTTGGCTGGTATTCGAAAGGCCTTCCGGGATCGGCCGAGTTCCGAGCGGCAATCAATGAAACCGTCGATATTGCGCGTGTTCGGAACCTGATCCGATCCTTTTACGGCTTGCAGTTTCTCCTCGGAACGGCATGATCCGGGTGCCCCTTCGCCGGCGCGGCGGCGCGCCGGCATCGCGCCCAAAACCGCCCTCCGAGATCGTGGTCGAGCCGGAGCCGGCGGCGATATTGGCGGCTCTCCCCGATCCCGTCATCCTCGTCGATCGCGGCGGCTGCATCCGCTTCGTCAATCCCGCGGCCGAACAATTCCTTGGCTCCGGAGCGGCCGCGTTGTGCGGCAGCACGCTCGCCGATTTTCTGGCGCCGCACAGCCCTCTGCTGTCGCTGGTCAATTCGGTATGGAGAGTTGGCAACACGATTTCCGAGTACGACGTCCTCGTCGAAGGCCCCCGCTTCGGCGGCCGCTCGGTAACGATAAAGGGAGCATTGATCGGAGAGGGGGCGGAAATGCTCGTGCTCTCGCTGCAGGAGCGCTCGATGGCTGATCTGATGGATCGCCATCTGACCCACCGCAGTGCCGCCCGCTCGATCACCGGGATGGCGGCAATGCTGGCGCACGAGGTCAAAAATCCGCTGTCCGGGATCCGCGGCGCAGCGCAGCTGCTGGAACAGGACGCCAGCCCGGCTGCCCACGAGCTCACCCAGCTGATCTGCGATGAAACCGACCGGATCGTCGCTCTCGTCGATCGCATGGAGGCGTTTTCCGACCATCAGCCGATCGAGCGCGGAGCGGTCAACATCCACGAAGTGCTGGAGCGGGTGCGCAAAGCGGCACAATCGGGTTTTGCCGGTCACGCCCGCTTCCTCGAGGAATACGACCCCTCATTGCCGCTCGTCCATGGCAACCGCGACTTGCTCGTTCAAGTGTTTCTCAACCTGGTCAAGAACGCGGCCGAGGCCGTGCACAACCCTGACGGCGAAATCATCCTAGCCACCGCTTACCGCCACGGTCTGCGTTTGTCGGTCCCCGGTGGCAAGGGCCGGCAACATTTGCCGCTGATGGTTTCGGTTACCGACAACGGGGCAGGCATACCGGAGGATTTGCGTCCTCACCTGTTTGAACCATTCGTCACCACAAAGCGCTACGGTACTGGCCTCGGTCTTGCATTGGTCGCCAAGGTGATCGGCGACCACGGCGGCGTTATCGAGTTCGAGAGCCAGCCCCGGCGAACTGCGTTCCGGGTGTTTCTGCCAGTGGTCGCGGAAGAGGGTACTGGGTGATGCCCGCGACGATCCTGGTGGCAGATGACGATCGCGCGATCCGGATGGTGCTCAACCAAGCTCTCATCCGGCTCGGGCACGAGGTGCGAATGACCGGTGATGCGGCAACCCTGTGGCGCTGGGTTGCGGAGGGCGAGGGCGATCTCGTCATTACCGACGTGATCATGCCCGACGAAAACGGTCTCGACCTGATCCCGCGTATCAAGAAGCTCCGCCCGGAGCTGCGGATCATCGTCATGAGCGCCCAGAACACTCTCCTGACCGCGATCAAAGCGACCGAGCGTGGCGCTTTTGAATATCTGCCCAAGCCGTTCGATTTGCGGGAGCTTGTCAGCGTCGTCGAGAGGGCGTTGGCGACCCCTCGCGATGGCTCAACGCCGCCGGCTGAAGACGATACGGAAGACCAGCTGCCGCTGATCGGCCGTTCGCCGGCAATGCAGGAAATCTACCGCGTCGTCGCCCGGCTAATGGGCACGGACCTCACGGTCATGATCATGGGCGAGAGCGGTACCGGCAAAGAGCTGGTCGCCCGCGCCCTGCACAATTACGGCAAGCGCCGAGCCGCACCTTTTGTAGCGATCAACATGGCCGCGATCCCGCGCGAGCTGATCGAGAGTGAGCTCTTCGGCCATGAGAAAGGCGCCTTCACCGGTGCGACGTCGCGTGGCATGGGGCGGTTCGAGCAGGCTCAGGGTGGAACCCTCTTCCTCGACGAGATCGGTGATATGCCGATCGAAGCGCAAACCCGGCTTTTGCGGGTGCTACAGGAAGGCGAGTTCACTGCTGTCGGCGGCCGCGTGCCGATCCGTGCCGACGTCCGCATCATCGCCGCAACCCATCACGATCTGCGGCAACTGATTCGCCAAGGCCTGTTTCGCGAGGACCTATTCTATCGGCTGAACGTAGCGCCGCTCCGGCTGCCGCCGCTGCGGGAGCGAACCTCCGACATACCGGCGCTCGTCAGGCATTTCGTATCGCTCTCAGTGCGTGAGGGCTTGCCGATGAAACGGCTCGACGATGCTGCTATGGAGCGATTGCAGAGCTATCGCTGGCCCGGGAACATTCGCGAGCTGGAAAATCTGTTACGGCGGCTAGCGGCGCTCTATTCACAGGAAGTGATCGGGATCGGGATTATCGATGCCGAACTCGCCGACGCCACGCCACCCGGTAATCTGTCCGAGGCGCCGAGCGGGGAAGGGCTTGCGGCAGCGGTCGAACGCCACCTCAAAGGTTATTTTGCTGCGCATAAAGGGGGATTCCCCGCGGCCGGGCTCTATGATCGGGTGCTGCACGAAGTGGAGCGGCCCCTGATCGTGCTGACCCTTCGGGCAACGCGCGGCAACCAAATCCGGGCCGCGCATCTACTCGGCCTTAATCGCAACACATTGCGCAAGAAGATCCGCGAGTTGGACATCCCGGTGGTCCGCGGCCTAAAATAAGGCCGCAACAATTCGCGTTCCCGATTGCGGACGATCCCTTCGCGGGTCCGGCGGGGCGGGGAAAGCCGGCAAGGAGCACTTGCGGCGTGTCCGGTAGAGGGTTTGAATGCACCTGATGCGGCAAGTACGCATCTGGGCCGGCCGTGTCGGTCTTGGCCGCAAGATCGCGATCGCGCTTGCAATCGCGGCGCTCGGCTCGGGAATTGCTACCTATCTCGCGTTGACCGGAGCGCCACCCTTCGGCCCACGGCCCAATGCCGTCCTGTCGCTTCTAAATCTCGACCTTATATTACTCCTGGCGCTCGGCGCGGTAATTGCGAAGCGGCTCGTCGAAGTCTGGGCCGAGCGGCGCCGCGGCCTCGCCGGCTCGCGACTGCAAATCCGGCTGGTCATGCTGTTCAGCCTGATCGCGGTATTGCCGACGATTATAGTCGCCGGCTTTTCATATCTCTTCTTCAGTTTTGGGGTGGAGAATTGGTTCAGCGACAAGGTGCGCACGGCGCTCTCCGAATCGCTGGCCGTCGCCGAAGCTTATTTGCATGAGCATCAGCAAGCGATACGTGCCGATGTCTTGGCGATGGCGAACGACCTCAATCGCGATGCCGTGAAGCTGGCGCTAAACCCGGAGCATTTGGAGCAGGTGGTGTCTGCCCAAGCGGCGTTGCGAGGGCTCACAGAGGCTATGGTTTTCGATCGTGCGGGCCACGTGCTGGCCCGTTCGAGCCTTTCTTTCGTGCTCGGATTCGAGCCCGTTCCCGAAGAGGCGATGCGCCGCGCGGACGAGGGCGACGTCGCGATAATGACCAATGACAGCGACGATCGGGTGCGCGCTCTGGTTCGTCTCAATCAGTTCGGCGACGTTTATCTCTATGTCGGGCGCTATATCGAGCCGCGGGTTTTGAACCACATGGAGGAGACCCAGCGCGCCGTTGCTCAATATGAACAGATGGAAGGACAGCGCTCCGGTTTTCAAATCACTTTTGCGCTGATCTTCATGATGGTGGCGATGCTCTTTCTGGTCGCGGCGGTGGCGATCGGGATCCATGTCGCCGCTCAGTTTTCAGGTCCGGTCAGCCGTCTTATCGCCGCGGCCGAGCAAGTACGCGGAGGGAACTTGGCGGCCCGAGTGCCCGAAGGGGAAAAGGACGACGAACTTGCTTCGCTCAGCCGCGCATTCAACCGCATGACTTTTCAAATCGAGAGCCAACAGGGTGAGCTCAGGGAGGCAAACCGCCAGCTCGACGAGCGGCGCCGGTTTACCGAGACCGTATTGACGGGGGTGTCTGCCGGAGTGATCGGGCTGGATCGCCTGGGCCAGGTCAATCTGCCGAACCGTTCCGCATCGTTGCTTCTCGGGGTCGATGTCGAGCACGCAATCGGACTGCATCTCGCCGAGATCGTCCCGGAAATGGCCGGATTACTGGACGAAGCGGAGCGCCGCCCCGACCGGTTGGCGCAATCCCAACTGCAGCTCACCCGCGGCAACAGCACCCGCACCTTGCTCGTCCGCATTGCGCCCGAGCACAACGGCGCCGACATCATCGGCTTCGTCGTGACTTTCGATGATATTACCGAGCTCTTGTCGGCCCAACGCAAGGCAGCCTGGGCTGACATCGCTCGCCGGATCGCGCATGAGATCAAGAATCCGCTGACCCCGATCCAGCTCGCAGCGGAGCGGTTGCGGCGGCGGTATTTGAAGGAGATCAAGAGCGACGCCGAGAGCTTTACGATCTGCACCGATACGATTGTTCGGCACGTCGCCGATATTGGTCGCATGATCGACGAATTTTCCTCCTTCGCACGGATGCCGGCGCCGGTGCTGAAGCCCGAAGATCTTACCGAGATCGTTCGACAAGCAGCGTTTCTGCAGCGCACCGCCCATCCCGAGATCGGCTTCGAGACTGTCTTCCCGAAGCTTCCTGTGCCGATCCGTTGCGATGGACGGCTCGTCAGTCAGGCGCTGATCAATATCGTCAAGAACGCAATTGAATCGATCCAGGCGCGAACCGCCGAAGGTGAGGCTGCTCCGCCCGGACAGATTCGGGTGTCGGTCATCGAACAAAACGGGCAGGCGACGGTTGTCGTCGAAGACAACGGTAAGGGCTTGCCGCAGCAAGGCCGCGAGCGGTTGACCGAACCTTATGTGACGACTCGAGTCAGAGGGACGGGCTTGGGTCTCGCCATCGTCAAGAAAATCATGGAGGATCACGAGGGAGAGCTGATGCTGGAAGACAGAGAGCCGGAAGGCGCTAGGGTCAGCCTAATCTTCGCCACGTCAGAGATACGCACGCCGCAGCGTTCAGGCGCGACCAACGCGTCGACGGAATTGAGCCCGGTCGGTCATGGCGCATGACATTCTGATCGTCGACGACGAAGCCGACATCCGCATGCTGATTGCGGGTGTGCTCAAGGACGAGGGCTACGCGACTCGCGACGCGGCAGACACCGCGCAGACCTGGGCAGCAATTCAGGCGCGACAGCCCACCCTCGTCATCCTCGACATCTGGTTGCAGGGTAGTGGACTGGAGGGTATCGAAATTCTCAAGCAACTGCGCGCCGAGATGCCCTCGGTGCCGGTGGTGATGATCAGCGGGCACGGAACAATCGAGACGGCGGTCGAGGCGATCAAGATCGGGGCCTACGATTTTCTCGAAAAGCCGTTCAAATCCGATCGCTTGCTGCTTGTGGTCGAGCGCGCCATCGAAGCAGCTCAACTGCGTCGCGAGAACGAGGAGTTGCGGTTGCGGGCGGGCGGCGAGCTGGATCTGGTTGGCGCCTCGCCAGCAGCAAACCAGCTCCGGCAGCAGATCGATCGGGTCGCGCCCACCGGCAGCCGCGTTCTGATCACCGGGCCGCCGGGATCCGGCAAGGAGGTAGTTGCCCGTCTCCTGCATGCACGCTCGCGACGGGCCAAAGGGCCGTTTGTCCCTGTCAACTGCGCAACGATGCGGCCGGAGCGGCTCGAAATCGAATTGTTCGGCACGGAAACCCGAATCGACGGTGCGCCGCGAAAGGTCGGCACGTTCGAGCGAGCGCATGGCGGCACGCTCTTCCTCGATGAGGTCGCGGACATGCCCGCCGAGACGCAAGGCAAAATCGTGCGGGTGTTGCAGGAGCAGACGTTTGAGCGGGTAGGAGGTTCGAGTCGCGTCGAAGTCGATGTGCGCGTTGCCGCCTCCTCGAACCGTGACTTGGGCGGAGAAATCAGCGCCGGCCGCTTCCGCGAGGATCTGTTTTACCGTTTGAGTGTGGTGCCGATTCGCATCCCACCGTTGCGCGAGCGGCGAGAAGACATTCCGTTGATGGCGCGCCACTTCATGGCTCGCGCATCCGAAGCGGCGCGGCTTGCACCCCGCGAATTCGGCGAAGATGCGATGGCCGCGCTGCAAGCCTATACTTGGCCGGGCAATGTAAGGCAGCTCCGCAACGTGGTCGATTGGCTGTTGATTATGGCACCGGGCGATGCGCGCGAGCCGGTTCGCGCCGATATGCTGCCTAACGAGATCACAGCCATAGCCCCGGCGGTGGTCAAATGGGACAAGGGCAGCGAAATCATGACTTTGCCGCTACGCGACGCGAGGGAGGTCTTCGAGCGTGAATACCTTCTCGCGCAGGTCACGCGATTTGGCGGCAACATCTCTCGTACGGCGGCTTTTGTCGGGATGGAGCGTTCGGCTTTGCACCGAAAGTTGAAATCCTTGGGTGTCTTCGGCAATGATCGCCCGTTGAAGATCGGGGCTTGACGCCCCGCTTTGGCCCTCTGCAGTGAGGAACACATGTGCTAGGGGGCGAATATGTCTCGTGTCGCCTACGTCGACGGCCAGTATTTGCCGCATCGCTTTGCGGCAGTTCATGTCGAGGATCGTGGCTACCAGTTCGCCGACGGTGTTTACGAAGTATTGGCGGTAGTCGGCGGCCACCTCGTCGACGAAGGGCCGCATCTCGCGCGGCTGGCGCGCTCGCTCGCCGGACTGCGGATGGCACCACCGATCGGTGACTCCGCGTTGAAGATCGTCATCCGCGAGGTCGTCCGCCGCAACCGCGTTCACGACGGCATCGTCTATCTGCAGATCACCCGCGGTGTCGCGCCGCGCGACCATGCCTTCCCCAAGGCGGCCAGGCCTGTCCTCACCGTGACTTCGCGGTCGAGAAGATCCGCCGATCCGCGCGTTGCCGCTGCCGGCGTCGCCGTGATCACGCTTCCCGACCTTCGTTGGCGCCGTTGCGACATCAAATCCGTTGCGTTGCTGCCGAACGTGCTCGGTAAACAACAGGCTAGGGAGGCGGGGGCCTACGAGGCTTGGCTGGTCGATGACGAAGGGCACGTGACCGAAGGCACCTCGACCAATTCGTGGATCGTGACAGCCGACGGGTCCGTGATTACCCGCCGAGCCGATGCTGCGATCCTCAACGGCGTCTCCCGTCTCGCGGTGTTTGATATCATCCGCCGCGAGGGCTACCTCTTTGTCGAGCGCTCTTTTACGGTGGCAGAGGCAAGGTCCGCGAGCGAAGCTTTCCTGACGAGCACCACCGCCGAACTGCTGCCCGTGGTGAAAATCGACGGCGAGCCGGTGGGCGGCGGTGTTCCCGGCCCCATTACTCTGCGGTTACGAGAGCTTTATCTCGCGCATGCGGCGGCCGCAGCGTGAGTGCCGCCAGACTGGCGCCGGCGGCATCGCTCGTTCGCGTCCGGCCACGGGCGATCCTGTTCGACTGGGACAACACGCTGGTCGATAGCTGGACGACCATCCACGAAGCGCTGAATATCGCGATGGCGGCGATGGGCAAGCCGGCGTGGTCCTTCGAGGAGACCAGGGCGCGTGTCCGGCTCAGCTTGCGCGAGAGCTTTCCCATTCATTTCGGCGATCGATGGCAGGAGGCCCGCGGGATCTATCTCGATGCCTTTCGCGCCATTCATCTCGAGAGATTGAACCCGCTCCCGGGCCGCGGCAAATTGCTGCAAAGCCTGACCACAGCCGGAATTTACCTCGGCGTGGTCAGTAACAAGACGGGCGGCCTGCTGCGCCGCGAGGTCGAAGCGCTCGGCTGGTCCGCACTGTTCGGCGGTGTGGTGGGCGCTGGGGACGCCGCGCTGGACAAGCCCGACGCTGCGCCGGTCGCGCTGGCTCTGATGCCCAGCGGGATCGAAGCCGGAGAGGCAGTCTGGCTCGTCGGCGACACCGGCGTCGACATGGAGTGCGCGCACAATAGCAGTTGTGTCCCAGTGCTGCTTGGTCACGATGCGACGGATGACGAGTTTGCCGGGTGCCGACCGCGTCTGGTGTTCTCTGATTGTGCGTCCCTGTTTCACTTTGTGCAGGGCTTGTGATTCGCCGACACGCGCCCATCTTCGTTACATCGCTTCGGCCTGCCAGCCGAGCATATCGAGATGAACTGGGCCGACTCGGTTCCAAGAAGGGAGTGGGGGAGACCCATGACTCCGGAAAAATCACAAAATGTACAAGACGTTTTTCTGAACCACGTCCGCAAAAACAAAACACCTGTAACTGTTTTTCTTGTCAATGGCGTAAAACTTCAAGGAATCATTACTTGGTTTGACAACTTCTGTGTGCTGCTGCGACGCGACGCCCATTCGCAACTCGTGTATAAGCACGCGATTTCAACGGTAATGCCGGCACAGCCGATCCAGCTCTTCGAGCAGAACAAGGAGATGGCCGAACCCTGAGCCACGCCGAAATCTTGGCGATCGACGGGGCCTCGACCGGCCGCGCGCTGGTTGTTCATCCTGCGCAAAAGACCGCGCCCGGGCGGCATGGGACCACGCCCTCCGGCCGCACCATTGAAGCTCGTCTGGAGGAGGCGGTCGGGCTGGCGAGGGCCATTCGCCTTGATGTCGTGTGCGCCGAGATCGCCCGCATCACGCATCCGCGCCCGAGCAGCCTTCTCGGCCCCGGTACGCTCGACAATCTCAGCGAACTGATCAGAGAAAACGATATCGGCCTGGTCGTTATCGACGGGCCGCTGAGCCCGGTCCAGCAACGCAATCTCGAACGGCGGTGGCAGGCCAAAGTCATCGACCGCACAGGGCTGATCCTCGAGATATTCGGGGAGCGGGCGCGTACGCACGAGGGCCGCCTGCAAGTCGAACTGGCGGCGCTGTCCTATCAGCGGTCGCGGTTGGTGCGGTCATGGACCCACCTCGAGCGCCAGCGCGGCGGCTTCGGGTTTCTTGGCGGCCCCGGCGAGAGCCAGCTCGAAATCGACCGCCGTCTGATCGGCGAGCGCATCGCGCGTTTGAAGCGCGAACTCGAAGCGACGCGGCGAACGCGGGGATTGCACCGCGAAGCGCGCCGGCGCGTCCCTTATCCGGTCGTCGCGCTGGTGGGCTATACCAATGCCGGGAAATCGACGCTGTTCAACCGGCTTACCCGCTCGACGGTGGCGGCCGGCGACATGCTGTTCGCGACCCTCGACCCGACGATGCGGCGTCTGGAATTGCCGTCCGGGCGGCAGGTCATCCTGTCGGACACGGTCGGTTTCATCTCGCAGCTTCCGACCCATCTCGTCGCCGCCTTCCGTGCGACGCTGGAAGAGGTTACCGAAGCCGATATTGTCGTCCATGTCCGCGACGCCGATCATCCGGACAGCGACGCGCAACGCGTCGACGTGCTGAACGTGCTCGGCGATCTCGGCCTGGGCGAGGCGGTCGAAGACGGGCTGATCGAGGTGATGAACAAGATCGACCTGCTCGACGCGACGGCGCGCCGCAGTCTCGAAAACCAGCGGCTGCGCAATTCGCATAGTGTTGCCCTGTCGGCGGCGACAGGAGAGGGGTGCGATACGTTGCTCGAGCTTCTCGATCACCGACTCGAGCGCGCGGACCGCGTGGTGCGGCTGGACATCCCGCTGACCGACGGCAGGACATTGGCTTGGCTGTATCGGCGCGGCGAGGTCATCGGGCGGCGCGACGACAACGAGGCGGCTCATCTTTCAGTCCGGCTCTCCGAAGCAGACATCGCGCGTCTGCAGCACCGCCAGCGCCTGCACTGATCAGCGCGCCGGGAGGGCGCGGATCGGCCGCCCAGCGGACGGCGGGCGAAAGGGCCTTCGGGCGGCTCTCCTGTTTTTGCAGTGAATCTACAGGCATTAACTTTTCCTGCGGTGGTTCGGGTTCGCGCCCTAGACACGGTTGCGGGAACACAATACTATGTGAATGTGTCAAAATTATAGATACCATTATCAGTAAAAACGCAATATTTGCATCTGTGACAGCTGCTCAAGACCGGGGCAACTCGTGCTTCCGGCCTTGCGGTTCGCCCTCGACGCGCTTGACCTCTTGCCACAGGGTTTCGAGTGCGTCGAGATCACTGCCCACCCCACGTTCGACGGCGAGTGCTTCGACGCGCCTGAAGCGCCGCTCGAATTTGGCGGTGGCGCGCCGCAGCGCCGCTTCGGGATCGATGCCGAGCTTGCGCGCGAGGTTGGCGGCGGCAAAGAGAATGTCACCGAGTTCGTCTTCCAATCGCGTCAGATCGGCGCCCGCCTCGAACTCGGTCTTCAACTCGGCGATTTCTTCGCCGAGCTTGTCGAACACGGGCCGAGCCTCCGGCCAGTCAAAGCCGATGCGCGCGGCGCGGGCCTGAATCTTCGCGGCCCGCAATAGGGCGGGCAGGGCCAGCGCGACACCGTCGAGAACGCTATGACCCTCTCCGGCTCGTTGCGCGCGATCCCGACGCTCGGCTGCCTTGTGTTGTTCCCAGGCCGCGGTTTGTGCCGCCGCCGAGTCGATCCGGACATCGCCGAACACGTGCGGGTGACGCCGTTCCATCTTGTTGGCGATAGCCGCGGTAACGTCATTGAAGCCGAATAAACCGGCTTCCTCGGCGATGCGGGCGTGAAAGACGACCTGGAAGAGAAGATCGCCGAGCTCGTCCTTCAGCGCGACCTTGTCCCCGCGTGCGATCGCATCGGCCACCTCGTAAGCCTCCTCGAGCGTATAGGGCGCGATCGTCGCAAAGCTTTGCTCGCGGTCCCAGGGACAGCCACGCTGCGGATCGCGCAGGCGGGCCATGATCGAGAGGAGACGGTCGAGGGGGCGGACCATTGCTGTGTCACGGATGGTGGCGGCCGATCCCCAAAATGGTACCATGAGCCTTGTAAAACTGACGATGCGGAAGAGGGGAGTGCTGATGGCAACTAGCGCAGCCCGGTCTTCCGCATCGCCAGCGCGGCGGCTCCGAATTTCTCGAACAATGGCCTCGGCGAGCGGTAAATCCGAGGCGTTTCTGGGGGGCCTCGACGGCCAGCACTGGATCGCCTGCCGCCCCGCCTTCTTTCTGTCCGTTCGGGTGCTCTCACGCCTCTTCTGCCGTCTCTCCTAGAAAGACTTACCGCCGCTCCCCAGCCGGGCGCCTACAGTTCTTCGCCGACCAGGCCGCCCTGGCCGAGCCGGCCGCTTTCAAAGCCTACCTTGCCCCACTGCGACAGGCCGAATGGGTGGTCTATGCCAAGCGGCCTTATGGCGGATCCAACGCTGTGCTCGCCTGCCTGTCGCGCTACCCGCACGGGTTCGCTATTGCACAACAGCCGGCTCGTCGCCTTCGACGGCGAGCGCGTGATGTTCAAATGGAAGGATTACCGGGCCAAGCTCGACCTTAAGGAGTCACTCGTTGCAGGCAACCGCGACGGCGAGAAATGCCGATCATTGGCGACAGCACCGAGGATGGGTTGCGCGTCGTCCGGCGGGGGAGGCTGCCGTCTCGTCCTCCGGGTCTCTCAGTTGCCCCAAAGCCCGCCGGCAATCCGCCACCCGTGAGCGGCCGATTGCCGGTGTCGGGTTTCTTTACGCCTGCTGCTGCCGGCGGCGCCGAAAGGCGGCAGCCATCCCAACCAGGCCAGTGCCGAGCAGGGCCAGGGAGGCCGGTTCCGGAACGCCCGTTGTTGGTGGAACAAGCGTGGTCTCGTACACGGCCGGCGCGCCGCAGCATTCACCGTAGGTGAAGTCGAACAGCTGGTTACCACTCGGACCGGTGTAGGTACCGGTGCTGGTAGTCGGCGGCGTCGGACCGGGAGCATTAATTACGGTCTGCCCGGCGACGACCATTACCGCTCCGTCATCATGGGCAAGCGTAAATGTCGACCCACTCGTGAAGGATGCGGTCCCGGTGAACTCGAACACCATACCGGTAGTGCTACCGTTGCTCAAAATTGTGGCCTGTTGCGCAGCAGTAGCAGTAGTTGATACCAAGCTGCCCAGACTGTTGAGCCAGGTCCCAACCGTATAGTCCGTACTCGGGCTCCCGGTGTTGGAGGTATTCCCGTAGCTGTTGAACTGAAGTTGGGTGACCACAGCCGTAAAGCTGGGCGCCCCCAAGCCGGCGAGACCGGCCGATCCAGGCGCCGGTACGTTTGACGCAACGGTATTGGTGGTGAACCAAGCGTTGACACTGTAAGTCGCATTGGCATTGGCGCTCAATCCGGCCAAGCCAATTGCCGACGCCGCTACAAGTAGGAGTTGTCTACCCTTTCGTCTCATGTTGGGACTCTCCCTCGTCCTCCGCGACACGACCCCCGCATCGCAGGACCGAGTCCGAGCAATTCACATGCCAAACAAAAAGTATGTTTATTATCAAATGTGTAGACGACACGTTCTTCTGGAGAATTCACTGTTGTAAAATTTGCCGACACGCCCGTTGCTGGCAGTTTCGCGGCGTGTTCCGTGCGTTTTGCAACCCATATTAGGTTAACTCGCGTCTCAGAAGAAATTACCTCCCGCTCGCGCTGTAAGATTTTCCGACATCACCTGTCGCCGAGGTTGGCGTCACAGGATTGGCGAAGGTCGGGTTTCCGCCGCCCCGAGCTGTTTGTGCTCGATCGCGGTCTGCGAGACCTGGCGAACCTTGTCGAAGGTGCGGTAGGCGAACTCGCACCTGTTGTGGCGAAAGCCGGCCATCGGGGTAGTCGAAAACTGTTCCATACTTGCCGATCGCCATCGCCGGCGCGCAATGGCCGATGTTGGTTCTTCTGATTCGCCGGCGGTTGGCAAGGCGTGCATTGTAATCAGCCCTGAACGCCGGTAGCAGGGCGTTGCCTTCTGCGAGGGTGCGGACCCCGGCCAGCCGCAGCTCCTTGACCAACCGGTCCATATTTTAGGTAAATTGCTCACGATCCCTACTCTGACGCCCTGTTTTGGCGTCGGATTTCTTTACAGCCCGATGACCCTCAAGGAGGCACGTCGTTTGGCGTAACTCCTTGAGTTTTCGTGCGAATTTTAGCGGCTGTGGCCTCGCCGCCATCTCACCCGCGTCGGCATTCTTTACACTTGTCTCAGCGCGAGAGGCGACCGTCGGCGCCTTAACCTTAACTGCCCACCGACCGCGACGGTTGGCATGGAAAGTGCTAGCCGAGTTTGTGAGATCTGTGTCAGACGGAGCTGTCGCATGTTCAAAGCCAAATTATCTGCCCTTCTCGCCGGCGCCGTCGCTCTGGGCGTCATCGCCCTTGCTGTCCCGGCGGCTCACGCCAACCTGATCACCTGTGGGACCGGTCTTAATTGTAATTTGGGCAGTACAGAAAATTTCACGGTAAACTTCAACGCGACGACCGCGGGGAGCACAACCGCCAACCTCCAGGCCACAGCGAGTTTCGAAAACTTTGTGTTTTCGAACAGCGGTAGCACTTTGACCTTTCAGATCGTCTTTACCAACACGACGCCTCAGGGGACGTTGAGCGCGTCCGATTGGGACAGCATTCGCGCAACTGCACTTGGGTTCAACACGCAACCCGATGCTACCGGTGTAACAGGCAGCGCAACGCCGGCGGCTTTCAATACTTTTACCGAGACCAACTTCCCGAGTTTTATGACCGTCGATATCTGCGAGAGTTCGGGCCCAAGCTGCCCAGGCGGTGCTAGCGGCGGACTAAGCCCGGTCGGTGCAACAAACATGAATGCGCCCAATCACTCTACCACAATCAGTCTGACCTTGACCGGGTTGTGGACTTGCCCCCAACCTTGGACCACTCGGGGCTGGAAAATTCAGCTTCATCGGACAGCCGCCTGGCCGGGATTGCCGGCTAACCGGTGAAGCATTGCG
>Ga0306919_10000360_pt1 | contig 19582 bp, 16 predicted proteins | sample flu12Cox44000172_FD_203764 | JGI IMG/M metagenome (GOLD analysis project Ga0306919, IMG submission 203764) | Lab enrichment of tropical soil microbial communities from Luquillo Experimental Forest, Puerto Rico - flux4day.12C.oxic.44.000.172 (v2)... | ecosystem: Environmental > Terrestrial >... | reverse complement strand
TCCTGCCGCGTTACTCGCCCGACCTCAACCCGATCGAGCAGGTCTTCGCCAAGCTCAAGGCCCTGCTGCGCAAAACCGATCCGCGCACCACCGAGACCACCTGGCGCGGCATCGGCACACTCCTCGATCGCTTCAAACCCGAGGAATGCGCCAACTACCTCGTCAACGCCGGTTATGCTTCAGCTTAACAGGATCGTGCTTTAAACCCGAAGCTCGCAGTTCGGTCAAGTCTTCGGATCGGGCTTCGCATCGATCCGGTCGGAGAGACCGGCAGCCTTTTTCACGAACTCGAGCGGGCCGGAGAAGTCGAAGGCGTTGTAGACCGCATTCAGATGCGCAAAGTGCGGCGACTGAGCGAACTGCACAAAGGTCAGCCGGTGGCCCGCGTAATCAGAGTTCAATAGGTCGCGGGCGAAGGCCAGGAGCTTTCGGCGGTCCTCGGCCTGCCAATTGTCGTTGAGCGAATAGAATTTTTCGAGCCATTCGCGCGACCCGGCCGCGGCAAAGGAAGCGGCATTAGGGGTCACGCAGATCTGGCCGCCGCAGAGCTCGCGCGTGATGTGCATCATTTGCGGGAGATTGGCGCAGGCATGAACGCGGCCGGCATAGAGCAACGATTGGTGCGGCATCATCAAGCCGCCGGGGCTGCGCTGCGCCTCGGCGATCGCAGCGATCAGATGGGCGTTGATGCCTTCGCGATAGCAAACGAGGTCGGCGAGCTTCTCGCGCACCGCCTGCAGCTTGTCGAGACCGGTCTGCCTCACATTCCACTGCGCCGCACCGATCATCAGATCGGCGGTGTAGAGGATACGCAGCACATACGGAAAGGCGGAATAGCGGTGCAGCGTACCGCGGATGTACGACGCCGCCCGCGTGTGACGATAGAAGAACACGTCCTCCCACGGAACCAGCACATTATCGAGGACTACCAACGTATCGATCTCGTCGAAGCGGTTGGCGAGCGGGTAGTCGGCGGCGCTGGCGCGCCCGGCAAAGCCGGAGCGGCAGAGATGTTTGACGCCCGGCGCACCCATCTTGACGATGCAGCCGACCGCATAGTCCGAAAGCTGCTCGTCCGTCCAACTGGCGATCGTCGGCTTCAGAAACGCCTGGTCGGCATAAGAGGCGGCTGTCTCGTATTTGGCGCCGCGCAGTACGATCCCCGCGTCAGTCTCTTTGACGACATGGACCATCATGTCGGGGTCCTGGTCCTGCGGGCGCTTCGAACGGTCGCCTTTCGGATCCGTATTGGCGGAAACGTGAAAGAGGTCCTGTTGCAGCACCCGGCGGATGTGGCGGTCGATGTTGTCGCCAAAGCGCGGATCGATTTCGTTGAGCACGTCGCGCCCGTCGAGCAGTGACCACATCTCGCCGACCGTCTCGTCGCCGACCCGCGTGAGGACGCCACCGATGTCATTGAGGCAAACGTCAACTGCTCGCCATTTCTTGTGCCAATGCGCTTTTTCGGTCGGCGGCCGCAGTAACGTCGAGTAGCGCTCGCTGTCCTCGCAATAGCTCATGACATCGGCCGAAGGCCCCTCTTGCGCCATGTCGTACATGCGCGCCTTGAGGTCGGCGACCGGCCTGAACGCCGGATGCTTGGTCACGTCGCGGACCCGCTCGCCGTCGATCCAGATCTCGCGTCCGTCGCGCAGCCCGGCGCGGTATTCTTCCCCGGTTCGGATCATCCGCTGTCTCCGTCATTACACCGCGACTTGGTGCAGATTAGCGAAGCCAGATCTTGGAAAGCCAGTGGCGCGGATGCTTCGCCCCGGAATTCCGGCCGGTGGTGGGGCATGTCCACCCTCTTTGACGACCTCCAACAGCAAATTGCAAAGCGTCAGGTCCTTGCGGTCACCGGGGCTGGCGTTTCGATCGCCGCGACTGATGCGGGTACGCCCTCTTGCGCGGGACTCTATGCTGAGGGGCAAATGCGTAATTTTCGACTTCCCAATCACGAATAATGATCGAGTAAGTCACGCAACGAGAGCCGGCAAGGGTTCTGAGGGGATAAATCCCTCGCTCGGAGGTAGCTCGCCTCAGAGCGCAGCGTCGTGGAGAGCGAAGTGACGCGGGCGGTCGGGCACGTAGACGAAAGTGATTTGATGGCGTGGGTCGACAGTCCGCTGACGGGCGCGCGGACGTCCTCTTCAAGGATGCGATCGCCGCCGCCCATCGGACCTTCTCGGTAGAGGTTCGCCATCCGGTCGGGTCGGCACCAACGACGAGATGCACCTCGTCCAATGGCTTTCCAAACGCTTGGCACATCGGCTGTCCGAGCCCGACCTTCCTGCCGTCGGGTTACCGCCCGGACCGAGCCAAGCCCAAATCACCGCCGCTGGCGGGCAGACCCGGCTAAGCCCCGAATCTCCGGCCACATCATCGCAGTCGACCTAAAGAGGAATAAGGCTGAGTTTCAGGAGTCATATGCACCGAGCGCGAACCTGCGGCGGGCGCGGGACCGCGTGCGAGTCCATGGGAGGACAAACATCATGAAGCTTTTCGGTCAAATACTCGTCTCCGCCTCGCTCTTCGCGATTTGCATCGTGGCCGGTACTTCCGCTCGCGCTGACGATGGCAAGGATCGGAATCAGGCAAACCGCTATGTGGTCACCAGTTTGACCTCGGATCTTCCCGGTGTAGCCCCAAACACCGACCCAGTCCTGCAAAACTCTTGGGGTGTGGCGTTCACGCCAGGAGCCAGTCCGTTCTGGATCGCAGACAACGCCACGGGTTGTTCGACGCTATACGACGGCACCGGCGTAAAGCAGGCGCTCCAGGTCCTCATCCCGCTGCCTTCTAGCGCCCCGCCCCCCAATCCCCCCGCAACCGCCTGTGTGAGTGTTAACCCCCAGAATCCACCGAACCCGACGCCCGCCGCACCGACCGGCATGGTATGGAACCCGACGACGAACCCGATGACTGCGTTCCTAGTCCCGGGGACAAAGCTGCCGGCCGCGTTCATCTGGGCCACCGAGGACGGAACGATTTCCGCATGGGCCGGAGGTCTCGCCAACCTCACCCCGCCTCTGCCCGCCAACAACGCCGTCCTCGCCATCGACAATCCGAATACGACGAGCGGCCCCGTTTACAAAGGCCTTGTTTTCGGCACCAACGTCAACGGCGTGTTTCTCTTTGCGACCAACTTCCGCGGCGGAACGGTCGACGTGTTCGACCATAATTACCAGCCCGCGACGACCGACGGCGGCTTTAACGATCCCGACATTCCGACGGGTTTTGCCCCGTTCGGCATCGAGAACATCGACGGCAATCTCTTTGTCACCTACGCCAAGCAAAGACTACCGGACAAACACGACGATATGGCTGGTTCGGGCAACGGTTTTGTCGATGTGTTCGACACCGACGGCCATTTATTGCGACGCTTTGCGAGCCAAGGCCCGCTGAATTCTCCTTGGGGCATCGCGCGGGCGTCGTTTGCCTTTGGCCGTTTCAGCGGAGACATCCTTGTGGGCAATTTCGGCAACGGCAAAATCCACGCCTTCGATTCAAACGGGAATTCCCTTGGTATGCTTAGGGACGCAAACGGCAAGCCACTGGTGATCGACGGGCTGTGGAAATTGACCCTGGGCGGCGGCGCAAAATCGAGCTCTGACACGCTCTATTTCACAGCCGGTCCCAATGGCGAGATGGACGGTTTGTTCGGCACGATCACCCCGGCACCGCAGCCTAATTAGATCGCCCAATGATCATCTGACTGGAGGAAGGGGCAATGTCACACCTGTCAAGCATCGTTCGCGGCGGCGTGTTCGTGTCGGCCGCCGCGCTGATAACCCCAGCAGTGACTGCCGCGAGAGCGCAGCAGTTCATTCCGGACATCATCATCTCGTCGACAATGCCGGCGAACGGCGATGTGAATCCCTACGGGGTGGCGTTTGTGCCAGAGGGCTTCCCGTCGGGCGGGCCGCTCGCGCCGGGCGACATCTTGGTATCGAATTTCAACAGCAACGCCAGCAGCAATGCCCAGGGCACGGGCACGACTATCATCAAGCTCACGCCCAATGGTTTGGTTTCCGCTCCAGGAACGGCGACCCCGTTCTTCCAAGGCACGCCTCCGCTGGGGTTGACGACCGCGCTTGGCGTGCTCAAGCGCGGTTTCGTTCTCGTCGGCAACCTCCCGACGTCGGGTGGCGTGATTGTGCCGCCGGGATCGCTGCTGCTTCTCGATCGAAATGGCAACCCCGTGTCACCTTCGCCATTTACTACGAACAAACTTAATGGGCCCTGGGATCTGACGATTGACGATGGCGGCGACCAAGCCCTGGTTTTCGTGTCCAATGTAAACGACGGCACCAGCACCGGCACGATCACCCGCCTCAATCTGGTGATTTCGTCTAACCAGGTAACGGTGCAAAGTGCTACTATTATTGCGTCGGGATATACGGTCGAGCTTAATTCTGCCGCATTGGTCTTAGGGCCGACCGGACTCGCCCACGACAAGGGGACCGACATCCTCTACGTCGCATCGACGGCGGACAATATGATCTTTGCGGTCCCGAATGCCAGCACCAGGACCGGACCGCCGACGCCTGCCCCTACAGGGCGGGTCATCTTCAAGGACGATCATCTGCGCGGCCCGCTCGCCCTGGTGTTTGCGCCGAATGGACACTTGCTCACGAGCAATGGCGACGCAGTCAACATGGATTCGAGCCAGCCCAGCGAAATCGTGGAATTCACAAAAGCGGGCAAGTTCGTCTCACAGTTTAATGTCGATGCGGGACAAGGCGGTGCGTTCGGCATCGGCATTGCGCCGGTCAGCCCCGGCCTCGGCACCTTTCGTCTTGTAGCGGTCGACGACAACGCCAACGACATCATCGTAATCGACCAGAACCTCGTGCCGGGGGATTGATCGGCGAAATCGGTCGAGGCGCGGCGTCGTGCATAGCCCCGCCGCGGCGGGGCTATTCACGCGAACTCGAAGGCTCCATCTATTGTCGTGGCTGCAGTTTGCGACACGACCGAATGATCCTGACCCCGATCCCCAAGGAGCATCTCGACAGCGCTCTCGACCACTTCATGGCCGCTTTAGTCGACCCGTACTCCTGCGAAGTGTTTCGCCGGATTTGCGCGACGTCGGCCGAGCGCGCCTGCGGACCAGAGGCCGAGCGGCATCGGCAGGTCGCGCTCTCACTCGCCGGCGCTCTCGGAATGGCGATACACCCAGAGGGTACGCCATGCCGCTTCAATTGGGACGGGACGGCGCTCAACGGCGCGACCGAGGCTTATGTCATTCTGCACGAAATCGCCCATTTCGCCCTGGCACCCCCGGAGCGGCGGGGCCTTATCGATTTCGGCCTCGGACCCGGGCCGGATACGACAGATCGCGAGGCGGCCGAAGCGGCAGCGATACTCTCCCCATTGGACGCCGCGGAGGAGGAGGCGGCCGCATCATTGCTCGGCATCGTCTGGGAGGCCGAACTCGGACAACCGGCCCTCGCGTCGTTCCTCGATCAGAACTGGCTCGAGGGCCTGGAGCGCTCAGCGGCCAGCCACTTCATCTCGGTGCTCGGCACGCTCCGGCAGCGCCGGGCGCTCAGCCTCGCTTCGCGCGGCGTATCCAGTAGGGTGAAGCACCCCAGGGCTTGCCGAGCCGTTGAGCCAAAACCGCGAGCGGAGCGACGGATCAGGCCCGAGCCGCCTGCCGACGTCCGATGACGCTGGCGCGTTCGGCGAGGTGGCGCACCCTCGCCCAGTCGCCAGCGGCGACGGCATCATCGGGCGCCATCCATGAGCCGCCGACTATCGGTACGTTGGGCAGCGCCAGATACTCGCTCGCAATGTGCTCGTCGATCCCGCCCGTTGGGCAAAATGCGACCCCCGGGAAGACCGGCGCGAGCGCCCGCAGCAAAACGAGACCGCGCAAGGCCTCTGCTGGGAACAGTTTGAGGAAGCTGATCCCAAGATCGCGAGCCGCCATCACCTCGGAGGGGGTCGCGACGCCGGGGATATAAGGCAGTGCGGTTGCGAGCGCGGCGGCGGCCAGCTCCGGGGTCATTCCCGGGCTGACCAGAAACCGGGCTCCCACGGCGCAAGCCTGCGCGATATCGGCCGGGCGTTGCACGGTCCCGGCGCCGACGACTATCTGCGGCATCTCCTTAGTGATCGCGGCGATGGCGGCCGGAGCGGCGGGAGTTCTGAGCGTTACTTCGATCAGCCGCAAACCGCCGTCGTAAAGCGCGCAGGCGAGCGGTATCGCGTCAGCCTCGCGCTGGATCGTCAAGACCGGAATTACCGTGACATCGCAGAACAGATCATGCATGCGCTATTCCCCCACGGCGGTATTTTACCCGATGCCCGCCAAAAAGCCGTCGGGTCCCAGCGGCGTCGGGGTTCATAATTGTCCACGAGCCGGTGTAATCGCAGCTTACCGGTGGCGCCCCGAATCGGTTTCCGCCTCAGCGTCGACCGGCCGCCTGCTGTTTCCACAGCTCCCAGGGACGACCGAGGACTTTGTTGTTGGTTTCGGTAGCGTTGGCTGCCTCTTCCGCGTTTAAGAACTCAACTTGTCCCTGGCCGAGGCGCAGCGCCTCAGCTTGCAACTTGGCGTTGACCTCGGTGTAGATGGCGCGGAACACGACCTGCTGCAGCGAATTGCCGACGACGACATTCCCATGGCCGCGCATCAATGCGACCGCCGATGCGCCCAGGGTGCGCGCTAGCGCCGCGCCGAGTTCCGGGCTGCGGATCAGCATGTCGGTCGACGGACCACCGGCGTCGCGGATCTCGAAGATCGGCACGCCGGCGCCAAGAAACGAGCTCATGTGATAGATCGGTCGCAACGGCGTGGCCGTCACGCCGAACGGGATGATCGACGGCGAATGACTGTGCACGATGGCGTCGACCGCAGGATACGCCTTGTAGATCTCGCTGTGGATGAAGCGTTCGACGTAGAGCGTGCGCCCGCGCGGGTCGAGCGCATCGCCGTCGAGGTCGAGCTCCATGATGTCGTCCGGCGTAACCAACGCGGGGGCCATGCTGCGCGCCAGCAGGAAGCGCATCGGGTCCGCCTCGCACCGTGCGCTGACATGTCCGAAACCGTCGACCACGCCTTGCTGCGACAGGATGCGGTTGGCGGCGACGAGATCCTCGATCAAAGCCGAATTTGCCATGCTGCCTCCATCGCCGGACCTTTCCCGGCGAGATTGACAGTACTCGCCGCGGCGGATTTGATCAGCAACGCCGGCAAGCATGGAGGAAGGGATGGAGAGACGGAAGCTCGGACGGACCGGGCTCGATGTGTCGGTCCTCGGGTTTGGATGCGGCGCGGTCGGCGGGCTGATGGTGCGCGGCAGCCCCGCCGATCAAGAGCGCGCCGTAGCACGCGCGATCGAGCTCGGGATTAATTATTTCGACACCGCAGCGATGTACGGGAACGGCGAATCCGAGCGCAATCTCGGCCGCGTCATGAAGAGCCTCAAACCCGACATCCACGTCGGCACCAAGGTTCGCATCCCGGCCGGCGAGCGCAACCGCGTGGCCGCGGCTGTCACCCAATCGCTGGAGGCGAGCCTGCAGCGCCTGCAGCTCGAGCGAATGGATCTCTTCCAGCTGCACAACCACATCACCTGGGACGGCCGCGACAGCGACTTGACCCCCGAAATCGTGCTCGGCGAAGTCGTGCCGGCCTTCGAGCGCTTGCGCGAGCAAGGCAAGACTCGCTTTTTTGGCATAACTGCGGTCGGCGACACCCCGGCGCTCCACCAGGTCGCCGATGCGCGCGCTTTCCACACCGCCCAGGTCAGCTACAACCTGCTCAACCCAAGCGCCGGGGCGGCGGTCCCGCCGAATTATCCGGCACACGATTTCGCCAATCTGCTCGCACACACAAAGACAGCCGGCATGGGGGTCATCGCGATCCGGGTACTGGCGGCGGGAGCGTTGAGCGGTACCGAGGCGCGGCATCCCCTCGGCTCGCCAATGGTCGAGCCGATCGGCACCGGCTCTTCCTACCGGATCGATGTCGAGCGCGCGCGGCGTCTCGAACTTTTGCTGCGGGAGGGTCTCGCCGACAGCGTCATCGAATTGGCCGTCCGCTTCGTGATCTCGCACGAGGCGGTATCGACGGCGCTGGTGGGTTATTCGACCCTCGAACACCTCGAATATGCCGCCACGGCCGCCAACAAGGGACCCTTGTCGGCCGACGTACTCGACCGCATTGCTGCGTTGCAGAACAGTTTCGCCGGCGAGACCCGCTGACGCGGCAAATGACACCGGCCATGCTTTACTGCACGACTTCGTCGGGGTAGATGCCCCAGAGGTCGCCGCGCTGGACCCAGCCGACATGGTCGGCGGAGTCGATGCGGCACCAATCGGCGCGGCATTCGATGAGCCGTGCGACCACACCTGGTTCCGCCCGCGCGACGGCCGGTGAGGCGACATCGGGCTGTCGATGAATCGTGCGGATCCCGCCTTTAATGATGACCGCGCGCTTGCCGGTCAGCATTCTCTCGTGCACCCAGCCCTCGGTGCCCTGCCAGTCGCGGATCATTCGCCAGTTCTCGAATTCCTTGACGATCTCGACCGGCATTTCCTTCCGGGTCAGCACCCATTCGATCGGGTAGTTCTCACCGGGCCCGACCCGCAGGTTGACTTGGTCCGAACGCAGACTGACAAAGCGCGGGACCTTTTGCCCGGCATCGGTATCGGCCGCAGAGGCGGGCGGCGCAAAGGTCAGAATCGCCACCACCGCGATAAGGCAGGCAACCGACCTGGACATCTCACCGCGCCTATTGCTAATGGCGTGCCGCGCCCTCTGCGGACATTGTCGCTATGCGGTCGAAACGGCCATTCGTGATCGTCACGCGCAAGCTCCCGGACCCGATCGAGACCCGGATGATGGAGCTTTTCTCGTGCCGGCTCAACCTGGACGACATTCCCCTTTCCAAGGCTGAGCTGACCGCCGCGATCGGCCAGGCCGAGGTTCTCGTACCGACCGTCACCGACCGAATCGACGCCGAGGTGCTGGCCGCCGCCGGCCCCGCCCTCAGGCTCATCGCGTCGTTCGGGACAGGGGTCGACCATGTCGACCTCGCCGTGGCGCAACAGCGCGGCATCATCGTGACCAACACGCCCGGGGTGCTGACCGAAGACACGGCAGACATGACGATGGCGCTGATCCTCGCGGTGTCGCGCCGTCTCGCCGAAGGAGAAAGATTGATCCGCAGCGGCGCCTGGGCCGGCTGGGGCCCGACGACGATGCTCGGCCACCGCATCTGGGGCAAGCGGCTCGGCATCGTCGGGATGGGCCGGATCGGCGTGGCGCTCGCCCGGCGCGCCAAGGGCTTTGGCCTCTCGGTGCACTACCACAATCGCCGCCCGGTGCCCGAAGACATCGAAAACGCGCTCGAAGCGACATATTGGGAGAGCCTCGACCAGATGCTCGCTCATATGGACGTCGTTTCGGTCAACTGCCCGCATACGCCGGCCACCTATCACCTCTTGTCGGCACGCCGGCTGCGCCTGCTGCAGCCGCGGGCAATCCTCGTCAATACCGCGCGCGGCGAAATCGTCGACGAGGAGGAGCTGACCCGGTTGCTCGAGACCCGCGCCATTGCCGGGGCCGGTCTCGATGTGTTCGAACACGAGCCGGCGATCGACCCGCGGCTGCGCGCGCTCGACAATGTCGTATTGCTGCCGCATATGGGCTCTTCGACGATCGAAGGGCGGATCGCGATGGGCGAGCGGGTCATCATCAACATCAAGACCTTTGCCGACGGCCACCGCCCCCCCGACCGCGTCCTCGACTCGATGCTGTAAACCCAAGCGCGGAATCCGGCGCGGCCTGTTAACTTGCGAGGCAAGCAGCGGTTCCGCTCGCTGTTTTTGCTGTTCTTCTCGAAAATTTACAGCGAGCGACATCCCGTTAGCCGCGGAAATCCTCGCTTCCGGCCCATCGGGCCCCGGAACAACAGCGGGATTGTTCGCTGTTTTCCGCTGTTTTCGGTTGTCCTTTGCTGTCTTTGATGACCATCGAATTTGACCGATATTCTTCCGACTTCCGGGCGATCGGAGGGTATGGACGTACTGTGGGCCGCCTGTTTTTACAGGGAATCTACGGGCGTTAACCATTATGTTGCGATCACCGTCCGGCCCTTTCAATATCCTGGTATTGCGATCTCTCTTGCCCGCGAAACGCCGCAATTCATGCCCGGTCATCCAGACGTGAGTTACTACAAAAATACGCAATTGTCAATAACATAATGACTCTCAAAACGACGACCGGCGCATCTCTAACTGGCGCACTTCGACCGAGACTGTGGGAAAACGCGTGGGATGAAGCGGCCGATGCGCTGTGTTTCCCGGCAAGACAATTGCGATGCCGGATAGATCGACTGACACGTGCGGCTTGAACCAGGCGATCAGGTCCTGATCGCCGCCATCAGTGGTCCCACACCGAAGATCGTTATCATTCGCTTCAGGTTATAGGCCAGAACGTGGAGGCTCATCTCGGTTCGGACCTTGTCCAAGGTCCGGGTCAGGAAGTGGGTGGCGCCCATCCAAGCCTTGAGGGTTCCGAACGGGTGTTCGACGGTCTGTCGTCGCACGCCCATAGCGTCGGGCATGCGGTCGAGCCGGGCCTGCATGTTGTCGAGCACGTTCTCATTCTCCCAGCGCTTGATAAGCCGCAGCTTGGTCGGCGTGCATTGCGGTCTGAGCGGACAAGTGAAGCAGGCGCTCAAGTGGCGGTAGCGGTCGAAATCTTCCGTGTGATCAGCGCGGCGATGGACCTTGGTGAGTTTTGCGCCCACCGGGCAAGTGTAGTGGTCGTGCTCGGCATCGTAGAGGAAGTCCTGCCGGGTGAAGAAGCCGCGTTTGGTCCCGCTCGACGTCAGGGTCTTGGGCACGATCGGCATCACGCCCGTGCCTTCGCACGACAAAACCTGGTCGCCGCTGAAGTAGCCGCGGTCGGCTAGGGCGGTGATCTGCTCGCAGCCCGTGGCCTCTTGCGCCTTGAGCGCCATCGGCACGAGCTGGCTGCGGTCGTGCCCCTGGTTGATCACCTCGTGGGCCACGATCAGGTGGTGCTCGGCATCGACAGCGGCCTGCACATTGTAGCCGACAATGCCGGTGCCCTTGCCGCTGGTGGCCATTGAGCGCGCATCCGGATCGGTCAGCGAGACCTGTTGGTCAGGCGCCTCCTCGACTTGGCGCTCCATGCCCTTCAAGAACTGCATCTGGCGGCGCAGACCCGCGATCTTGTCCTTGATCCGACCCGTTTTGGCTTCGGTAATGTCGCTTTCCTCGCGATCCGCCCGGTCTAACGCGGCGAGATAGCGTGCGATGCTGGCGTCAACCTGCTCCATCCGTTTCTTGACCTTGGCCGCCGTGTAGTTCTTGTCGCGATTGTTGACGGCTTTGAACTTGCTGCCGTCGAGGGCGACGACGGCCTGGGTAAACAGGTTCAGACGACGGCACAACGCGACAAACTGGCTGCACACCGCCCTGATCGCCGCACCGTTGTCGCGACGGAAATCGGCGATGGTCTTGAAATCCGGCATCAGCCGCCCGATCAGCCACATCAACTCAATATTGCGCTGCGTTTCGCGCTCCAGCCGCCGGCTCGACTGAACCCGGTTCAAATAACCGTAGAGATAAATTTTGAGCAGCGTCACTGGATGGTAAGAGGGGCGGCCGGTCGCTTCCGGTATGACGCCGGCAAAACCCAATATCGCCAAATCCAATTCGTCAATGAAGGCGTCGACGACACGGACGGGGTTCTCCTCCCCAATGTAGTCGTCCAAGCACTCCGGTAGCAGGATCAGCTGGCCGCGGTCCTGCCCCTCAACAAAACGCTTCATTTCAGTCCCCCCGAACCCCCGGGCAGAATACCAGATCAGGCGTTTTCACACGCCCTCGACCCATTGCGGTCACTCCGCGTCGCCGACAGCAATGCCGGCCCATGCCCAGAGCAGTCAAAACCCCTAGGATCGTTCAGGCGTGGGCGGAACGCAGATCGAAGGCCCGCAAGCGCCGCCGCGCGCCCGCTTGTCAGGCTCGGGTCGATCAATCGAGCGCGGGTACCTCGCTGATATGACTGGAAGTCTCGACTTCTGGACGCTTCGCGACCGCGATGGCCATATCGACGAAAGCGCGGACGCTTGCGGAGGGCTCGGCTGTTCGGAACGCGACGGCGACCTCGGTCGTCGCTGCAAAGTCCGCGAGCGGCCGATATACGATCTCGGAGAAGCCCCATCGACGCATCGATCCGGGCGCCAGTACCACGCCATAGCCGCCTGCGGCCATGGTGAGAGCCGTGATGATACCGCCGACATTATGGACAATCTTGATCGAGAACCTTCCAGCCGCTGCCAACCTCTCCAGGTCGTTTCCGAGACCGGTGCCTTCCGCGGCATCCGAGACGACGAAAGCCTCCTCGGCCAAATCCGCCGCCTGCAGGGTGTCTTTTCGCGCGAGCGGATGATCGGCAGCGAGCGCCACGCAAAAGGCTTCGCGATGAATTAAATGCGCCGTCAGCCCTGCCGCGTAACTGGGCCGCGGCCGTATCAGCGCCGCATCCAGCCGGCCTTCGGCCAGCGCGTCGAGCTGCAGCCGCGTTTGTAGGGCCGCTAGGTGAAGCTGCACCGCGGGGTGGCTTAGGCGGTATTCCCGCAGTAGGGTTGGGAGGAGCCGGCTCATGATGGCCGACGTGACATACCCAACCTCGATCTTGCCGAGTTCGCCGCGCGCTGCAAGACGCCCGACTTGCTCCGCCTTCTCCAACTGACGGATGGCGGCCACGGCTTCGGATAGGAACAGTCGCCCGGCTTCGGTGAGCGACACAGCCGCCCGCTTGCGGCGGTTCAGAAGGCGGGCGCCGAACGCCTCCTCCAGTGCCTTGATTTGCAGGCTGACGGCGGACTGCGCCACGTTCAGCCGATCAGCGGCCCGCACGAAGTGGAGGTCTTCGGCGACGGCTATGAAATAGCGGAGTTGGCGAGCGTCAAGCACGGCCTGATTTAATCAGGCTGTGCGATTAAAATCCAACGATTCTATATTTGAAACTGCCCTCTCTCGCTCCGACCTCCAGTTGCGCAAAATTCCTAACAAGGATGCGAGTCATGATTGGCGCAACAGAGACCGCATAAATCCGCGCGGCCGAACCCCAAGCGGGAGCGGGAATGTCCCGAGCCAAGTTGAAACGGATTCAGACCGTCTGATTTGGATTGAAGAATTCCCGGGCCGGGCTGACGTCTGGGAGGACATGATGCCAAGCACAGACGACGCGCACCGCTTGACCAACGCCTACTGGCCAGCTGACCAATCGGAACCCATTCTGGATCAGACGATCGGTGAGGCGCTGAGAGAGATCGCCTTACGATACGGATCGCGTACAGCCCTCATTGACGGCACCCTGGAGCCAAGCCGGCGCCAATGGAGCTTCAACGATGTTCTCGAAACCGCTGAGCGGGCGGCGCGCTCGCTTCTGAACCGCTTCACTCCCGGTGAGCAGGTGGCGATATGGGCCGCCAACTCGCCCGAATGGGTTTTCCTGGAATTCGGCGCCGCGCTTGCCGGCATCACGCTCGTCACGGTCAATCCCGCCTATCTCGGCAACGAAGCCGCTCACGTGCTGAGCCAGTCGCAGGCCAGCGGCGTCTTTGTGCAGCCCATCTATCGCGGCCGCGACCTCGTTCAGGTGATTGAGAGCGTGCGGCGGAATCTTCCCCATCTGCGCCACGTCATTTCGCTTGGCGATTGGGACGCTTTCATCGCTTCGGCTGAGCCGATGCCGCCACTGCCCCAGGTCCGGCCGGGGGACACGGCGCAGATCCAATACACGTCAGGCACTACCGGTTTTCCGAAAGGCGCACAGCTTACCCATCGCGGCCTGGCGAACAACGCACGTCTTTATGCCCGCGTCATCGGCGCTGGCTCCGCAGACGTGTGGGTGAATCCGATGCCGATGTTCCACACCGCAGGCTGTGGTCTCGTAACTCTCGGCGCCTTGCAAACCGGTGGCGTTCACGTCCTGCCGCACGCCTTCGACCCAGCGCTCGTGCTGGCGCTGTTCGAAGCCGAGCGCGGGACCGTCATGCTCTCCGTCCCGACCATGCTCATCCGCATGCTCGACCATCCGGATGCGGCGACACGCGACCTCAGCTCCTGGCGGTTGACCACCCTCGGGGGCGCCCCCGTGCCGCCCGAGCTGGTGCGCCGGGCACAGAAGACACTCGGCCTCAAGGTGGCGATCGGCTTTGGCCAGACCGAGGCTTCACCCTACATCACCCACACGCGACCCGACGATCCTCATCCCGATTGGATGGCCACCGTCGGCCGGCCCCTTCCGGGCACCGAAGTCAAGGTAGTCGATCCTCGCACCGACGAGACGCTTCGCGTGGACGCGATCGGCGAAATCTGCGCGCGCGGGGTCGGCGTGATGACCGGCTATTTCGACGATGAACGCGCCACTGCCGCTGTTATCGATAAGGACGGTTGGCTCCATACCGGTGACCTAGGCAGCATGGACGCCTCCGGCTATTGCCGCATCCAGGGCCGGCTCAAGGACATGATCATTCGCGGCGGCGAGAACATCTATCCGCGCGAGATCGAGGATCTCCTTCACACGCATCCCGGCGTCGCCGACGTGGCGGTGACAGGCGTGCAGGACAGCGAATGGGGCGAGACGGTCGCTGCATTTGTGCAGCAACGCCCAGGCCACAGCCTCACCGAGGCTGAGCTTGACGCGTTCTGCCGCCGGCATCTCGCCTCCTACAAGGTGCCCCGTATCTGGCGGTTCGTGGACCAGTTCCCGCAGACCGCCTCGGGGAAAATCCAGAAGTTCTTGCTGCGCGAGCAGCTTTCACCGGGCTGAACCTCAGTGGTCCCCAGGCTACACCTGCAATAAGGCGGGGCGTCATTATGCGGTCACTCAAAGGCGAAACCCTGTTCATCACCGGCGCGAGCCGTGGTATCGGCCGGGCCATCGCCGAAGATCGGCCGACCGTCTACAGCCTGCTGGTCGAGGCGGCGCTGCGGGCGCCGGAGGCGACGGCAATCACCTTCCTGCCATCCATGGAGTCCGAGCCGATCCGCCTGACCCATGGCGCATTTCTCGCTCGCCTGCACCGCATCGCGCGTCTGTTCCGGGAACTCGGCGTGGCACGCGGCGACGTCGTCACAGTGCTGGCGCCGAGCATTCCCGATACCGTAGTTGCACTCTGGGCCGCCGAGGCCGTCGGCATTGCTCACCCGGTGAATACCCTGTTACAAGCCACGGACATCGCCGCCATGATGCGCGCAGCCGGATCACGCGTGCTCGTTGCGCTAGGGCCCGAGGCTGGTTCCGATCTTTGGGACAAGGCAGTGGCGGCGGCGAAGGCGACGCCCGGCCTGCGCGCGATCGTCGCGCTTGGCGACGCTGACCCCGGAGCAGGCTATGTGCATCTGATGTCGCGCCTGCCGCGCGACGACGGGCCGTTGGACGACCCGCCGGCGCCCGGCGATATCGCCGCGCTCTTTCATACCGGCGGCACGTCCGGTGCGCCCAAGCTTGCCCGGCACACGCACGCGAACCAAGCCTTCGTGGCGCGCGCCCTGGGGACGTGCTGGGACTTCAACGCGGCGACGCGGATCGTGAACGGCATGCCGCTGTTCCATGTCGCCGGCGCTATTGACTGCTGCCTGTCGCCTCTGGCGGCTGGCAGCGAGGTGCTGTTGCCGACAGCGGCCGGGCTCCGCAACCCCGAGGTTGTCGCCGGCCATTGGCGCATGGTCGAGCGCTTCGGCCCCACGATTATCGGCGGCACTCCGACGTCGCTTGTCGCCTTGCTCAACATCCCGACGAACGGTGCCGATCTGAGCTCGCTCCGCTTCTGTTTCACCGGCGCGGCGCTACTGTCGGCCACGCTGAGCGACGAGTTCGCCAAACACGTTGGGGTGCGCGTACATCAGGCCTATGGCATGACCGAGTGCGCCGGCCTGATCACCGCCGCCGGCGCACACGACGCTCCAATCGCCGGAACCGTGGGCTCTGCTCCCCCCGGTGTCGACATCTGCGCGCGTCGCATGCTCGCGGACGGCAAGGTCGGCGAATGCGTCCCGCCGGGCGAAAGCGGCGTGCTCGTGGTCCGCGGGCCGAACGTCTTCCCGGGCTATCTCGGCAACGCGCCCGCCCCCTTCACGGCAGACGGATGGTTCATCACCGGCGACCTCGGTTCCGTCGGCGCCGAGGGCCTCGTCCGCATCACCGGCCGTGCCAAGGATTTGATCATCCGCAGCGGCCACAACATCGATCCTGCGGTCATCGAGGACGCGGCGGCCAGTCATCCGCAAGTGGTAACAAGCGCCGCCGTCGGCCAACCCGACGCCTATGCAGGCGAGATACCCGCGCTCTATGTGGTGCTCCGCGAGAACACACCCGAAATCCTCGCCGATCTGCACGCGCATATGCGGCTCTCGGTTCCCGAACCGCCTGCCCGCCCGAAGTCAATCGTGGCGCTGCCGGCGCTGCCGATAACCGCCGCCGGCAAGGTCGACAAGCCGGCGCTGCGGCGCGACGCGGCCGTGCGCGTAACCAAGGAATGCATTGGCGCTTTGCCGGCTTTTGCCGGGCGGAAAGTCGAAATGACTGCCCGCGACGGACCCGGCGGCCGCATGCTCGTAACTGTCACCTTCGCTGAGCCGTCCGATGATAGCGAAAGTCTAGTTGAGGTCGCCGAGCGCCTTCTGTCGGGTTTCCCGTTCGACCACAAAATAGTGTTCCCGAACGGGGAGGCACGCCGATGACTAAGCCCGTCGAATTCTTCTTCGACTTTATTTCGCCCTATGGTTGGTTCGCGGCCGAACGGATCGGCGGCATCGCGCGCGCCCACGCTAGAGCCGTTGCCTGGCGCCCTCTGTTGCTCGGCGTGACCGTCAAGCAAGCGATGGGCTTGCCGCCACTGCTGGAGACCCCACTGAAAGGCCCGTATATCCGCCACGATGCCGAGCGATGCGCTAAGTTCTATGGCCTGCCGTGGCGGCCGCCGACGCCAATGACCTTCTCCTCTGTTGCCGCCCTGCGGGCGGTAATCTGGGCCAACGCGCAGGAGGACGTCGAGGTTGAAGCGTTGGTGCTCAGGCTCTATCGCCACGCTTGGGCCGAGGGCGGAGAGATTTCGACGCCCGATGCGGTGGCCGACGTGGCGGCATCGATTGGAATCGATCGCGCGCGAGTCCGCGTCGGCATCGAGAGCTCCGGCGTAAAGGAAGGCTTGCGGAACTCGGTCGCGGACGCGGTCGATAGAGGCATTTTCGGGTCGCCCTTCATCATCGTCGATGGCGAACCGTTCTGGGGTGCCGACCGGTTGCCGATGGTCGAGCGCTGGCTGGAAGCGGCCTGGTGAGAGTTCCTCGTTTCAAAGTTGTCACTCTTGCGAATGGAGTAAGCAGATGACCGACAGTACGCAGTTCGATCTCCCTTCGTCACTGTCCGTGGACTTACACAATGACATCGCCGTGCTGTCTCTGTCGCGCCCAGAAAAGCGCAACGCCATCGATTTTGCAATGATTCGTGGCCTCGATCGGTTCTTTAGCGAGCTGCCAGATAGCATTCGCGCTGTGGTCATTCACGGCAAGGGCGATCACTTTTCCGCCGGCCTCGATCTGTCCTCGATCAGCGACATCGACAGCTCCGCTGTCTTGTTTGGTTCGCAAGCCTGGCATCGCGTGTTTGATCGGATTGAACATGGCAATGTGCCGGTTATTGCGGTGCTGCACGGTGCCGTTGTGGGTGGCGGACTGGAACTGGCAGCGGCAGCGCACATCCGAGTTGCCGAGCGCGGGACTTTCTACGCTTTGCCGGAGGGCACTCGCGGTATCTTCGTCGGCGGCGGCGCTTCGGTGCGGGTACCACAGCTCATCGGCGTCCCCCGAATGGTGGACATGATGCTCACCGGCCGTACTTATGGCGCGGAGGAAGGCGTGGCGCTTGGGCTGTCGCAATATCTCGTCGAGCCCGGCGAGGGGCTGGCGAAGGGCCTAGAACTTGCGCGACGTGTTATCGCCAATGCGCCGCTGAGCAACTTCGGCGTCATCCAGGCGCTGCCGCGCATTGCGCGCGCGGATCCGGAGACCGGCTTGCTCCTGGAAAGCCTGATGATCTCCGTGGCGGCCGCCGACGATGAAGCCAAGGTGAGGCTTCGTGCGTTCCTCGACAAGCGGGCGCAGAAAGTGTCACACCAAGACAGCGGCGCAGCCTTCGGCGGTTCTTAAAAAAAACCGGCTCGCGCAGCGCTCTTTGAGCAGACCGAGACGGAGCGAATCGAACGAGGATTGGGGAGACCGTGCGACGCTGGCAACCTGACGATGGCTTGAAACCGGGCCCAGCAAATCCTATGCGCGCTCCCAACGGCCGCCCCTGGAGACACCGGCAGTCCGATCACCGTCGCGGGAATGGCCGTTATCGGCGCAACCCCGCCACTCCGGTATGTCGAGGCGAACGTCAGCTGTCCACCCAACTGAGCCGGTCCCGTCTCGTACTGCGAACGGCAGGTATCGGGCCAAATCCAGCCAACCCGGTGACAGATCGACGGAGCGCCAAGTAGGGTGGTAAACGGCGGCGCACACGCGCCGCCATCACAATCGGGTTTGAAAGCGATCTCCCGCTGAACGCGCGATCAGGCCGCGATGGCCTCGGCGTGCCGCAGGAAGCGGCGGTTGGGGGCGCTGCGCGGACGGGTCGCGAGGCGTTCGTGTGCGAGCGACAGCGCGACGTCGCGCTGGCCGGCGCGCAGAGCCGCCTCGGTCAGGGTCCAGTTGATGACATCGCGTTGCGCGTAGCTGCCGCCGATCTGCCAGAGATCGACACGGACGGGCAGCAAGCGCTCGACCGCCTCGGCCCAGGCGCCGCGATGGAACGCCGCAAGGCCCTCGACCACCGGGATACCGACGGTGCGATAGAGGCCGGCCGCTTCGACGCCGTTGGCCGCAGTTTTACGCATTGCCTCTAACCGCCGCTCGACCAGTGCTTCCCGGCCCGTGCGAAGCTCCGCCATCGCCGCGTGGATATCGGCAAACACCAGGCATTTGCCGTCGGCGTGGCCCTGCCACAATTCCGCCTGCTCCTGCCAACGGTCGCCGATATCGCAGCCCAATGTGTCGAGGCGCCACAACAGTGCGGTGGCGTTGGTGAGGCTGAGCGCGAGCGGGCGCTGCGTCGTGCGGATCGGGCCGTCATAGAGCGCCAAGGCGGTGTCGTATTGGCCGAGCTCGAGATGGAACAGCGCCCTGTGCCACCAGATATGGACCTCGTTCATATGGCCGGGGCCGGACCACAGCTCCTCGCGCGCAGCCATCCATCCGAGCCCGTCTTCCGGGCGCCCGGTCATTTCCATCACATGCGCGACGGTGTGATGCGGCCAGAAACTCAGGGGCTCGAGCTCGGCCGCTTTGCGCGACTCTTCTTCAGCGCAGGCATAATCGCCCGCTTCCTCCGCCCCGAAGGCGTGGAAGCCAGTAGGTCGCATAGCCGGGCTGGTCCTTCGACCACAGCGGCAGCGCCCGCGCCGAGCGGTCCCGCACCCAGTGGAAGCGCCCGAGAAACCCGTCCATCAGCGCCGCCGCCTGATGCGCGACGAGGTCGAAC
>Ga0306919_10000357_pt1 | contig 19606 bp, 20 predicted proteins | sample flu12Cox44000172_FD_203764 | JGI IMG/M metagenome (GOLD analysis project Ga0306919, IMG submission 203764) | Lab enrichment of tropical soil microbial communities from Luquillo Experimental Forest, Puerto Rico - flux4day.12C.oxic.44.000.172 (v2)... | ecosystem: Environmental > Terrestrial >... | reverse complement strand
CCTGAGCGGCCAGCGTTAGCCGTTTATTGCCCTGCCGGCGGCCCACTCGATGTCTCCGTTGGTTTGTCGGCCATCGAGGCGCCGAGCCGGCGCATTCGCACTAGGTTGAACTAACGGCTTCGCGGCAGACGCCGATGCGACGGGCATTCTTGGCCCAGTAGAAGAGCGGAGCCTCGCCGCTCGCGGTCCCCTCGCGTAACGCGATCGCCCGGGCCAGCATGAACCGCGTCACGTCGCGAAACGATGCCAGCGCCTCGCGCCCGATCGGGTGCCAGCCGACGTCCTCGAGCTCCTCGCTCGCCATCGGCGCGCCGAAGACATTCCTGCCGTCGCCGAGGAAGAATCGGGTGTTGAATCGGCGGAGCGAATGGGACGGGGTGATCGCCCGGCCGACATAGGTCAAGAGGTCCATCGCTGCCATCAGACCGCGCTCGAGATAGGCCCGCTCGATCGGTGCTCCAGCCGAGGGAGGCGACGGCCGGCCGCCGGGCCGGCCGATCAGGACGCCGGCTTCCTCCCAGGTCTCGCGCATCGCGGCGCGGGCAGCGCGCGCGAGCTTTGGTCCCAAGGTTTCCGTTCTGGCCTCGACGCTCCAGGCGATGCCGTCCGGCGGATCGATTGCGCCGCCGGGAAAGACATAGACCCCGGGCATGAACTTGACATAGAGCGGGCGGCGGCCGGCCAGCACCTCGAGCGCCCTACCCTCGCCGCGCAGCAGGATCAGCGAGGCGGCGTCGCGCGGACGCACGACCGGCTTGCGCCCTCCGCCCGGCGCGCAGGAACCGACGTTCATAGCGGCCATCTTGTAACGGGCCACCCCACGCCTACATGTGGGGTAAATGCTATTTCATCAATTTGGATATGGATTTTTTCATGCCAATAAAGCAAGCCTTGCCTCGCTGCCAAATTCCTCTGCCGTTTCGGCTGCCAACCCGGTTTTGGCGATGAAAATTCCGCTGCCGGTCGGATCGCTCATGTCGCATTCATGTCGCATTCATGTCGCTGATTTATATCATTTTTTTGATTCTGAGAAGGGTTTTTCGGGCGCTCGAAAGCGTATTTTCCCTGCCGTTAGGGAACAGCGCTCGGATCGGTCGAACGGCGCACGCGTTCGATCGCCTCGATCCAGGTCTCGAGCGCGGCGCGCAACTCGGGGAGGCGGTAACGCTCCGGCGGCGCGTCTGCGACAACGGCGTTCCGGATGACTGCGCCGTCGGGTGTGATCGTGATCGAATATGCGTTGCCGGCGCCGCCGGGCTGCGGCTTCTCGCCGCGCTCGGCCGCCGCGACCTCGGCAAGCAGCATCCGGGCGGTCTCGAGGTCGCCCTGGATATCGCTTTGCAGAAAGCTCGCGATGATCTCGCCGTGGCGCCCGCTGCCGGGCCGGGCCCGCGCTTCCAAAAAGCCCGCCGGGTGCCGCCGCACGCTGATCAGACCCGGCATCAAGGGCCGCGCAGCGGGTAGGCGGCGTTGATACGCCCGTTCTGGTACCATCCCTCGATCGCGAAGCCGCGACCCGAAGCGCCGATGAACTGACCGTCGCCGCGCCGGCGGCCGGCTTGGAAGGCGGCGAGGACCGCCTCGATGACTTGGTCGTCGGAGAGCGCATCCGGGAAGAAGGTTGACGGCGCTTTCTTATCGATCCACGCGCCGGTCGCCGGGTCGCGGAGCGCGACGCGGGCGCGGTAGATGCCATTTGCATCGGGAGGCTGGACGATCCGCTCGACCCTCGCTCCGGGCGGATCCACCCCGTTCGGCCGGTGATGATAACCGACCGCCTCGCCGCGCCAATTTATCTCGCCGTAGTCGATATGCAGAAGGTTAATCGGCGGATCGCTCGTCGTCCATTTTGCTGAGAGCCCGGGTGCTTCGAGGCCCCGGGCCGTGAGCGCTGCCGGAACCAGCAACAGCGCAAAAAACGTTGCGGCCTTCACCCGCGCTCAGGCTCCGCCACGGAGCCCGACCATGGCGACATCACGTCGGAGATGCCGTGATTGACCCCGCCGGCGTCGCGCAGCACGAGGTTAGGACAGGCGAAGCGGGCCGGAAAGGCCCCGTGCTCGACGAGGGTGGCCCCCGGTTGCGCGTACAGCCGCTCGAGGATTGCCTGCGGAAGACGGCGGTCGAGGCCGATCCGATCGCTGCCGTTGACATCGACGCGCGGATGATGCGCCGCCGCAAACGGGTCCATGCCGAAATCGACGACAAAGCTTGCCAATTGCAGCACCGCGCCGAGGATGCGACGCCCACCGGACGCCCCGACCCCGAACCAGGGCTGCCGTTCGCGGGCGGCGATGACCGGGCACATATTGGTCAGTGCGCGCTTGCCGGGCGCGATCGAATTCGGCCGCCCAGGTTGCGGGTCGAACCACATCACCCCGTTGTTCATCAGAATGCCGGTCCCCGGCAGCACGTAGCGGCTGCCAAAGCTCGACAGCAACGTCGTCGTCAAGGCAGCGTGGCCGCCTCGACGATCGACGGCCGTGATGTGGGTCGTCGAAGTCCGCGATCCGGCTTCGACATCGCCCATGGTTTCGAGCCGCTCGGCATAGGCGTGTCGGAGCGCGCCGATCACCGCTTCGAAATAGGCGGCATCCGGGCCACCGGCGAAGTGCCGCTCGGCAAGCCGTCCGAGAAGGCGGGCAAGGGTCGGCCCCGCGGTCATCCCGGGTGCGGTCTGAAACGTCGCGCTGCGATAGGGGATGTCGAGTGCCGGGACGATGCGCGCACGATACCGGCCGAGATCCTCGACCGACACCACCCCGCCGGCCGTTCGGGTGTCGGCGGCGATCGAGCGCGCGAGCTCGCCCTGATAAAAATCGTCGGGACCGGCCTCTGCAAGCCTCTGAAGGGTCTCGGCCAAACGACCGAGGGGCAGGCTCGCAGTGTCGGCATCGGCTGGGCAGACTGGCGGCAGACCGTCCGGGAGCCAGACCCGCCGGCTCTCCTCGTAGCGCCGCAGATCGGCCGCGGCGCTGGCGACCTTGACCGTCGTGAACCAGTCGACCGGCAACCCCACCCTTGCAAGCGAGACCGCCGGAGACACCAACTCGCGCCACGGCATGCGACCAAAACGCTCCAGCGCAAGCGCATAGCCCCGCACCGCACTCGGGATCATAAAAGACAGCGGCCCGTGCATATTGCGGTCACCGACGACTTGCGGCCAGGTGAACAGCTCGGTTCGCATTTCGCCGGTCAAGGGAAAGGCCGCCGGATCGAGCCCGCTCGGCGAGATCGGGCCGAAATCAACGACCTCTGCCCGTTCGGCGCCGGCTTGCTGAACGACCATGAACCCGATCCCGCCGAGCCCGCTGTTCCACGGCTCGACCGCCGCAAGCGCAAATGCGGTGGCGACAGCGGCATCGACTGCGGTCCCGCCCGCCGCCAATATCTCGGCGCCGACCCTCGCGGCAGTGGCGTTTTGGGATGCGACGATCCCGGCGCGTGACGACACGCCTGGTTTGCGGATCTCCCAGTTTTGCGTCAGGTGCATGCCGGGGCGGGCTCAGCTCAGCGTGACCGAGTCGACGCGGCTGGTATAGAAGGCGTAGTAGCCTGCGAGCCCTGGGACTTCGTCATAGGGTGTCGGGTACGCCCAGACGGCGTTCTCCGACCGCCGTACGGAGCCGTTCTCGGCCGGCACTTCGATCGTCCAGTAGGAGGCTTCGCCTTTGTATGGGCACCGCGTGTGGTGCTCGGTCGGGCGTATCAGATCGAGCCGGACGTCCTTCTCCGGGAGATAGTGAACCGGACCATGGCCGGTCTCCTCAACGCGAAGCGCAGCATTGCTGTCGGCGATGGTCACGCCGCCGAAAACGACCTTGACGCGACGCTTTTCCGGCAGCAGATCGACGCGATAGTCGGGGCGGCTAGCAAAACCGGGCGCGGGGTTCGACATTTCGATTTTCTCCGAGGATGGATTACTGCTGGCGTCTCTTCGACGCCGACGCCGGGCCATTGGCCTGAAACGAGCTGACACAGCTCGCATGAAGTTCGGGGTCGGTGATCGGGCCGCATTCGAGCTGCATGCGCTTGGCTCGGAAGGCAGGATTGCTGCGCACCATCTGATCGTAGGCTTGGCTCTCGCGAATGTTCGCCGCGGCACCCGGGTCGGGTGGTATCTGCTGGGCGCCGATGGGGACGGCAGCAGCGATCAGCAGGGCGGCAGCCAGTGTTATCGATTTATAGCTGGGCATCCTTCAGTTCCTTCCTGTCCGAGCGAAAGAGGCTGGCGCTTCAATCCGCCATCGTCAAGCCACCGCTGACGCTCAACACCTGTCCGGTGATGTAATCAGACCGGGCGCTCAAAAAGAACATGACCGCCTGGGCGATCTCGATCGGCTGAGCGATTCGGCGAAATGGGATGGCCCGGGTCAGCGCCTCCCTCATCCGCTCGGGTTGGCGCTGGAACAGCGGCGTGTCAGTCGGACCGGGGCAGACGCAGTTGACGTTGATGCGATAACGCGCGAGCTCGCGAGCAAGCGATTTGGTAAACGCGATCAGTCCCCCCTTCGCCGCGGCATAAACCGTTTCGCCCATGCTCCCGACCCGCCCCGCATCGCTCGAGATGTTGACAATCTTCCCCGTATTCGCCGCCACCATCGGCGGCAGCAAGCCACGGGTCAGCCGCGCCGCACCCATCAGGTTAACGGCAATGACGCGATCCCACATTTCCGGCGGATTCTCGAGAAAGGGCTGGATCTGGTCCCAGCCCGCGCCATTCACCAACCCGTCGACGCGCGCGACCCGTTGATGCACGGCCGCGACAAACGCATCGATCGAGGGCTTATCGGTGAGATCGAGCGGTAGATAGTCGATAGCGAACCGCTTCGCGGAGCCCTCGGCGGCGGCCGCCCGCCCGCCTGCCTCATCGATGTCTGCGATCAGCACCCGCGCGCCCTCGCGGGCCAGTAAAATGGCGGTGGCCTTGCCGATGCCCGAGGCGCCGCCGGTGACGATGACGGTTCGCTCCAGCATATCCATCGGTGTGCCTTGTTCCCGTCGCGAGGTGAGGAGATCGATGTTCCGCATCGCCGGCCCCCGATGTCAATCCCGCGGCGCCGGGAAATCAAGCCCGACAGAGACGCGTGCACGCGCTGCTGCGCATAATGGACAGCCTTGCGGTGTGGCTAATCGGGGCAGCCCGCTCGCCTGATCCAGCCGATACGCGGGCAACCAAAGCCAGCTATACTCCGCGCCCACGGAGCGACTCGAAATGCGAGCTGATCCAAGCCTCCCGGTTTATTTCATCCTGCACATCCCGAAAACCGCGGGGCAGACCATCCAACAGCACCTGGCCGACCACTGCGCGCCGGGGGTGTTCTGGGGGCCGCACCAGGCGCCGCGTCTTCAGGCGCTCTCGGGGCCGCGATACGATCCCAGCAGTTTGCCGGACGCACAGCACATCCGCGCGGTCTTCGGGCACAATCTTGGCCGATCGCTCGAAAAATATTTCCCGGACCGGGAGATCCGGCGTGTCGTTTTGCTGCGCGATCCGATCAGTCTGCACCTTTCGCTCTACAACCATCGGATGATGCTTCACCTGACAAAAGGCCTGGGGACTTATAGCTTCGATCTCCATCTCAAGTCGCTGCCTCGCGACTTTATCGCGCACCGTTTTCTCGCGCGCTGGCTTGAGATCCGATGGCCGGTGCTAATGGCGATGACCGACCAACAGAAGTACGCGGCGTTGAACCGGGCGCTGTCGCAATTTTGGTTCGTCGGCTCCCATACGGATTGTGATCGGCTGATTGCTGCTTTTGCTCGCGATCTCGGTCTCCCGACGGCTGCACGGCGAAGGAACACCGCCGGCGAGTGGGAGAGGCGGGTCGGGTGGCAGTCTTTGCAGGCCGCCAAGTTGTCCCAGGCGACGCAGAGGGCGATTCTCGCCGATAATCCGATTGATCAAGCGCTGTGGCGGAGCTGGGCTCCTGCCGGCTTCAACCCTCCCGGCATCCGTCCTTACCCGCTCGAATCCCCTCGGCGGGGCTTCTTTCTGGCCCGCGAAATTGTACGCCCGATCTTCTCCGGGGTTTGTCGCTATCGGCGCGACTGGGTTCCCCGGTTTGACGCGGGCCGCGTCGGTCCGAAGATCTTGCGGGCCGAACGCGCCCAGGAGGCGCGCCGATGGGAACTCGCCGCCCGGCATTACCGGGAGGCGCTCGCCGACATGCCAAACGCGCCGGAAATGTGGGTTCAATATGGCCATGCCCTGAAGGAATCCGGGAACGTGGCGGAGGCGGAGGCGGCCTATCGAAAATCGATCGACATAGACCCCGACTCCGCCGATGCGTATCTGCAACTCGGGCATGCCCTGAAGATCCAGGGACGGATAGACGACGCGGCTGGCGCCTACTTTCGATCGTTGGCGCTCGACCCAGCGCCGCGTCATCCGCGGGACGAACTGATTGCGCTCGGCTGGACGGCGAAGCGGATCGAACAGGAGCTGCGCCGTACGCGGGTTGATGCGCCCGCGGCAGGGTGAGAAAAACCATGCCTCGTTGTGCGGCAGCGCACCGGATGTCATGGAAGTCTCGGATCCCGATCTCCTGCTACATCCATCGTCGTGAACAAGTGTCTCGACCTCACTGATCATTTGCTCTACACCTTGCGGCAGAGCTTATCGGTCGAAGTTCTCCATTACTCTATCGTGACTGGTTGAGCGTTCTAAGAATACGACCCCAGGATGAGGCTGTTCATATTCTAGGGGGATGCCCATTAGAGCTGGGTTGTGGGGACCAAGGATGTCGGATGTGTTGGTCAGCTTTGTCGTGCCCGCGTACAACGAGGAAGCGCTGATCGGGTCGTGCCTTGCTGCGATAAAAACGGAGATCTCGCGTACTCCCTGCCGGGCAGAAATCATCGTGGTGAACAACGGAAGCACCGACGCGACGCGACACATCGCTTTGTCGTACCGCGATGTCAAAGTCGTCGATGAGCCCCAAAGAGGGCTTGTTCAGGCTCGGAGAGCCGGGTGTCTCGCGTCCAAAGGCGAGTTCATAGCCAATATCGACGCCGACACGATACTCCCCGAAGGCTGGCTGCGCACGGCGCTGGCCGAATTCGCAGGGCGCCCGGATCTGGTCGCGCTAAGCGGTCCATACATTCACTACGATCTCCCCAAATGGGCGCAGGTCACAGCAGCTGGGTTTTATCGCGGCGTCTACGTCATCCATCTGTTGAGCAGGCTTCTCGCCGGATGCGGATCGGTGATGCAGGGAGGCAACTTTATCGTATCCAGGACTGCTCTCGGGGCTGCGGAAGGCTTCAACGGCGACTTCCAGTTTTATGGTGAGGACGTCGAGCTGGCACGCCGTCTGAGCAAAGTGGGGTTAGTCAAGTTCACGCTCGCTTTGCGTGCTCTTTCTTCGGGACGACGGTTCGTCGGAGAGGGGCTCTTCAAAGTGTTGTTGAGGTATTCGGCGAACTATATTTGGACTCATTTGTTCAAGCGCCCGTTGTCGTCAACCTGGTTGGACTTCCGCCACACGACTGAGGTGACCAGCGGTCTCGACCCGCGCCTCGAACGCCCTGCTACGGATCGAATCGGGAGCAGGGCCAGTTCGACGGAATTCAGCGTTATCCGAATTTGACATGTTCAGCCGAAGAGAACGCTGACAGACTTCGCCATGACCAAGCATCGTCTTTCCGTCATTGTGGCCATCCCCGGGTCCTGGTTTCTTGCCGGTCAGTCGGTTGCCGCGCCCACGATCCCGTTGCCGGAGCCGGGAAGCGAGCCGGGATTGCTGCCGGCACTGGTGATTCTGGGGCTATTGACGACGGTGGCAACCGGTGAAATGGTTCGTCCGCTCCGCGCACGGTCCGGCACAACTTCACGACGCTGGGTCGGCAATCTGTCCCTTTGCATTCTGTCCAACGGCGTTTTCGTGCTGCCGTCCATGACCGCATTTGCCGCGTCCTTTGTTTCGCGATCAGACCAGAAGGGTCTACTCGACGCGTTCGGGCTGCCGAGCACGATGCGGCTTGTTGTCGCGATAGTAGGTCTGGATGCGCTGGCCTACCTTCAGCACCGACTGCTGCACCGGGTCGACCTCCTATGGCGCTTTCACGCTGTACATCACTCGGACCCGGAAGTTGATGTCAGCACGACCTTTCGACATCATCCCGTCGAAGCGATGTTCAACGGCACTCTGATTGGCGGTGTCGTTTTGGCGATCGGCTTCTCACCGATCGAGATCGTGGCTTATACTTGGGTGTCGTTCGTTGTCGAACTCGTCGCACACGCAAATTTCGCGCTACCGTCACGGGTCGGCAAGATCATCGGCAAGCTAATCGTTACGCCGGAGTTCCACCATCTGCACCACTCACGTGCGAACGCCGAGGCGAATGCCAATTTTGGCCAAGCGTTTTCTGTCTGGGACGCACTATTCGGGACCGCACGAGCCCGATCCCCAGAAGAGCAGCGCCGACTGGAGTTTGGCCTCAACGAGTTTCGCGGGCAGAAATTTCATCTGCCCCATTACCTGCTTGTGCAACCCTTACTGCCGAGGGCTAATGAGCCGATCATAACCGCTGCGTCACGTTCGTGACCCGCGCCTAGGCCGATGCACTGAACGCTCCTCGATGCGGGCCTACTCGGCGCGAAACGAAACCTCTTCCCGCGCAAGACGGTGCCCCTCAGACCATACCATCACGAGGAAAGACACCAGGACCGCAGCGAACGCTATGATCACCGAGCAGTCTATCAGAGACATCAGACCGATCGGGGTTCTCACCGACCAATCACCGATCGTCAGGAGAAAGAAATTGTAACAAATCAGGCCGAGTCGGATTTCTGTCGGTCCGATGCCATAGTAACCTATCTGTATAACCTGAGTATCCATCGATCTGATTAGATTAAAGAACGATGCCATGTAATACGCAACCAATCCAAGACAAGCAGTACCAAAACGCATATATGGCGATATGCCGAGGCCAAAGAAAATGCATAGCTGGGATAGAAAATCCGTGGTGTTGTCGATAAAGAACCCATAGCGGGGCCGCTCGATTTTGCGAAACCGGGCTAGAGTGCCGTCCAGCGAGTCACCGAACCAGTTTATGATTAGCCCCGCGCTGGCAAGCCACAATAAGGCTGGCGACACCCACGAGGTGCCATAGGCGATCCCGCAGAACAGAGCACCGGCGAACCCGGTGAGCGTCATATGGTCGGGCTTGACTGCGGCGGGTAGTTGCCTCACCAGCCATAAGACTAGGGGGCGCTCCAAGGGGATTACCCACGATGTATTTATCCGCGACAGCATTTGCTTACCTGGACGATGTGCCCGGAAGGCCCGACAATGTCGGGCCCAGGGCGTGCCCAATCATAACCGGTTGGACGAGCGGAGCCATTCTCGCCGTGAGGCTCCGCCCACTATGTCGAGCTGAAAGTACGATCGACAGACACTCGGTCGCACACGCGAGGCGCTGGGTCAGGATCATATGACCGAAGCCACGTCAAGTCGTCGCACCGGTGCCGATCGGGAGATCGTTTTGGATATTTGTCATCTATCACTAGGGTTTTGGCGAGAGACGCCCGCCGGCGTCGATCGGGTCGATGCGACCTTTGCAACTCATTTCCTGGCAGCCGACGTCCCGAACCGGAAAGCGCTGCTGTTTACCCCGCTTGGCCCCCGCGCCATTCCAACCACTGATGCCCGCCGCATATTCGAAAGTGTCCAGGTCCATTGGGGCGAGACCAAGCGATCGGAGGAAGATAGGACATTCCGTCGAGTACGCGACGCGCTGACCGGGCGGCCTTCTCAGCTACGATCGCCGCAGACGGCATTGTCCCGTAGTTTCGGGGAAGCCCTTAAGGTCCGTGCTAAAGCAGCACTACTCCATGCTGCCGCGTTGGGACAAACCGTGTCAATTGGCACCGATGCCGTGTATTTGAACGTCAGCCAGTATCCCCTTTCGATCCCAACCTATTTTCGCTGGTTGCAGAAACGGCCTGACATCAAGCCCGTATTCCTGATCCATGATCTTCTGCCGATCGAGTATCCAGAGTTTTTCCATCCTGATTCCGTCAGGCGTCATGCTCGAAGATTGAATGTTTTCGCTAAGATCGCCGCCGGCGCCATCGTCTCGACCCCAACGGTAGCGGACGCGTTGCTGACCTACATCGATCGGCTCGGCCGGAAGACCCTGCCGTTGCTAGTTCAGCCACTCCCCGTATCGCCAACATTTCATGAGCCTCGAGAACACGAAGAAAGGCTTGCGGCGCACCCGTATTTTATCATCTGTGGGACGATCGAGCCCCGTAAGAACCACTTGCTCCTTCTTAACCTGTGGCGCGAGCTTGCGCGATTGTTGGGGCCCACCACGCCAAAGTTAGTCGTCGCGGGTGCGCGCGGCTGGGAAAATGAAAACATCATTGATATGCTCGAGCGCTGTCCAACCATCCGCGACCACGTGATCGAAGCCCCGGGGCTGGCCACACCATCCCTGAAGCGCCTCATCGACAATGCCCGCGCCGTTCTGATGCCGTCGTTTGCGGAAGGTTATGGCTTGCCGGTTGCCGAGGCGCTCGCCGCCGGTACCCCTGTGCTGGCCTCCAATATTCCGCCTTTTCGCGCCATGGGCGGGCCGGCAATTACCTGGCTCGATCCGCTTGACGGGCTGGGCTGGCTTGCTGCGATCCGCCGTCTTTCCGAAACGCCGGCGCACTGGGCTGACGCCCAACGAGAGCGACCTCGGGTAGCATTCTCCAGAGAAGCCTATTTCCGGAAGGTAGAGGCGTTCCTGCTGACGGTTTAAGTGGTGGCCCAGCGTTATCTCAGGACTGGCTAATCGTTAGATTGATGATGATGGGCGAAGATCGTATAAACAAACGGCGTCACGCGCGGCGAGAAGACACTAGCCAAGATTAACCAAGCTGATAATTCAGCCCGTCGGGGCAGAAATCTCATACCGGATCCTATCCCCGTAAATGTCGGCACCCATCGCCTACGACGTGCTTCGATTGCTTGTGGGTTCTTTGTCCGTCACGCCGCGAGGCATCGACCGGGTTGATCTCCGTTACGCGCGTTTCTTCTTCGAGACTTGGCCGAGCGATTGCTTCGGCACGCTTCCGACGCCTTGGGGTGTGCGAGGGTACGATCGCAAGCGGGTACTCCAAGGCCTCGACCGCCTGGAGCAGCTTTGGCTAGAGACCGTCAAGGCCCATGAAGACAGTGTGCTGTTACGAATCAAGAGACTGCTTTCCGGAGAGCACGACCTACCGTCCGAAAAATTACGCGGAGTCGGTCGAGCCGTCATCAACCCAGCATCAAGGTTCTTGAACCTGCTTTCAGTAGCAGGTTTCTCGTTCGGTTCTTCGGTCGTCAGGGCGGTTCCCAAGAACGCCATTTATGTGAATGTGGGTCAGGTTGGTTTGGCGATTCCGCGGATTGCTTCCTGGCTTCGACATCGACCGGATGTCAAATCGGTGTTTATGCTGCACGATGTGATCCCGCTGGAACATCCGGAACTGGTGTCGAGCAGAGATTATCGCCGGCACCGGCGGATCGTCGATCGTACGGCGCGTTATGCTTCGGGGTTGATCGCGTCGACGGCGGCAGCGCGTGAGGCGGTATTGAACGCGCTTTGTTTGCGAGGTCGATTCACAATCCCAGTCGAAACTGTGCCATTCCCGGTTGCCCCGGTATTCCTTGAGAATGACGGGCCTGATCAGGAGCTCCGAGAGCGTAATTATTTTGTTGTCTGCGGGACAATCGAGCCACGCAAGAACCACCAGCTTCTGCTGAACGTTTGGCGCGAGTTGATCCGTCAGCGAGACCACCACGCTCCAAAGCTCATCATAGTCGGATCGCCCGGTTGGGGCGCGGAGTCGGTGGTGGACACGCTGGAGCGATGCAGAACACTTCACGGTCGCGTAATCCTTGCGCGCGGTCTGTCGAGCCCGGCCCTCCGGCGGCTCATCGCACATGCGAAGGCTCTGCTGATGCCGTCCTTCGCTGAAGGGTTCGGTTTGCCGATCATCGAAGCCCTCGCTGTGGGAACGCCGGTGATTGCATCCGATCTCCCCGCACATCGGGAGATCGCCGGCAACCTTGCGGTCTATCACGACCCCACCGACCGTCCCGGCTGGCTTGCCGACATTTGCATGTTTACCGACGGTGGCGAGGCGGCGGCAGAAATTCGCCGGCGCGTCGGACAGTACCGGCCGACGACTTGGCGCGAATATTTCAGTCGGATCGCGCGCTTTCTCAAAACTTTCGAACAGTCCTGATCGGCGCGACTGGTGCCGACAAGCTTAGGCAGAATGCATTTGGCATTGGAAATACTCGGACCATAATGCCACATCGCATCATTTACGATGGTCTCAATCTCGCGCTTGAAGAAGGAACTGGCGTCGCAACCTATGCGCGTATGCTGACCCAGGTCGCACGCGATCTAGGTCACAAAGTTGGAGTAATTTACGGTTCGCCGCAGACCCCGTCCAAGAATCCGGTATTACGCGAGATTGCGTTTTTCGACGAGAAGCGCGCGGTCAGGAGATCGTTACCAGCGGAGATTCTCAACTCAATTGTCGATCAGGTTCGCTATTACCTTCCTGTCAGACCGACCACTGTAGACCTCACCGGGGTCGTTGTCACCCGCCACTTTGAGGACACTCTGCCGGCGCACGATCATATTTATGTCACGCGTAATCTTTTTATTAACGCCAGGAGGTATTTTTCACTAACAAACGCCTTTGTCGATCTCACCTTCGACCCTCGGCCAGATATCTTTCACTGCACATATCAGCTTCCGTTGTGGTCGAAATCAGCCTGCAACGTTTATACGATCCATGATCTCGTCCCTCTCCGGCTTCCCTTCACGACCCTCGACAACAAACGCTTGATGTTTCGCCTGCTTAAAAAAATCGCCGCCAAAGCCGATCATATCGTTACGGTTTCTGAGAATACAAAACGCGATATAATTGAGCTTCTCGGCGTCGATGAGAAGAGGATTACCAATACCTATCAGGCTGTTTCTTTTCCAAAAGAAGATGTAGAACGTTCCGAAGACGCGATTGCCGAGCAGCTCGCCGGCTCATTCGGCCTAGAGTCGAATGAATACCTCCTGTTCTTTGGAGCTCTGGAGCCGAAAAAGAATGTCGGCCGCCTTATCGAGGCCTATTTGGCATCAAGTGTGGACATTCCGCTGGTTCTTGTCGCCGGCGAGGGGTGGCACAACGAGTCCGAGACCACGCTGCTTGAAGAACTGCGCGACAGCGGGCCTGGGCCGACGGGTATCAACCGCACGCGGCGTGTGCGCCGGTTCCGCTACGTTAGGCCCTCAACCCTAATCACCTTGATCCGCGGAGCACGCGCCGTGGTCTTTCCGTCCTTGTACGAAGGCTTCGGGCTGCCGGTGCTCGAGGCGATGACGCTGGGCACTCCTGTCGTGACGTCGCATGAATCCTCTTTGCCGGAGATCGCTGGCGACGCCGCCGTGCTCGTCGACCCGTATGATGCCGGCGACATCGCCCACGCGATAACCGCGATCGTCAACGACGTCGATTTGCGCGCCGAACTTTCGCGTCGCGGGCGGTTACAAGCGGCCAAGTTTTCGCTCGCGCGCTATCGCGAACGCGTCGAGGCGCTATACGCCTCGCTCCGTTGAACGTAGCGGCGGGCCGGATGAGATCGCTCGCCCGTTCCAAATGTGGACGCGACCGGTTAGAGTGGGCCGCGCGCGGATGTGGTTTCCGGCCATCGGCGCCTCGTGTCCGACAAAATCCGCCGGTCGGTATAGTTCCTCGTTCAATCGGGTCGTCGTAATGTCAGAAACCTCGCAACTTCATCGCGTCCGGTCGCTCGCCCGCGCGGTCGTGGCAGATGTCGCAATCCATCCGCGCGCTGGCGCGCGGATCCGCCAGTTTTTTCGATCGCTTAACCTTTGGTTCTGGGCCATTGTCGGGCTGCCTACTCTCGTCGCCGGCGTCTACTATTTTGCGGTCGCCTCAGACCTCTATCTGTCGGAAGCGAAATTCATCGTGCGCAGCCCCAAGCAAGTGCAGACTAGTTCGATCGGTGCGCTGATCCAGTCTACCGGGCTGGCGCGTGCGGTAGATGACACCGCCGTGGTCGAAGATTTCATCATGTCGCGCGATGCCGTTCGCAGGCTCGAACGAGAAAATGACCTGCGCGCGCTTTTCAACCGGCCTGAGGGTGACTTCGTCACGAGATTTCCTGGCATCTTGATGCGTTCGGATTTCGAAGCGCTGTTCCGACGATACGATCACTTTGTGTCGGTTGAAACCGACCACACGTCCGGGGTGACCGCGCTGCGCGTCAAAGCCTACCGGCCGGAGGACGCGCTAACGATCGCGCGGGCGCTGCTCAACTACAGCGAACAGCTGGTCAACGAACTAAATGAACGGGCGCGCCAGGATGCCCTCAGCACCGCCACGCATGAGGTCGACCGCGCCCAGGAGCAGGTTTCCGGGATCCAAAGACAACTCACGGCCTACCGAGTGGAACAAAAGATGCTCGATCCGAAATCGGCATCGACCGGCGTCTTGGAACTTATCGGGCAAATGAACGCGGCCCAAGCGACCGCTCGACAGCAGCTCGGTGAGCTCTTCAAGAATTCCCCTAACAGCCCACAAATCCCGCTGGTTCAAACGCGGATCGCCTCGCTCGACAAGCTGATCGCTGAGGAGCGTGCAAAGCTTAGCGGTGAGACCAACTCCGTCGTCGCCACGTTGACCGAGTACGAACGCCTGGCGCTCGATCGCGAGCTCGCCGAAAAGGCGTTGGCATCAGCGTTCACCTCGCTCGAAGCGGCGCGTCTCGAGGCGCAGCGGCAGCAACTTTATCTCGAAACCATCGCGCAACCGAATCTCGCCGATTACCCGCTCTATCCCAAACGGCTCGTCTCCTTCGGTATGGTTCTTGTGAGCTGCCTGCTAGCCTATGGCATCGCTTGGCTTCTGGTGATCAGCGCCCGCGAGCACGCGGCGGCCTAAGCCAGCCGTTGCTCAGGAGCATCAGGACGCGCATGCGGTCGTTTTGCCGAGGGGTCGCTATCCAATGGCGGGTCGTGGGCGCCCTGCTCATTCGCGAGATCTATTCGCGGTTTGGCCGCGAGAGCCTCGGTTTTGCCTGGATTGTAGCTGAGCCGCTGGTGTTTGCGCTCCCGGTCCTGTTTGTGTGGCGGGCGGTCAGAGACCCCCACGAGCATGGCCTTTCGCTGGTACCGTTTCTGTGGAGCGGCTATCTTCCACTATTGCTGTTCCGTCATCTCGGCGGTCGTATTTTGCTGTTCATACGTGCGAACGTGCCGCTGCTCTACCATCAACGGGTCAAGATATTTGACATTTTTATCGCGCGCGCTGTTAGAGATTTTTTCGAATCTCACCGCTCTGATCGTATCCTTCTCGGTATTCTATGAAATCGGAGCAGTAGACGTGCCGCGTGATCTGCCAATGTTTTACTTGGGTTATTGTTACATGATCTGGTGGTCGGTTGCGATTGCTCTTATCATCGGCGCCCTGAGCGAGCGCACCGACTGGGTACACCAAATTTGGATGCCCTACTCTTACCTTTACATGATGTTCTCAGGCTTCTTTTATCTCGCAGATTGGCTGCCCCCCCGGCTGCGCTATGTGGCCCTCTTTCAACCATACACGCAGGCATACGAGATGATTCGCGCCGGGGTTTTCGGTACGACGATCACAACCTATGGCGACCCCGGCTATACAACGTTTGCCCTGGCCGTCTTGACATTGTTAGGCTTGTGGTTGATGCGTGATAGCCGCAAGTACGTGGTGATCGAATGATCCGCGCGGCCGAAAGCTGAACCTGCTCGGGCGTAACGGCTCACAAACTCGGCCGGGCGCCGAAAAATCGCATCATCCTTCGCCGCCATCCGCGCGACTCGCCCAGCCTCACCGGTGCCGGCGCCGCAGTTTCGGTGCGGAACGCTGCAATCGCGGCCTTTCCGACCTTCCGAGCCGCCGTGAGCGTGTCGTGCAAAGTTGCGATTTCAGCCTCCAACGCGGCAACCGCCGCCTCGCGCTCCCGCGCCTCGCCCTCGGCCCGTGCCAGCCTTCCGCCCAGCGCCCCGACCTCAGCCTCCAGTGCATGCGCCGCCGCCGCACGTTGCTGCGCTTCGCCCTCAGCACGCGCCAGCGTTTCGCGCATCGTCCCAAGCTCGGCCTCCAATGTTACCGCTGCTGCCGCGCGCTGCTGCTCGGCCCGCGACAGGGCATCCCGCAACACTGCAATTTCGCTCTGCATCGCTTGCGCCGCAGCGGCGCGTTCTTGCGCCTCCCGTTCGGCGTGTCGCAGAGCCGTCTCGCGCTCTGCAAGCCTCGCCCTCAGTTCGCTCGCCTCGCGCTCGATCTCGGATCGCGCGGCACGGTCCTGGGAAAGATCGGCGATTCGCGCGCGTTGCCCTTCGATCTCGGCAAGTGCATGCGAGAGACGCGCCTCCGCGGCATCCGCTCGCAACTCGGCAGCAGCGATCCCGGCATCGCGTTCGCCGATCAATGCCCTCAAGCCCGCTACTTCCTGCTCGATCTCGGGATATCTGGTGGCGGTCTTGGCGACGTCCTCGAAAGCCTGCAGTAAGGGCCTTTGCAGTTGCTGAAAGCTGACAAACTGCGAAACGATGTAAGCGATCTGATCACGCGCCGTGGCATCCTGACCGGCCTGGCCGGCAAGCTTGTACAGGGTGCGGACCAAAGGTTGCCTGACCTCACGATGACCGGAGTCATCGTGCCGAGCGGCAGAGTCGACGAGGTCCGACATCAGCAGAGCGAGATCTGCTTCGCTCTGCTGCCACGGCAGATCGAGAAATTTCCGTAATTTTTCGATGTTGGCTGCGGGATTATCAAACCACTCTTCGTATTCCACCGCGCAGCAATCGAGGTTGCTCGCGTAACGGTAAAAATCCATCATGTGAACGAGCCATCGATATTCCCCATTGGCGGGATCGAGGCCATCGCGTGCATGAAGCGAACGAGAGACTTGCGCGGGATTCCGCAAGCACAGCACAATTTTAGGTGCCAGCTTCAGTTCGTTGAAGATCTGATGCCAAACCGGCATCAGACGAACCGCGCGCGGGTCCTTGAAGCCGAAACACCCGTCGCCCATACGCCGTTGGAGAAAAGCGACGATCTCGCGCCTGATTTGGGCAACACGCGGATCAGCCCACCACGCGACCGGTAGCGCAAAATCATGGAAGCGACCTAAATAGTCGCGGTTGAAGAGGTTCAGGATGCGGTCATGAAACTCGACGATCTCCCACCGCTCCCAATGACCCCGTGGATTGCTCGGGTGCGGGGATGTGGCCCCTGGCCCCGGGATCCTATCCGCCATATCGACCCCGAGGGCGCTTAGGATATGAGAGCACAGCGACGTGCCGCTGCGATGCATGCCCAGCACGAGAACGATCGGCCTGCGTTGTACCACACTCGAAATTGCCGTGATGCGGTTGCGCCGCGGCGCTTCGATGGAGAGCGATTGTGGGCTCAGCATGGAGTCATTCGCTGCGGATGGTTTACAGCGTCCCAAGGGCGCGGCGCGTCTTCTAGCGCGGCTGCCCGCGGCGGGCAACCGCCGAGCGCTCGGCAGAATGACATCAAATCGCGGAATACTTGCTTCAGGCGACGGAAAGAAGGATGAGAGTGACGGAGCTGATCAGGAAGTCCGACCAGATGCGCACGCTTGTTCTCGCCTCTCTCGTCGTCCTCGCCGGCTGCATCATCGACAACGACCCGGTTCGCGTCGAGAATTTCATCGCCGAGACGCCGACGACCTTCACTTACGATGCTTGGACCAACACGGTGATGACGGCCAACGACGATGGTGCCGCGGAGCAGATCCGACGCGACTGGCTGGCCGAGGCACTCACCGCCCATGGGATGTGCGCGGCCGGCTATGTCGTCGAGACACGCCGCTTCGAGCAACCCTGGGAGGGGCCGTTCGGTAATGGCGGTGACATCGTCTACACCGGACGTTGCCTGTAGCCCGCCGGAAACGACATTCAGAGCCCTCGTCAGCCGCGTTGTACGCTGCGCCAGCGCTCGAGCAGCGGCCCTGAAGGGCCATGGACCGGGTCGCCGGCGGGCAGCGGCACCGCGGCGACCCGCGGCAAGGCACGCGCATGATCGGCCGCACCGGGACGGCACATATCCGGGCTCTGCCCGCGCGGATAGGCGCCGACGACGAGGAGATCGGGGCTCGCGCCCTCGTTCTTGTGGGCCACACCCGCAGGGATCACGACGACATCGCCGGCGTGCAGCTCCATTGTCTTGCCGGCCGCCCCGCCGAGTCGCACGCGGACCCGACCGGCGGCGATGCCAAGCACCTCGTGCGCGCTGCTGTGATAATGGTGATGCGAATAGACCCCATTCGTCCAGGCGTCGGTCCAACCATTGCGGTCGAACAGCGCCACACAGCTCGCCGCGGCATCGCCGCCGCTTTCGAGCACGCGGCGGTAGACGAGCAGCGGCAGCCGAGGGTTGTTCGGCACATGTCCGTCATCGGCGAAGAGATAGTCTTCGATCATCAGAGCGTCGGGTATCGCAGTCATGCCGAGCCTCCCAATAATCGATGTCATCAGACCTCGGCTCAGACTCTAGTCGGTAAATACGCCAGAGCAAGGCTCCTCTGTTAACGACGATCGTGGGATGACGGGCTTGCCACAATGAGGTTCTTCGGGTATTGGTGCGGCTATCGCAAATCATGATCTGCGATATTCCGAGTTAAGCTTTGGATTGCATTTAGACCGGCGACCGATGGATTACCCGATCAGGACGGTGTGTGTCGTCGGTTTGGGCTACATCGGCTTACCGACGGCGGCGACCTTGGCGAGCCGAGGTGTCGAGGTGATCGGTGTCGACATCAACCCGCAAGTGGTCGACGCCGTCAATGCCGGGCAGCCCTATTTCTCCGAGCCCGACCTTGACATGCTGCTGCGTGCCGCGACGACCTTGGGCAAACTACGCGCCACCTCGCGGCCGGAGCCCGCCGACGCGTTCGTGATCGCCGTTCCGACCCCGTTCAACACCGACCGGTCGCCAAACCTAGACTATATCGACGACGCGGCGGACGCGATCGCGCCGGTCCTTGCTTCCGGCAACGTCGTGATCCTCGAATCGACCTCGCCGGTCGGCGCTACCGAGCGGTTGGCCGCTCGGCTCGCCCGCTTGCGGCCGAACTTGGCGTTTCCGCCGGGGCGCCATGCCGAGCCGCTCGACGTGCATGTCGCGCACTGCCCGGAGCGGGTGCTGCCCGGCCGCATGGTCCGCGAGCTGATCGAGAATGACCGAATCATCGGCGGCATGACGGAGGCGTGTGCCGATCACGCCGAAGCGGTATACCGGATTTTCCTGCAAGGGAAGCCGATACATACGGACGCGCCGACAGCCGAGCTGGTCAAGCTCGCCGAAAATGCCTTCCGAGACGTCAACATCGCCTTTGCTAACGAGTTGTCGCTGATTTGTGATCAGCTCGGGCTCAATGTCTGGCAAGTGATAGAGCTAGCCAACCGCCATCCCCGGGTGGAAATACTGCAACCCGGAGCGGGCGTGGGCGGGCACTGCATCGCCGTCGATCCCTGGTTCATGATCGCCTCGGCGCCGGACCGGACCCGGCTGATTCGCACTGCT
>Ga0306919_10000355_pt1 | contig 19660 bp, 15 predicted proteins | sample flu12Cox44000172_FD_203764 | JGI IMG/M metagenome (GOLD analysis project Ga0306919, IMG submission 203764) | Lab enrichment of tropical soil microbial communities from Luquillo Experimental Forest, Puerto Rico - flux4day.12C.oxic.44.000.172 (v2)... | ecosystem: Environmental > Terrestrial >... | reverse complement strand
GGTTTGTCCGCCGATTCGCGCGGTGCTGGCGAGGTCGGCGGTAGTGACATCGGAGGCAGCCGTCCTCGCGTGATCGACGATCAGCTGGTCGATGGCGTCGCCGGAGAAATTGGCGTATCGCACCGACTGGCCGATCTGCTGGAAGTTCGACGCGGCGTTGGCCAGAGTGACGCTGGTGCCCCCGGCGCCGAAATCGCACAGAGCGATGACGCCATTCGTGGGGAATCCGCGTTTGGCGCGCAGCGCGGCGAGCGCGGCCGTGGCGTCGGAGACCAAAACCGGAGGAGCACCGGCCCGCGCCAAATCCGTCTGGGCGAAAAACTCCTCACGCAGCGCGCCGGACTGGGCCTCGGACCAGTACGCGGGGATCGAGATGATCACCGGCGACCCGTACCCGACGGTGCGTGCCATCGCTTCGATCGCTTCGACCGTCAGCGCCGCGCCGAGGTATTTCGTCCCGTCGGCGGCCACCAACGGAGCCCGGTCGCCGACCCGCTCGACGAATCCCCGCAGCACCAGCCCCGGTTCGGTCAGGTTCGGATTTTCTTCCGGCAGACCGACTTCGGTCGCCCGGTGCTCGAATAGCGTCAACACGGAACTGCGGGTGACCGCAGGACTACCCACGCGGGCCGCAACCAGGTTGGCTACCCCAATCGACAACCCGAGCGACTCGCTCATATCGCAAACCCCTTGTCTGTTGGATTCCAGCGAGTCCAGGAGCGCAGCCGAATGGCCTGGGCTCCATGACGGCCGACGGTATCGGCGAGGGCCACATGGACGCCGCCGCCACGCACGCCGCTACCGATCAGCGGTCGAAGCTTGATCAGACTGAAACCAGTCAAAAGACGCCTAATAAGGCAGCCCAGGCAGGCCGGGCGGCAGCGTAACCGGGTTCGGCATCCCGGGAATGGTGATCACCGACGGTATCTGCGGCAGGTGACGCCGATGCGTTGGCTGCTGCTGGGTTGGCTGGTGGGTTGGTTGCTGGGTCGGTTGCTGCGCCGGCGGCTCGACCGCGCTGCTGGTGGGCGGCGTCGTGGTGGGCTCAGCGGTCGTGCTGGTCGCGCTGGTCGGCGGTGTCGTGGTGGAGGTGGTCGGGGTGCTGCTGATGCTTGGGGCGGGGCTGGTGCCTTCGCCGCCCTCGATCAGCTCCATGATCCCGTAGGCGATGAGGCCGATCAGGATCAGAACGGCGATGATCCACCCGATGAGCCCCGCGGGCCTGCGATACCAGGGGCTGGGCTCGGTTTCCCGGTCGAAAGGATCGGGAGGCCCGGGTGGCGCCTGCTGGTCAGGGTGACTTTCCACAGTGGGCGGATCGGCTGGCGGGGGTCCGCCCGCCGGCGGCTCGCCGACCCTGCCGTAATTGGCATACTGCGTCTGCTGATTGTGGAAGTCGTTCGGTGGGCCATTGCTTGCCACGCCACCGATGGTACTGACACCACCAACTGGCTTGTTCAGAACGTATTGACTTTTTCGATGCTGACGAACATGCCGTGGCCGGTGTGGTCATTGGTGAAGCGGGTGCCCTCGGAGGTGGCGTTGATCGTCCAGCCCTGCGCCCGGTAGGTCTTGTAGTCGATGGTGACGGTCGGAATCGCCCCCAGGTTGCCCAGCACCCACTGCACGGAGCCGCCGGAGGTGATGCTGACTCCGTTGGCGTGTTCACCGTCCTGCAAGGGCGAGTTGGTGAACGCCGCCTCGCAGCCGACGGTCTCCTTGTTGATCTGGCAGCGCGTAAGGCCGGACTTGGTTTCGATGAAGACATAACCGTTCTGGTCGGGCGGGAGCGGGATGGCACCGGCCGGCGCCGTCGGGCTGGCCGGGGCTGACGGCGGGACCGGGCCCGGGCTTGTGCTCGCGGTCGAGGGCGGCGCCGGCACCCGACTGCTCGGTTGCGGCGTGGGAAAGGTGGGTTCGGTTGGCCCTGTCCCCGGCCCGGCGACCGGCTTGCCCTCGATGATGGAGCTGCAGCCCGAGGCCAACGTGGGACCCGCCAGCACGGCCGCGAGCAGCAACGAGCCGCCGGCCAGACTCCGCCGTGCCCTTTGCGATAACCGCACGCGCAACTCCCGGAAATGTGAAATATGCAGGAGCCAGATTACGCACTAATGGCGGCAAGTTACTGCGGTGACGCGTTTTTGGAACGTCGCCGATGGCAAAGTGTTACCGCCGTCAATAGATGGCGCGCATCGTCTCCGCGGCTCGATGAGCGGCTGCTCGTATGTGGGTCATTAGACGGCCGCCAGTTCTGTTGCGGCCGTGGCGCTCTGGCAAATGCGGCGGCCTCCGGCAGCCCGGCCAGGAGCTCGGAGTCGTGCACATTCATCTGGCAGCCGTAGGTGCGGAACCGATCGGTGCCCCGCTGCTGGCGAACGGAAGTCGTCTCGCTCACCTCCTGCGTACCATCGAAGTCACGGTCCCACGGTACGGGCGCAGGTATCACGTCAATCGGACTGATTCTCGAGTACCAGGCAAGCTCAGCGTTGGCTGGGTAATGTCTGCAACCGTGGCTACCACCGGGGCTGGTCGGAAAGCGGTGGATTCGACTCTGTCAAACGCCCCGATGATCTCGATGGAGGCGGTCAACAAACACTTCGGCAGCCTGCATGTGCTCAAGGACATCAACCTCAAAGTCGACCGCGGCCAGGTGATTGTCGTCCTCGGGCCGTCAGGGTCGGGCAAGTCGACGTTGTGCCGCACCATCAATCGGCTCGAGACGATCGACTCCGGCACGATCGCGATCGACGGCGAGGTGCTGCCCGAGGAGGGACGCAAACTCGCGCAGCTGCGCTCCGATGTGGGCATGGTTTTCCAGTCTTTCAACCTGTTCGCGCACAAGACCATCCTGGAAAACGTCACGCTGGCGCCGAGGAAGGTGCGAAAGGCGTCCAAGGGAACGGCCCGCGAGACCGCGATGTCGCTGCTGGAGCGGGTTGGCGTCGCAAATCAGGCGGACAAGTACCCGGCGCAGCTCTCCGGCGGTCAGCAGCAGCGCGTGGCGATTGCGCGCTCGCTGGCAATGAACCCGAAGGTGATGCTGTTCGACGAGCCGACCAGCGCGCTGGACCCGGAGATGATCAGCGAGGTGCTGAACGTCATGACCGGCCTCGCGAGGGACGGGATGACCATGCTGGTGGTCACGCACGAGATGGGTTTCGCGCGTGGCGCCGCGAATCGGGTGGTGTTCATGGCGGACGGCGCGATTGTCGAAACCTCCGAACCGGCCGACTTCTTCAAAAACCCGCAGACCGACCGTGCAAAGGACTTCCTCGGCAAAATTCTCAAGCACTAACCCGCGAAAGGAACTGAAACCATGCGGTCCATCTCAGTGCGCGTCATCGGTGCCGTCGCGCTCGCGATCATGCTCCCGTTCGCGGCGACAGCGTGTGGCGGCGGAGGCGGAGGCAACAAGATCGTCATCGGCACGAAGTTCGACCAGCCGGGTTTGGCCCTGAAGAAACCCGACGGGACGATGAGCGGCTTCGACGTCGACGTCGCGAAGTACGTCGCCAGGCAGCTCGGTTACAACGAGGACCAAATCGAGTGGAAGGAATCGCCGTCCGGACAGCGCGAGACGCTGATCCAGAACAATCAGGTCAAGTACATCGTCGCCACCTATTCGATCACCGACGCTCGCAAGGAGAAGGTCGACTTCGCAGGGCCCTACCTGATCACCGGTCAGAGCCTGTTGGTGCGCGCCGACAACACCGACATCACGGGCCCGGAGTCACTGCAGAACAACAAGAAACTGTGCTCGGTGACGGGTTCGACACCGGCGCAGCGCATCAAGAACAAGTACCCCGGTGTCCAGCTACAGCAGTACGACACCTATTCAGCGTGCGTTGAGGCGTTGAAGAACGGTGCGATCGACGCCGTCACGACCGACGAGGTGATCCTGGCCGGCTACGCCGCACAGAGCCCAGGCGCCTTCAAGATCGTAGGCAAGCCATTCTCGGAGGAGCGCTACGGCATCGGCCTGAAGAAGGGCGACACCGATCTCCGGACGAAGATCAACGACGCGATCACCAAGATGGTGCAGGACGGATCCTGGAAGGCGGCGTTCGACAAGAACCTCGGGCCCGCGGGTATCCCCGCGCCGACGCCGCCGGCCGTCGACAAGTAAGCGGTCAGCCACCGACGTGGAGCTGTTCAGCAAGTACCAGACCCAGATCTTCGAGGCATTCTGGACGACCATCCAGTTGACGGTGTATTCCGCCGTCGGAGCGCTCATCCTGGGCACGCTGCTGGCCGCGATGCGGCTCTCGCCGGTGCCGATGCTCAACTGGATCGGGACGGCGTACGTCAACATAGTGCGCAACACGCCGCTGACGCTGATCATCCTGTTCTGCTCGTTCGGGCTGTCTCAGACACTCGGGATCACGCTGGCCGATTCGAAGTCGCTGACATCCATCGAGGACAGTAATTTCCGGCTGGCGGTGCTCGGGTTCACTGTCTATACGGCGTCGTTCGTGTGTGAGACGGTGCGCTCCGGGGTGAACACGGTTCCGCTGGGCCAGGCCGAGGCGGCGCGGTCGTTGGGGTTGACGTTCGGTCAGAACCTGCGAATCATCCTGCTGCCGCAAGCTTTTCGCGCCGTGATCAGTCCGCTCGGCTCGGTGTTGATCGCGTTGACGAAGAACACGACGATCGCATCGGCGATCGGCGTGGCGGAGGCCGCACTGCTAATGAAGACGATGATCGAGAGCGAGGCGGCGCTGCTCTACATCGGCGCCATCTTCGCCTTCGGGTTCGTCATCTTGACGCTGCCGATCGGGCTGTTCTTCGGATGGCTCGGCAAACGGCTGGCGGTTGCGAGGTGACCGGGTCATCGGTTCTTTTCGACGCGCCGGGACCGCGGGCGCGAGTGCGCAACCGCGTCGTCACCGTCGTGACGCTGATCGTCACGCTGCTGGTGCTCTGGGTGGTGTATTCGCGGCTGGAAAAGAAGGGCCAGCTCGCCGCTGCGAAGTGGGAGCCGTTCCTTACGGCCAACCTGTGGAAGACATACATCCTGCCCGGCGTGCAGGGCACGCTTACCGCTGCGGCAGTGTCGATAGGCCTAGCGCTGGCAGTGGGTTTCGTGTTCGGCGTGGGCCGACTGTCCACTCATCCACTGATCCGCTGGCCGTCCGCGGTGTTTGTCGAGTTCTTCCGCGCGGTGCCCGTGCTGATCATGATGATCTTCGCCTACTTCTTGTATGCAGGCTACGAAGTCTTTCCGTCCAAGCATCTGGCGCTCGCCGGCGTGATAACCGGCCTGACGCTGTACAACGGCGCCGTCATCGCCGAGATCGTCCGTGCCGGCGTCAACGCGCTGCCCCGTGGACAGTCGGAAGCCGCGTCAGCGCTTGGCCTGCGCTGGGGCCAGACTATGAGGTCGATTCTGCTGCCCCAGGCCGTTACGTCGATGTTGCCGGTGCTGATCTCGCAGATGGTGGTCGTTCTCAAGGACACGGCGATCGGCTACCAGATCACCTTCCTTGAGATGGTGCGCCAAGGGACCCAGGTCGGCGCGGCATACGGCAACTACATCCCTGCGCTGATCGTCGTCGCGGCGTTGATGATCGGCGTCAATTTCGGGCTGTCCTGGTTCGCGACGCGGTTGGAGGGTCGCATGCGCCGGTCCCGTCGCGGACCGGCGCCGATGCATATCCAGCCGGTCACGCAGGGCGCGTTCGGCGCCGGCGCCGGGGGCTCGATTTGAACATGCCCGGTCCCGGTCGTCTCAGCAGCCGCGCGGCGTTGAGCGTGCGCTGAGGGCGTCGGGTGTGCGCGTAGGGCGGGATTTCGCGCGATTTTCCGCCCTCAGCGCACACTCGATGAGCCGCTGAACAGGTCCGGCGGGCCCCGGGAACAAGACGGCCGAGCCGGCCGTTAAGATGTTCGACAAGTTGAGTGAACCCGACTCAAAGCTGGGGTTGACACCCCAGCGCCCTCAGGGGCAGGCTTGAGCGGGGTTCACTCAGCATAGTGCTACCAGAAAAGCTCTACACACTCAGGAGGAATCACTATGGCTCGTGCGGTCGGTATCGACCTCGGGACCACCAACTCCGTCGTCTGTGTCCTCGAGGGTGGCGACCCCGTGGTCGTCGCCAATTCCGAGGGCTCCCGGACGACCCCGTCCATCGTCGCGTTCGCGCGCAACGGTGAAGTGCTGGTCGGCCAGCCCGCCAAGAACCAGGCGGTCACCAACGTCGATCGCACCGTCCGTTCGGTCAAGCGGCACATGGGCACCGACTGGTCCATCGAGATCGACGGAAAGAAATACACCGCGCAGGAGATCAGCGCCCGCATCCTGATGAAGCTGAAGCGCGACGCCGAGGCCTACCTCGGTGAAGACATCACCGACGCGGTGATCACCACGCCCGCCTACTTCAACGACGCCCAGCGTCAGGCGACCAAGGAGGCCGGCCAGATCGCCGGCATGAACGTGCTGCGCATCGTCAACGAACCCACCGCCGCGGCGCTGGCTTACGGCCTGGACAAGGGCGAGAAGGAACAGACCATCCTGGTCTTTGACCTGGGCGGCGGCACCTTCGACGTCTCGCTGCTCGAGATCGGCGAGGGCGTGGTCGAGGTCCGCGCCACCAGCGGTGACAACCACCTCGGTGGCGACGACTGGGACGACCGCGTCGTCGACTGGCTGGTCGACAAGTTCAAGGGCACCAGCGGAATTGACCTGACCAAGGACAAGATGGCGATGCAGCGGCTGCGTGAGGCCGCCGAGAAGGCAAAGATCGAACTGAGCTCGAGCCAGAGCACGTCGATCAACCTGCCCTACATCACCGTTGACGCGGACAAGAACCCGCTGTTCCTCGACGAGCAGCTCACCCGGGCGGAATTCCAGAAGATCACGCAAGACCTGCTGGACCGCACGCGTCAGCCGTTCAAGTCGGTGATCTCGGACGCCGGTATCTCCGTCTCCGACATCGACCACGTGGTGATGGTGGGTGGTTCCACCCGGATGCCCGCGGTGACCGAGCTGGTCAAGGAGCTCACCGGCGGCAAGGAGCCAAACAAGGGCGTCAACCCTGACGAGGTGGTGGCCGTTGGTGCCGCGCTGCAGGCCGGCGTCCTCAAGGGCGAGGTGAAAGACGTTCTGCTGCTTGATGTTACGCCGCTGAGCCTGGGTATCGAGACCAAGGGTGGCGTGATGACCAAGCTCATCGAGCGCAACACCACGATCCCGACGAAGCGGTCGGAGACCTTCACCACGGCCGATGACAATCAACCGTCGGTGCAGATCCAGGTCTACCAGGGTGAGCGCGAAATCGCCTCGCACAACAAGCTGCTCGGCTCCTTCGAGCTGACCGGCATCCCGCCGGCCCCGCGCGGCGTCCCGCAGATCGAGGTCACCTTCGACATCGACGCCAACGGCATCGTGCACGTCACGGCCAAGGACAAGGGCACCGGCAAGGAGAACACGATCAAGATCCAGGAGGGCTCCGGCCTGTCCAAGGAGGAGATCGACCGGATGATCAAGGACGCCGAGGCGCACGCCGAGGAGGACCGCCAGCGTCGCGAGGAGGCCGACGTCCGCAACCAGGCCGAAACGCTCGTCTACCAGACGGAGAAATTCGTCAAGGAACAGCGCGAGGCCGAAGGTGGTTCGAAGGTTCCCGAGGACACGCTGAACAAGGTGGATGCCGCAGTGGCCGAAGCCAAGACGGCGCTGGGCGGCACCGACATCTCCGCGATCAAGTCGGCGATGGAGAAGCTCGGCCAGGAGTCCCAGGCGCTCGGACAGGCGATCTATGAGGCCACCCAGGCCGCGGGCGCTCAGGCCGGCGGCGGCGCCGAGTCCGGCGGCACATCCGGCTCGGCCGACGACGTCGTGGACGCGGAGGTGGTCGACGACGACCGGGAGTCCAAGTGACCGAAGGCAACCCGGAACAGGTAACGGTCACCGACAAGCGGCGAATCGATCCCGAGACTGGGGAAGTACGGCACGTCCCTCCCGGCGCAACGCCGGGAGGGATGGTGCCTGCGGGCCCACCGACGGACAAGACTGCAGAGAAGATCGCCGAGCTGACGGCCGATCTGCAACGGGTACAGGCCGACTTCGCCAACTACCGCAAGCGGGCGCTGCGCGACCAGCAGGCCGCGGCGGATCGGGCGAAGGCCGTCGTCGTCGGCCAATTGCTCGGTGTGCTCGACGATCTCGACCGGGCGCGCAAGCACGGCGACCTGGAGTCGGGCCCGCTGAAGTCGGTAGCCGACAAGCTGATGAATGCGCTGACCGGCCTCGGCCTGACGGCGTTCGGCGAAGAGGGCGAGGACTTCGACCCGGTGCTGCACGAAGCCGTGCAGCACGAGGGCGACGGCGCCGACGGCTCCAAACCGGTGATCGGCACGGTCATGCGGCAGGGCTACACACTGGGCGACCAGGTACTGCGTCACGCTTTGGTCGGCGTCGTCGACACGGTCGCGGAGGAGCGCGAAGAACCGGCCGCCGCGCCCGACCCTGCGAGCCCCGCCGCAACCCCTGACGAAACCGGGCAGCCCGACATGGACGATAACGCCGACACCTCCGGCGAATAGGCCACAGAATCAAAACGACAAATGGATAGCGAAAGGTGAGGAGGTGACGCAAGATGGCCCAGCGTGAATGGGTCGAAAAAGACTTCTACAAGGAACTGGGCGTCTCCTCTGACGCCGGCCCGGACGAGATCAAACGTGCCTACCGCAAGCTGGCGCGCGACCTGCACCCGGACGCCAACCCCGACAACCCGGCCGCCGGCGAACGGTTCAAGGCGGTGTCGGAGGCGCACAACGTGTTGTCGGATCCGGCCAAGCGCAAGGAGTACGACGAAACCCGTCGGCTGTTCGCCGGCGGCGGCTTCGGTGGACGCCGGTTTGACACCGGCTTCAACTTCGACGTCGGCGGGGACGGCGCCGAGTTCAACCTCAACGATCTTTTCGACGCCGCCGGCCGTAGCGGCGGCACCAACATCGGCGACCTGTTCGGCGGACTGTTCGGGCGCGGTGCCAGTGCCCGTCCCAGCCGGCCGCGGCGCGGCAACGACCTGGAGACCGAGACGGAGCTGGATTTCGTCGAGGCCGCCAAGGGCGTGGCGATGCCGTTGCGGCTGACCAGCCCCGCGCCGTGTACCAACTGTCATGGCAGCGGCGCACGCCCGGGAACCAGCCCGAAGGTGTGTCCCAGCTGCAACGGTTCCGGGGTGATCAACCGCAACCAGGGCGCGTTCGGCTTCTCGGAACCTTGCACCGATTGCCGGGGCACCGGATCGACCATCGAGAATCCCTGCGAGGAGTGCAAGGGTACCGGCGTGACCACCCGCACCCGCACCATCAATGTGCGGATCCCGCCCGGTGTCGAAGACGGACAGCGGATCCGGCTGCCCGGACAGGGCGAGGCCGGGTTGCGCGGTGCGCCGTCCGGTGACCTGTATGTGACGGTGCATGTGCGGCCGGACAAGGTTTTCGGCCGCGACGGCGACGACCTCACCGTGACCGTTCCGGTCAGCTTCACCGAATTGGCCTTGGGATCGACGCTTTCGGTTCCCACGCTGGACGGCAAGGTCGGCGTCCGGGTGCCGAAAGGCACCTCCGACGGCCGCATCCTGCGGGTGCGCGGACGCGGTGTGCCCAAGCGCAGCGGTGGCCACGGGGACTTGCTCGTCACCGTGAAGGTGGCCGTCCCCTCGAACCTGGAAGGCAAAGCCCAGGAAACGCTCGAGGCCTACGCGCAGGCCGAGCGGGCCAGTGGTTTCGACCCACGCGCCGGATGGGCGGGTAATCGCTGATGGCTGGAAACCCCAGGAGCCCCAGGGAACCCGATTCCCGGACCTTCCTGATCTCGGTGGCCGCCGAACTGGCCGGCATGCACGCGCAGACCCTGCGCACCTACGACCGCCTCGGGCTGGTCAGCCCGAGGCGAACGTCCGGTGGTGGCCGCCGCTATTCGCAGCGTGACGTCGATCTGCTGCGCCAGGTGCAGCGGCTCTCCCAGGATGAGGGCGTCAACCTGGCTGGGATCAAACGCATTATCGAGCTGACCAATCAGGTCGAGGCGCTGCAGTCCAGGCTGCGGGAAATGGCCGAGGAGTTGACGGCGTTGCGTGCCAACCAGCGCCGCGACGTCGCGCTGGTGCCGAAGAGCACCGCGGTGGTGGTGTGGCAGCCGCGCAAGACGCGCGGCTGATCGCGGCCTAAACCTCGCCGTTGCGGGAAAGACGCGTTATAGTCGGCCGGTGATCAGCGGTGACACGCTGACCGGTCGGGATTGCGAGTTAGCTGCCGTTTTCCGCGCGCTCGGCGGAGTTGGTTGCAGCTACTCGGGTGCCGTCATCGGTGGCGCCGCGGGAGTGGGCAAGACCCGCTTTGCGCGTGAAGTGCTCGCCCGTGCCGAGGCGTCAGGCGAGCGGACGTACTGGATTGTGGGCACCCAGTCCGCGCAACAGCTCCCGTTAGGCGCATTCACCGCGTCGATATGCGAATCCGTCCCCGACGCGACATCCGATGTTAGCCGTGTGATCAATTACTTTGTCACCCAACAACGTCGGGGCCGGGTGTTGATCGGCGTCGATGACGCGCATCTACTCGACGGATTGTCGGCCCACGTCGTGCACCAGCTGGCCCAAACCCGTGGGACACGGCTGGTGATCACGGTGCGCACGGGCGGGCACGAGCCCGATGCGATCACCGCCCTGTGGAAGGATGACCTGCTCGCCCGCCTGGACCTCCAACCGCTGTCGGCCGCGGACACCCGCCGGATGGTCGAGACCGTGCTCGGTGGTGCGGTGGACAGCCGCAGCGCGAACCGGTTCTGGAAACTTACCGGGGGCAACGCGCTGTTCCTGCGGCAACTGCTCAAGGATCAGATCGCCGCCGGCGCGATACGGCAGGTCGCCGGCGTGTGGATGTGGGACGAGCGCGTCGCGGTGTCGGACAGCCTCGGCGATATGGTCGATCGGCAATTGAGCCGGCTCGCCCCCGATGTGGCGCTGGTCGTCGACACCTTGTCGCAGTACGAGCCGCTGGCGGTCGACGTGCTCTGCGACCTCGTGCACCGCCGCGATCTCGAGGTGGCCGAGCGAATGAGCCTGATTACCGTGGAACGCAGCGGCTCCAGGCTGATGGCCCGACTGGCCCATCCGCTGTTCGGTGAGCTTCGGCGGGCCGCGGCCAGCGAGATGTACCTGTCGCGGATCCGCGGCGAGCTGGCACAGCGGCTGGCCAAGGACGCCGACGCCGACATGCACGCGACGGTGCGCCGGGCACTACTCGCCCTCGAGTCGGACCTTCCCCCCGACCCACAGTTATTCCTGGAGGCGGCGCGGTTCGCGATGACGCTGCTCGACCTGGAGCTCTCCGACCGATTCGCCACCGCCGCGGCCGATTCGGGGGCCAGCGAGGCCGTCGGCCTGCGGGCGATATGCCTGGCCGGGCGCGGGGACGGCAGTCAGGCCGAGGCGGTCCTGTCCGGGATCGGCGTGGATGACCCCGACGGACATCACTGGGTGACCATGCGGGCGGCGAACCTGATCTGGAATCTCGGCCGACCCAGGGAGGCGTCGGCCATCCTCGACGACCTGGCCTCGACACCGGAATCCGGGGCGCAGCGCGCCGAGCGCGTCGCGGTCGAATCTTGCGTGGACGCGGTGATGGCTCGCTGCGAAACCGCGGCGGAAAAGGCGCGGGCCGCGCTGCGCTCGCCGGAATTACCCGACTTTCACGCCATGTTGGCGTCCATCGCGTTGACCATCGCGCAGGGCGCGCTGGGCAGACTCGACGACATCACCGACTTTGTGACGCAGGCCATCGACCGCGCGATCACGTCGTCGCAGGCGTCGCCGGTGAGGCTCTGGTATGGCGGGGTCTACGCGCGTGCCTGCCGGTTGACCGGGCGCATCGATGAATGCGTGCGATCGGCCAAGCGGCTATCCGACTCGGCACGCGACGTGCCCGGTCTCGCGTATGCGAACCTGGCGTTCTTGCTGGGCCACGCCGAGCTGGTTCGCGGGGAGATCCCTGCTGCGGTGAAACTGCTGCACGAGGCGCTGGCCGGGGCGGAAAAGCACAGCGTCACAAGCGGTTTACGACCGGCGAGTTGCTTCGCGCTGGCCGAAGCCCACGCCAAGCTGGGTCAGCCGGATGCCGCGAATGCCGCAATCACCCAGGCACGGCAGTGCGTGCCGGCCGACTACCTGTTCATGCGGACCGCCCTGGCCGTCGCCAACGGCTGGGTGCTGGCGGCAAGCGGGTATCTGACCGACGCGATCGCGACCGTTCATGCTGCCGGCGAGGATGCGCACAAGCTCAATCAGCCGACGCACGAAGTGGCCTGCCTGCAAGTCGCGGCTCAGTGGGCCGACACTTCGGGCGCGACCCGCGCACGTGAACTTGCCGGTGAATTGTCGTTACCCCTCGCCGATATCGTTGCCCGGCACACGGAATCGTTGCGGATCGGTGATGGGGACGGTCTGCTCGCGGCATCGGCCGACTATCGGGAGCTTGGCGATCGGGCCGCCGCCGCCGACGTCGCCGCCCAAGCGGCCGTGGCGTTCAGCCGCAACCAGCAGCGCAAGCGCAGTCTGTACGCCGCGGCGTTGGCGCAGCAGCTCGCCACCGACTGCGGCGGGCTGTGCACGCCGGCGCTGCGAAACCCCATAGGCCAACCGTTGACCGGTCGCCAGCGCGAGATCATCGAACTGGCCGCCGCGGGCTTGTCCAACAAGGAGATCGCCGAACGGCTCGTCACCTCGGTGCGCACCGTCGAGGGTCACCTGTATCGCGCCTTTCAGCGCCTGGGGGCCGGGTCGCGCGAGGAGCTGGTCGAGATCCTGCGGGCCGGCCAAATCAGCTCATAGGCTGTCCATTTCCCACATCGCGAGTTGCTTCGGCGGAAAGTCCTGAATCCAACACCGTTGATCGTCTCTGCGGCGCGTGGGCCGTCATGATGCGTGAAACGTACGGCTGGCCACTCGCACGTAGGACGCGTAGTCGATTACTCGTATTGCGGCCGAATCCACTCGATTGAGGCCCAAGCCGTGGGCAAAGAGCGCAGCGCCTGACAAGCTGTGCCCATGGCGGGCGCAAACGGAAACTCCCGATGGACGGATGCGCTGCTCGATCGCATGCGAAACGTGGGCGATCCGGTGGCCGACGCGCCGGTCGCGGCGGTGCTCGAGCGTGGCGGCGTTGACGCGGTCAGCGCGATCATGCGGACGCTGGTCCGCGCCGACCAGCCGGTGCCGGAGGAGTTGCCCGAGGAAATCCGGGCCTACCTGGCCGAGACCCTGCCGCTGCCCGAGTGGGCTGACATGCGCAAAATCAGGCGCGGGCAGCAGCTATTCGAGACATGGGGTGTTCTCATCACGCTCTGCCTGTTCTGCGCGTCGCTTCCGGCAGCGTACGCGGCGGCGAACGGCGTGAAGGTGCTGTACCTGACCGCCCGGCTCGATACCGACGCGCGTCGGCGCGTGATGGAGACCGGCCAGTTCCTGATGGACGTACTCGCCGTCGGTGGCCTCGATGACCATGGCAAAGGCCGACGCACCATCCAGCGGGTCCGGTTGATGCACGCCGCGGTGCGCCACCTGATCAAGGCCCGCAACGAGCAGACGCCCGGGATGTGGCATCCCGAGTGGGGCACACCGATCAACCAGGAGGACCTGGCCGGGACACTGCTGACTTTCTCGTACATCGTTGCGGAGCCGATGCCTCGCCTCGGAGTGCGCGTGTCAGCCAAGGACGTCGACGCCTACCTGCATCTATGGAACGTCATCGGGCACCTGCTCGGCGTCCGCGACGAGCTGCTGGTGCGCGACGTCGCCGACGCCTCCGCGCTGGTCGACACCATCCGGCGCAGGCAGTTCGAGGCGTCGCTCGAAGGGCAGGAACTCACCCGGGCGCTGATGGATTTGCTGGACGAGCTGACACCCCTGCACAGGTTCGACGACACCGTCCCGCCCTTGATTCGTCACCTGATCGGCGACGAGACTGCCGATCTGTTGCTCGTGCCGCCGTCGGACCTCGCCGACGACCTCGGGTGGCCCGCGCGCATCGGCAACTGGTTCTTCGTACACGTCTTCGGCCGGGTGGAGCGCGACTTGTCGCGCTACCAACTGGTGTCGCGAATGGCCGCGCCATTCGGGCGGGACCTGGTCGACGCGCTGTTCAAGTTGGAGCGGGGTGGCGAGCGGGCACCGTTCGACATACCCGATGACCTCGCCCGCAGCTGGGACCTGCTGGCGCGATGAACGGAGGATCCTCTGAGATGTCTGCTCCTGTGGCTCCCAGCCCGTCGCTTCCCCTGCATCGCCTCGACGAACCCGCAACCATCGACGATGTTCTGCGCAATCTCGGTCAGATCATCGAGTGGGCCATCGAAGCGGAGAGCCACATCGGCTACTTCGCCGTCATCTACAAGCGGGTCACCCTCGCCATTCGCGACGCCATCAACGAGGGAAAGTTCGACCACGGGCCCGTTATCGGGGAACTCGACGTCGCATTCGGGCGTCGCTATTTCAATGCGTTGAACGCGTACTTCTACCCGGACGAGTTCGAGGGACTGACACTGCCCTGGCAGGTCGCGTTCGTTGGTGACTATGACCGCAAAGCGATCATCCTGCAGCACATGCTGGCCGGACTGAATGCGCACATTACTTTCGACCTGGGCCTCGGCCTCTTGGCGACGGCGGCCGACTCGCTGGACACGCTGACGAAGGATTACCAGCGGGTCGGCGACCTGCTCTGCTCGGAGATCCCCGGCATCGTCAAAGACGTCGATAAGCTTTCCCCCGAGCTTCGGTGGGGCCGCTGGCTGATACCGGACGAGGGCGCCCTCCTCAGGGACGCGCTGACGAAACTACGCAGAGGGGCTTGGTTTTTCGCCTACTACATGGCGACGCACCGGCACAAAGCAATGGAGAGGTCATTGCACCAGGAGGCCTGGACGGCGTCTCTGAGTTCTTGGTACCTGCAACCGACCGGGCGGTGGACACCTCTCCCCAGGCTCATTCGCACCATCGCCAAGCACGAGAGCCGCGACGTTGCCTTCAACATCCAGTCGCTCGAGGGAATCCCGAGTTAAGAGAGAATCTTTTGTGCCCTTGCGAATTCCGGCCACCGACTGTCACCGGCGAAGCGGCGGACGGCGTCGGCGAGCTCGGACCGATCACCGCCACCGGCCAGGTCGGAAAGATCCAAGAGAGAACGTAATTCAAACAGAGTCGCACCCTGGCGGCGTGCGAGCTCATACGCGGCGGTCAGGGCGTTGCGACGTTCTTGTGGGTCCGTGAACGTGTGAGCTCGCACGCGCATTAATTCGGCGTCGTGGAAGTTCATGCCCGTCTCTTCTGCGTGCCGCAGCGCCATCTCCAATCGCTCCCGCGCCTTCTCCGGCAGACCGCCGGCGATCAAGAGGCGGCCGACAATCGCGTCGTGAAACGTGAGGTAACTATTGAGGTGGATCAATCGCGACATGTCCACGTGCCGCGCTAACTTTTCGGCATGCTCAATCAGCGTGGCGGCGTCGGCACCGGCGGCAAGCGCGGCGAGCGCCTTGACGGTGTTGTGTTGGGTTCTGCCGACCCATTGCCACAAGTCAAGTCCCGACCGCTCGCTCAGCTGGCGAAGGCTGGCAACGAGCGCGGTCGCCTCCTGGATCAGGCCGGCTTCCAGACACACCCAGATTCCCATGAAGTGCGTATGCGCTGTGTTGTGGGCGTTTTGTGGGAAGCCCAGTTCGTCGCAACGCCGAAGTGAGTCGGCCAACTCTGCCATCGCACGGTCGATGTCCCCGCAGACCATATGCGTCAATGCCAGGAAGACGTGTGCCGACGAGATCGGATCGACGGCCACCCACCACGCGGTTTCCAGCGCACGCGGATCAGCGGCGGAACGATCGGCCAGCGCCTCCAGCAGATGTCCACGGGCGGCGATGAAGTCGCCCTCTAGCCAGGTGACGGAACCCAACGATGACGCTATGGCCGGATAACTCCAGGGCTGATCCCTGGTGATGCGGGCCGACAGCGAGTCCAGCAGTTCGTGGGCCCGCCGCAGCTCGGCCCGTGGCATGTAATAGCTGATCAGCGCGAAGAGCGTGGCCAACAACTCGTCTTGGTAATTGCCGGCGTTCGCCAATGCCAGGCACCGTTCGAAGTCGGCGGGTCCCTCGCCGCTCTGGCTGCCTTGAACGGTGCCCGCCAGGAAGCCACGTTCCAGCCGGATGGCGATTTCCATGCGGTCGCGCGCGGACCCCGCGTTGCAGCCGCTGAGCTGGCCGAGTGCGTTCGTCAGGCAAGCCAGCGCTTCCTGTGCGGCGCCGCGGCGCCGGGCGTCGATCGAGGCCTTCTGGTAGGCCTCGACGGCCTGGTCGTATTCCTGTGCCTGGTCGAAATGGCTTGCCACCACGCGCCAGTCCGGTTCGGCGGCGGTCGCGGCGTCGATCAGCGCGCGGGCAGCCCGGGCATGCAAGTCAAGGCGCAGCGTTGGTGGGGCCAGCTCGGCGGCCACCTCCCGGAGCAGCTCGTGGCGGAATCGCCAGCCATGGGTGCCGCGTCGTTCGAGCACGCGCGCGCGCACGAGTTCTGCCACGACGTCGTCGACGTCGTTGCCGTCGAGTCCGACCACCGAGCGCAGCAACGGTAGATCGCCGGCGCGCCCGATGACAGCGGCCGCTTCGACGACCGGTACCACGTCGCTGCGGGCGTGCAAGCGGGCGAACAGCGGCTCGTAGAGCGCCTCGGGCACCTGCGGTTCATCGCCGGCCACCTCCAGGCCGGCCACCACATGCTCGATGTAGAAGGGCACGCCGTCGCACCGCGCGCGGACCGCGGCACGCTGCTCGTCCGACACGGCCGGGTCCAATGCCTCGATCATGGCTTCGGATTGCTCATCGGTCAGCGGTGCCAAATCGAAAACCGTTGCAGACCAATTACTTTGCAGCCAATCACCTTCGCGTCCGGTCATCACCACCAGCAACCGCCCGTCGGCGCCCGCAAGCAGCGAGTCGAGCAATTCCATGGTCGATGGGTCAAACCAGTGCACGTCTTCGGCAACGACCAGACTCGGCTTGTCGTCCAGGCACGCCGACAAGTAGTGGTGCACCGTCGCACCGATCAACTCGTATAAAGTGCGGCCTTCCACAGCGGCTGGGTGATAGCCATGCTCGGGACCGATGCCCAGGACGGGCGCTAACAGCGGCACCGTGTTAGCCGGATCCAGTGCGCACGAGCTCAACTCGGACTCGAGCAGGCGCAACCGCTCGGCACCCTCGGTCAGCCGGGTGATGCCGCATCGGCGCTCCAGCAGCCTGCGCACCGGGTGGAGGCCGGTGTCGGTATGCAGGGGCGAACCCCTTAGTTCGATGACTGTTCCGCCGGAGCCTTTCGCGATTTCGGCCGCTTCGGTCGCCAGCCGGGTCTTGCCGATCCCCGGCTCGCCACGAAAGAGCACGCACGGACTGCTCAGCACGCCGTCGCGTGCGCGCTGCCAGCTCTGCTGCAGCCAGCCGCGCTCGCCATCACGCCCGATCAGCGGTGGCGATCCCCGCGGCGGCGCTTCCGGTCGCTCGCCGAGCACCTGGTGCGGGCTGATCGGCACGTCGACCCCCTTGACCGCAACGGGCGCACCTGTGCGGAGTTCGAACGAGTCGCGTATCAACGGGACAACCGCATCTGATGCCGCTACCGTGCCCGGTTCGGCCGCAGCGCAAAGCCGGGTGGCCAGATTGGCGGCAAAACCGTACACGTCGTCCTGGTGAGTGTCGAGATAGACCAGGCCGCGGTGGACGCCCACCCGCACGTCGACGGCCACGCCGAAGTTGCGTTCGGCCCGCTCGCTGAGTCGCCTTACGGCGCGGGTGATGTCCAGCCCCGCTGCCACCGCACGGCGCACATCGTCCTCGTGCGCCCTGGGGTGGCCAAACACCGCCAAAAGCCCGTCGCCCTTGATCGAGCTGATATGGCCCTCATACCGCTCGACGATCCGGCGCACCTCGTCGCGGTAGCGGCCCACCAACGCGTGATACATCTCTGGTTCCAAACGGGTGGACAGCGCCGTCGAGTCGACAAGATCGGCGAAAAGAATTGTCAGCCGCCGGATCTCACCGTAACCGGCTGGCGTCGCCAGCAGGTCCTCGGCTTCTGGGTTGCCGCGGTCGACCGCAAGAACCTGTCCCGCCAACGCCGTGGCGGTCACACGGTCGCCTTCGTTGATGGCCCGCACCGCGCGGTCCAGCAGTTCATCGATCGATGCACCGCCCGCGCCAGGGCTCACCTGCTCCTCCTGCCCGAGATGGGCTAAGGGTACCCGTCAGGCGCGCCGATTTCAGCACATGTCAAGTAGCTTCACTTCAGGAGCTGTGGGAGGGTCCGGCCCGGACGGCGGCACCTGTGCACCTGGCACCTGCAACCGCAGCCGGCACTATCTGGGGGCTCGAGAAATCACGGACAGCCCGGACGAGCTGAAAGAGCTGACCTCTGAACCGCTTTAGCCTCAGGTCGGAGAGGATCCGTTGCGCCCGTGCGAGTTCCGGCCAACGATCGACAACGGAAAGTCGGCCGGGCCCCGCGGCCGGCTCAGACGCGGATGGAAAACTGCGTGACCGCCGGGTCGCCCGGACGCGCGCACCGGTAGCCGCCGCGGCGCAGCGCGTCGGTGGGCGCGGCCATCGGCTCGAAGCACACCACGTCTTCGGCGAGTGGCGCGAAGATCTGGGCCGCCGGATACCCCCGATCAAAATGCACTTCCAGGCGGCGTCCGCCTCCGGACACCGCGAACACCGCGCCATCGCACACTTGGTCGTAGCCGTCGTCAAAAGCCTTGTCGCCCAAGGGTTCTTCCGTCGCATGCTGCGGTTCCGATTCCCCGGTAGGCAGACCCCGGTCGTCGAGGCGCAGATGCCGCAGCGGTGGTGTCTCGATGATCCACTCGCTGCGGGGCACGTTTGGCAGGCACAGGTAAGGGTGGAAGCCGAAGCACAACGGAACCGCCCTGTCGCCGGTCGCGGTGACCGTGGTGCGAAGCGTCAACGCCCGTTCGGCCAGCCGCACCGCGATCGTGAGCACATGCGGATACGGGAAGCCGGCCAGCAAGCTGGGGTCGGACCCGAAATCCACCTCGGCCGTCAGCTCGTTCTCCGACTCCGTCGTCACCCGCCAGCCGGGGTAGGCGGCCAACACACCGTGGATGGGCAACCCGTTGGGGTCGGGGCGGACACCGTTTTCGCCGGGCTTCAGCGTCACCGTCACGTTCTCGGCCGTGTAGGTGTTGGCGCCCAATCGATTCGCCCACGGGTACAGGATCGGGATGCCCATCGTCTTGCCCGCCTCGACATAGGCCTGCAGGCCGCGCCGTTGGCCGAGCAGTTCCACCCCCGAGTCGGTCAGCGAGGTGCCGATCATGCCCGCCCCGGGCACGAACTGCGCGGCCACCGGCGATGACGGGTCGGTCAGGGTGACGATGTGCATGGCTTACCTCGGCTCACCTGGACATTGGGTCGTGCTGAATGCGTTCCGGCGGGGCCCCTTTGGCGATCAGGGCGGCCTTGGTGGCTTGGACCATGGCCGGTCCGCCGCAGATCAGGATCTGCCGATCGCCCCAGCCGCCGTATTTGGTCACCACGTCGGGCAGCCGGCCGGTCTGGCGCACGTGCAGGCCACGTGGCGGCGTGACGTCGGGATATTCG
>Ga0306919_10000342_pt1 | contig 19890 bp, 18 predicted proteins | sample flu12Cox44000172_FD_203764 | JGI IMG/M metagenome (GOLD analysis project Ga0306919, IMG submission 203764) | Lab enrichment of tropical soil microbial communities from Luquillo Experimental Forest, Puerto Rico - flux4day.12C.oxic.44.000.172 (v2)... | ecosystem: Environmental > Terrestrial >... | reverse complement strand
GCTGCAGAAGTTGCGAAACAAACCAATCTGACAAAACGAAGCGAATTGGGAAAGCAAACCCAAATTTCTGTCGTTTCGCGAAACAAAGCCGAGTTGGCAAAACGAACCAAAGCCAATCTGGCAAAACGAACCAAAGCCAAATGAGCGCCGCAGACGCGCGGTAGCTCTCGTGCTATTACAACCCCGACCAACCGCACGGAGCACGCCATGGCGCGCGATTTCGAAGACCACTGCTGGAAGGACGTGATCGATGATGACACGATCCAGATTTACCAAGCCTATCGACGCCGGCTCTATGTGGGCGACAATCCGGCGGTGCTCGCCATCGATCTCTACAACAAGGCCTATCGCGGCGGCGATCGTCCGGTGAAAGAAGTCGATCGCGAATTCTCCGGCTCCTGCGGCGAGCACGCGTGGAAGGCGCTGCCACCCACGCAGAAATTATTTGCAGCGGCGCGGCGTGCCGGAATACCGGTGATCTATACGACACGGCATGTCGATACTGCCGGCGTGCATTCCACCAACCGCAACATCGGCCGCGAGAGCGACGATGTCTATGACATCAAGGCGGAGCTTGCGCCCGATCCCGGTGAACTCGTGATCTTCAAGGAACGCGCCTCGGCCTTTTTCGGCACGCCGTTGATCGCGCACCTTCAGAAAAAACGCATCGACAGCCTGATCATCTGCGGCGAGAGCACGTCGGGCTGCGTGCGCGCGTCGACCGTGGATGCGTATTCATATGGTTTCCACAACGTGGTGGTCGAGGAATGCACCTACGATCGCTCGTTGATCAGTCACAAAGTCAACCTGTTCGATCTGCACCACAAATACGCCGACGTGATGCATGTCGACGAGGTGCTCGCCCACCTCAACGGTCTCGCGCACGGGCGCAAGGTGGCGTGACATTGAGATTCGCACCTTTCCAGTCGTCGTGGCCGGGCTTGTCACCGCAAGTCGGGTTTACCCGACTTGCGGCACCTCTTTGATATGCGCAACTCGGGCAACCCCGAGTTGCGGTGCCATCCACGTCTTTGTTACGGCACAAAAGGCGTGGATGCCCGGCAGCGCAGGCAAGTTTACGCAGTCTGCGCAAGCTTGACTGCGTTGCCGGGCATGACGGAGGAGAGTTTGGAGCAGCACATGACCGCAACGGCGCTCGACTCCGCGATTTTTCGCGACATTTTCAGCACGCCAGAAATGCGGCAAATTTTTTCCGATGAGGCGCGCACCGGCTACTACCTGGAAATCGAAGCAGCGCTGGCGCGCGTGCAGGGCCGTCTTGGCATCATTCCGGAAAAGGCCGCGCGCGAGATCGAGCGCCAGTGCCGGATCGAGAATATCGATCTCGCCCGTCTCAAGCAGCAGACCGAGCGTATCGGCTATCCGATCCTCGGCGTGGTGCAGCAGCTCGTAGCGCTCTGTCCCGACGGACTCGGCGAATGGTGCCATTGGGGCGCAACCACCCAGGACATCACCGACACGGCGACGATCCTGCAAATCCGCGCCGCATTCGGGCCGATCGAAAAGGACATGGAGGCGATCGCCGCCGCGCTCGCCGATCTTTCGCGCCGCTACCGCGACACGCCGATGGCCGGGCGCAGCAACCTGCAGCAGGCGGTACCGCTCACCTTCGGCTTCAAGATGGCGGCGTTGCTTGCCGCCATGCAGCGCCATCGCGAGCGCTTGGCGCAGCTGCGCCCGCGCGTCCTGGTCGGCGAATTCGGCGGCGCGGTCGGCACCCTCGCTTCGCTCGGCGGCGATGGCCTCAAGGTGCAGGCCGCACTGATGGCGGAGCTCGGCCTCGGCCAGCCGGAAATCGCCTGGCACACCGTGCGCGACCGCATCGGCGAGGTCGGCTGCTTCCTCGGCCTCCTCACCGGCACGCTCGGCAAGATTTCGATGGACGTGAAACTCCTCATGCAGACCGAGGTCGCCGAGGTCTACGAACCGTTCCACGAGGCGCGCGGCTCATCCAGCACCATGCCGCAGAAGCGCAACCCGATATCGTCTCTTTATATCCATTCCACCGCCGCGCTGGTGCGCCAGCACGTGGCGGCGCTGCTCGAAGCCGCGGTCGCCGACCACGAGCGCTCGACCGGGCCGTGGGAGATTGAGTGGATCGCGCTCCCGGAAATCTTTCTGCTCACGTCGGGCGCGCTGGCGCAGACCAAGCTGCTGGCGTCAGGCCTCGAGGTCGACGCCCAGCGCATGCGGACCAATCTCGATTTGACGCGCGGGATGATCGTGTCGGAAGCCGTGATGATGGAGCTCGGACCGCACCTCGGCCGCCAGCGCGCCCATGATCTCGTCTACGACATCTGCCGCAAGGTTGCGGCGACCGGCGAGCCGCTGGTTGATCTGCTGACGCGGGATGCTGAAATCTCCCGTCATCTCGACCGCGCGCAGCTCAGCAAAATCTGCGATCCGGCAAACTATCTCGGACTGGCCGGTGAGATGGTCGACCGCGTGCTCGCGCAGGAAAGCGGCGGGACTAGCGCCGCGAGTCATTAGCGGCTGTCGTCCCCGCGCCAGGCACCCACGAAAATCGCGCGATGCGAGGCCATCCTGGCTGCTATGCGGTGCCGGGCGATTTTCGTGGGGACCCGGAAAGCGGGGACCCATACTCCGTGCCCCGGCTCTCCCCCGCTTCCGCGGGGTCGGCCGGGACGACAGCGCGTACTACTCCGCTGTCGCACCTGCGATCTTCACAAGCTCCGCCCACTTCACGAGTTCGTCGCGCAGGAAATTTGCGAAATCCTGCGGCGTACCCGGTTTGGCGATCGCGCTGAACCGCGCCAGGTTTTCCTTCATCTGCGCCGATTGCAGGCCCTCGTTGATGGCGCGATTGAGCCTGTTGACTACGTCGGCCGGCGTGCCGGCCGGCGCCACCACGGCGGTCCAGGCGTCATGGGTGAAGTCGGGAAATCCGCTTTCCACCAGGGTCGTCACCTGCGGCAGCGTCGGCCATCGCTCCGAGCGCGCGATAGCCAGCGCTCGCAACTTCCCTTCCTGGATCAGCGGATAGAGCCCGAGCAGCCCGTCGATGGTGAAATGCGTCTGGCCCGCCAACAGGTCGGTAACCGATGCGGCCGAACCCTTGTAGGGGATATAGGTCACATCGATACCCGCCTTGGTCTTGAGCAGCGTGCTCAGCAGATGCGGCGGCGTGCCGATGCCGGCGCCGTAATTGAGCCTGCCCGGATTGGCTTTCGCATAGGTGACGAATTCCTGCACCGTGTTCGCGGGCACTGCCGGCCGCACCACGAACACATGCGGCAGCAGCGCGACCGAGGCCACCGGAGCAAACATCTTGAGCGGCTCGATGTTGAGCTTTGCGTAGAGCGCGGGCGCGACCGCGAGCGATCCGGACGATCCGAACATCAGCGTGTAGCCGTCGGGCTCGGCGCTGGCGGCGGCCTTCGAGCCGAGCGTGGAGCCGGCGCCGACCCGATTTTCGATGATGACCTCCTGGCCGAGGCGGCTTGCCAATTCGTGCGCCACCAGCCGGCCCATCGTGTCGATCGGGCCGCCCGGCGGAAACGGCACGATCATCTTGATCAACCGCGTGGGATATTGCTGCGAGGTCGCGGGATCGGCCGCAACAAGGCAGAGCCAGGGCGCGAGCAGCAAGGCGAGGAGGATCCGCATTGCCGGCATCGCTGCGTGCTTCCGATTGTCGTTGCCCGTCATTGCTCCCGTGGCCGCACCGGCATGAGACGACCCGATTGCAATCTTTAGAACCTCGTAATTCCAAATATAGCAAACAGTCGCTACTCCGGGAACGGCTCGACCGGCGAGCGGTGCGACCGAGCGTCGCCCCGGCGGGTCTGGCGTGATTCGGCGTCAAGGGGCAGCATCACGTCGTCAGGTGGTAACGCGTTATCCGCAGCCGACCGACATGCGTCTGATGAGCCTCGTCCCAAAACGTCGCGGCAGCGATCCTTGCGCTCGGCGCGGCTGCGCAGGCGCAAAGTCCGGCGGACTTCTACAAGGGCAAAAACGTCGACCTCACCATCGGCTACAGCGCCGGCGGCGGCTACGACGTCTATGCGCGTCTGCTGGCGCGGCACATGGGACGTTTCATTCCCGGCAATCCGGCGATCGTTCCCAAAAACATGCCCGGCGCCGGCAGCCTCGTGCTCGCGAACTGGCTTTACAACGTCGCGCCCAAGGACGGCACGGCATTCGGCACGATCGGCCGTGGCACTGCGTTCGATCCTTTGCTCGGCTCGACCAAGGCGCAATTCGATGCCGCCAAGTTCAATGGCTCGGCAGCATGAATGACGAGGTCAGCGTGTGCGTTTCCTGGTATACGACCGGCATCACCAGCCTGGAACAGGTCAAGCACAACGAGCTGACCGTCGGCGGATCGGGCCAGGCGGCCGACACCGATCAATTTCCCAAAGTTCTCAACGCAACGATCGGCACCAAGTTCAGGCTGGTGACCGGTTATCCGGGCGGCAACGATGTCGATCTGGCGATGGAGCGTGGAGAAGTAATGGGCCGCTGCGGCTGGTCCTGGTCGAGCGTCGTGGCGACACACAAGAGCTGGATCGACGAGCACAAGATCAACGTCCTGGTGCAGCTTTCGCTCAGCAAGCATCCCGATTTGCCGAACGTGCCTCTGGTCATGGACTTGGCAAACAACGATGAACAGCGGCAGATCTTCAAGCTGGTGTTTGCGCGCCAGCCGATGGGGAGGCCGTTCCTGGCGCCTCCCGGCGTTCCATCAGACCGGGTGAGCGTGCTACGCGAGGCGTTCATGGATACAATGAAAGACGGCGATTTCCTCGCCGAGGCCGAGAAAATGAAGCTCGAGATCAATCCTGTCGCCGGCGACGCAGTGCAGGAGATCGTGCAGGACGTCTACAAGACGCCGAAGCCGATCGCCGCAGCAGTGGCGGAAATGATCAATCAATAGGACGTCATGGCGAATGGACTCAGAGGACGAGGAGAAATGATGAGGATCGTTTCACATTCTGTCGCGGTAGCGATGGCTTTGGGCTGTGCGGCGCTTTCCATGCTGCCGGCATCCTCGGCCGCGCAGACTTGGCCACAGCGGCCGGTCAGATTCTTAGTGACGCTCGGCCCCGGCGCCGGAGTGGACATCGGAACGCGGCTGTTCGCGGATCGGCTGAGCGCGCGCTGGGGTCAGCCGGTGGTGGTGGAGAATCGTCCCGGCGGCGACGGCATCGTGGCGATCAGCGCATTCGTCAGCGCCCACGACGATCACGTCTTGCTGGCCGCACCCACCTCGTCATTCACTGCGCATCCCTACCAACACGACAACTTGCCATACAAGCCGAGCGATCTGCTGCCGATCGCCAGGGTGTCGAACACCATCATCGTGATAGCGGTACCGGCTTCTCTGGACGTGAAATCGATGTCGGACCTCGTCGCGCTGGCGAAGGCGCAACCGGCCAAGCTAAACTGGGTGGGCACGACCGGTGCGCTTGATTTCACGTTCGCCGGATTTCTCAAGAGCGTCGACATCGTGATGACCAAGGTCCCATATCGCAACCCCGTGGAGGCGGCCAACGATCTGGCCGAGGGACGCGTACAGGCCTATGAGACCGCGCTCGCGATCGTGCGCCCGCAGCTGCAGGCCGGCAAGATCAAGTTGCTCGCCGTGACCAACACCAAGCGTGCTCCCACAGCGCCGGAGATTCCGACGGTGAAGGAAGCGGGCTACCCGCAGCTCGCCTTCGACGGTTTGGTCGGCTTCTTCGGCCCGACGAGCATGCCGCTCGAGCTGCGCGAGCGCATCGCCGCGGATGTGCGGGCGGTGGCGAGCGATCCGATCATCGGCGAGCGGTTGGCGACGACCGGTCAAATTCTCAACGTCGGCGGACCGCAAGAGTTTGGCGTCGCGACCGACGAGCAGCGCGCGAGGATCGCGATGTTCGCGAAGGAACTCGGCATCAAGCCGTCCCAGTAACAACACGCACGGCCTCTCGTCGCACGCCACATTGGCATCGGGGCGTGCGATTGACGGCCTTCGCCCGATCCGAATAGTCTCGCAGCCGCGGTCGGATTGGCGACGGGCACGGGGCCATGTTGCTGTTTTCGCGTGCAAATTTCTTGTGGACGGCGGCCTGTGCCGCCATCGTGCTCGCTGTTCCGCTTGCCGCAAACGCGCGCGAATTCCGCGTCGCCGACACCCAATCGGAAGATTATCCGACCGTGCAGGCGCTCGCGTTCATGGCGCGTGTGGTCGAGGAGCGCAGCAACGGCCGCCATCGCATTCGCATCTTCCACTCGCGTCAGCTCGGCGAGGAAAAGGAGACGATCGAGCAGACTCGGGTCGGCGCCATCGATCTCAATCGAACCAACGTAGCGCCGATCGGCTCGTTGGTTCCGGCTGCCAATGTTCTCGCACTGCCGTTCCTGTTCCGCTCGTATGATCATCTTCGCAAGGTGCTTGACGGAGAAATAGGAAAAGCCATTCTCGACGGGTTCCAGCGCCATGGTTTTGTCGGTTTGACCTTCTACGATTCGGGTGCGCGATCAATCTATAACAGCGTGAAGCCGGTTCGCACGCTTGCCGATTTGAAAGGATTGCGTATCAGGGTTCAGCAATCGCAGTTGATGGTCGATATGATCAAGGCGCTGGGTGCCGAACCGATCGAGCTGCCCTACGGTCAAGTCGGGACCGGGTTGTCGACCAAATTGATCGACGGCGCGGAGAACAATTGGCCGTCTTACGTCACCACGGGACACTACAAGCTCGCGCCATATTATACGTTGACCGAGCACACGATGGGACCCGAGGTGCTGGTGATGTCCGCTCCTGCGTGGCAAGGGCTGTCGGGTGAGGACAAGGATGTATTCGTTTACGCTGCGCGCCAGTCGAGTGCATTCATGCGCAATCTCTGGAACGGACTGGAGGAGCAGTCGCGCCAGCAGGCGCGCGCGGCCGGCGCCATCGTCATTGCGGATTTCGACCGGAAGCCCTTCGAGAATGCGATGAGCGCGATCTACGCCGACGCCGTGACCGATCCGGATTTGCGGCAGTTGGTCGAGCGTATTCGCCGGGTGCAATGAGCCTCGATTTGCTGGCCCTGAAGAACGAACGGGCGGTGGCGGCCGGCGCGCGGTCGCGACGCCGCCTTCGTCTCGAGACCGAAGGGGTCATTCGCGCCCTGCCGATCCGGTGGCGCGTGCTGTTGATCGCCGGGCTCAACGCCACCGTCGCCGTGATCCTCGCAGCCCTCATCTGGAACGGCGCCAATGTGCTGAGCCGCGCCTGGGACGACGTCCGCAAGGCACGCGAATCCGACCGCCTGCTGGCGCTGCTGGCGAGCGAAGCGAGCCGCCTGCAGAACCTGATCCACCGCTACATCAATCAACCGAGCGAGCAGGTGCTGACGGAAATTCTCGGAGTGCACGGCGAAGTGCTCAGTACGCTGCGCAACCGCGGCGCGGTCGATCCCATCGTTTCCGGTTCCGCCGCCGAGTTGCAGGCCGTGACCGAGCGATTTCTCGAGGGCTTCGGCCAGGTACGCGAGCTGCAGAAGACGATCAACGATACCTACGACAGCGAGGTGCTCAAGCCGGCGCGGGAAATGGCGGGTCTCTACCCGATCATCGAAGGCACAATCAGCCGGCGCGACGCTTTGCTGTTACCTTCGCTGGGCAAGTCGCGTGAGGCGTTCACGGCAAGCCTGCTTGCGGCCAATACATTCTACCTCTCACCAGCGTCGACCCGGGTCGACGAGGCGCAGCGCAACATTGCGACCGTCGAGCAGACGATTCCAGTAATGATCGACCTCGCCGAAAACAACCTGCAGCGCAACGCATTGCAGGCCTTGGCACAGCGCGCTGCGGCGTTTCGGGACGGCTTGAGGACGTTGGCCGATCAATTGGCCACGCGCACCAACTTGCTCAAAAGCGCGATCGACGACAATCAGGCCGCGATGATTGCGGTGATCAACAAGCTGGCCGGCCAGATGACACTGCGCGAAATGCAGGCGCAGGCAAGCTTCGACCACACACTAGCCAACATCTATCAGAACGTGGCTCTCGTCGCCGTGATCTTCTTGACCCTGATGGTGGTGATGGGCGTGGTGATCACGCGCAGCATCATTCGGCCGCTCAGAGAAATCATGGCCGCGATGAATGCGGTCGTCGCGGAAAAATACGACCAGCCCATTCAGGGCACCCAGGCGCGCGATGAAATCGGAGAAATGGCGCGCGCGGTCGCGGTGTTTCGCGAAAACGCCATCGCCAAGCATAAGGCCGAGAACGAACTGCGCGCTTCGAAGGAGCGCGCGGAAAAGGCGCTCGATGACCTGCGCGAGGCGCAGGAAAATCTCATTGCCGCCGAGAAACTGGCCGCGCTCGGCGGCTTGGTCGCCGGCGTCGCCCACGAAGTGAACAATCCAATCGGGATCAGCCTCACGGTCGCCTCGACGTTCGCGCGCCGCTGCGACGATTTCGCCAAGGAAGTCGGCTCCGGCCCGCTGCGGCGTTCCCGGCTCGATGAATTCCTCGAGGGCGGCCGCGACGCCGCGCAGCAGCTGGTGGCAAATCTTCAGCGCGCGGGCGAGCTCGTGCAGTCCTTCAAGCAGGTGGCGGTCGACCGCAGCCATGCCGATCGCCGCCAATTCGATCTGCGCGAATCCACCGACCACATCGTTGCCAGCCTGCGACCAGTTCTGAAGAAGTCACGCATCGCGCTGACCGTCGAGGTGCCGCACGGCATCATGGTGGACAGCTATCCCGGCTCGTACGGCCAGGTGCTGACCAATCTTTTTCTCAATAGCGTGATCCATGCCTTTCCGGACGGCCGCGCCGGAAGCATCATCATTGAAGCGCGGAAGGTCCACGACATCATCGAAATCTTCGTGTCGGACGACGGCGTGGGTATGAGCGAGGCGGTGCAACGTCGCGCGCTCGACCCATTCTTCACCACGCGCCGCGGCGAGGGTGGCACCGGGCTGGGTCTGCATATCATCTTCAATCTCGTCACCCAGCAGTTGGGCGGCAGGCTGAATTTCGAATCCCGGCCCGGCTGGGGCACCCGGTTTCGCATCATCATCCCGTGCGTTGCGCCCGGTGAATCGCCACCGATAGCGGCCACCGCGCATCATGGATAAGGCGCATGGCTGAAGACGATATTGTCGAACTGATCGAGGATACGCGCAGCGCGCCGTCAGCCGACGAAGGCCGTCGCTGGAAAATCGCGATCATCGATGACGAGCCGGCGGTGCACGAGGGCACCCGTTTCGCGCTCAGCGACTATCAGCTCAATGGCCAGGGCCTGGAAATTCTCTCGGCCTATTCGGCGGCGGAGGGGCGCGAGCTCATGCGCCGGCATCCCGACGTCGCCGTGGTCCTGCTCGACGTCATCATGGAAACGGACACCGCGGGGCTCGAGCTAGTCGAGTTCATCCGCAGCGAGCTCAAGAACGAAACCGTGCGCATCATCCTGCGCACGGGTCAACCAGGCCAGGCGCCGGAACGGCGCGTCATCGTCGATTACGACATAAACGATTACAAGGCGAAGACCGAGCTCACCGCCGACAAGCTGTTCACCGCCTTGACCGCCGCGCTGCGCAGCCACCAGCAGCTGCAGCGCATGGTGGAGACGCGCCGCGGCTTGGAGATCATCATCGAGGCGGCATCGGCCCTGTTCGATTTCAAGTCGATGCAGCGGCTTGCCGAAGGCGTTCTCACCCAGATCGCGTCCTTGCTCAATGTCGACTGCGCCGGAATCCTGGTGCTGCGCGAGGCGGAGGACACGCGCGAGACGTTCTCGGTGTTGGCGGGATCGGGATGCTACAGCCGCTTCATCGGTGCCGACGCCTCGCAAATCCTCGATCAGGACCTGCGGCGGCTCGTGGAGGAAGCGTTCGTTCGGCGAAAGCATGAATTCTCGCCGCGCCGCTCCGTGCTCTACATACGGACGCTGAGCGGCCGGGAAGTGGTCGTCGTGCTCGAAGCGGCGCGGCATCTCTCCGACACAGACCGCGCGCTAGTGGAGATCTTCTGCAGTCGGCTTTCCATCGCGTTCGACAACGTCATCCTGTACGAGCAGCTGCAGCGCGCGAATACCCGGCTCGAGGAGCGGGTCGCCCAGCGCACCCAGGACTTGACCACCGCCAATCGCCGGCTCGCCGCGCAATGGGCGCGGCTGCGCCAGGCCAACAGCTTCAAGAGCGAGATTCTCGGGACCATCGCGCACGACCTCAAGAATCCGCTCGGCGTGATCCTCGGGCGAACCGAAATTGTTAAGGAGATGATCGCGGCAGCCGGCGCGCTCGACGGCAATGTGCAGGCGCAGCTCGCGCAGATCCGCGGCGCCGCCAATCAGCTTACCCAGATGGTGGACGACCTGGTTGCCGACGCCATGGCGGACGCTCTCGACATTACGATTCGGCGCGAGCCGGTCGATATTTCGATGTTGGTCGAGGAGGTCGCCGAGGCCAACCGGCCGCTCGCCGCCAGGAAGAAGCAGACGATTACCGTCTCAGCTCCGCCGAACCATGCGGCGATGTGCGATGCCGACCGCCTGCGCGAGGCGATCGACAACCTCGTCAGCAACGCCGTCAAATACAGCCCGATCGGCGGAGCGATCGACCTCTTGGTCGCGCAAACGGCGGGCGGTATAATGGTGGAAGTCAGGGATCAAGGGGCCGGGCTTTCGCCGGAAGACATTTCTCGGCTGTTTGGGCGTTTCCAGCGTTTGTCGGCCAAGCCAACCGCTGGCGAAAGCTCGACCGGGCTTGGCCTCTCGATCGTCAAGCGCATCGTCGATCTGCACGGCGGCCAGATCACGGTTGAAAGCCCGGGTCCCGGAAAGGGGGCGACGTTCAAGCTGACGTTGCCGGTGACATGAACCAAACCCAGCACATCGCGGTGGTCGACGACGAACAGCCGGCGCGCGAGATGGTCGGGGATTATCTGCGCATGCACGGTTTTTCCGTTAGCCTGTGCGACGGCGGCGCCAGCCTGCGGCAGCTCATCGCGCACAAAATGCCTGATCTGATAGTGCTCGATCTCAACATGCCAGAAGAAGACGGGCTTTCCATCATTCGCGATCTCAAGCAACGCAACAGCATTCCGATCATCATGCTGACCGCGACCGCGAGCGCGATCGATCGGGTGGTCGGCCTCGAGCTTGGCGCAGACGACTACTTGGCCAAGCCATGCGAGCTGCGCGAGCTCTTGGCGCGCATTCGCTCGGTGCTGCGCCGAAGCGCCGGCCCCGCGCCAGTGCTGCCCGACGTGCAGCTAGCCACCGCGCGGTCGCGCGTGCGGTTTGGCACGAAATGGCTCGACCACGATGCCCGGGCCCTGCGCGATGACGACGGCAACGAGCATCCGCTCACTGCCTCGGAATACGGCCTGCTCAAGGTGTTCGCGGCCAACCCGAAACGGGTGCTGTCCCGCGACCGGTTGCTGGAATTGGCCAATGCGCGAGATGCCGAGGCCTTCGACCGGGCGATCGACCTGCGCATCATGCGCATCCGCCGCAAGATCGAGCCCGACCCGGCACGCCCATCGGTGATCCGAACCGTCCGCGGCGGCGGCTATGTGTTCTCCCCCGCCGGCGAGGCATCTCCGCTGGACTGAGGCACAAAAGCCTCAGCAAATGGCGCTTTGCGCGGTACTTAGGCACCTTTTGTTTCGTCCGCGCGGCAGCGAAGAAATATTTCAGCCCAACGACGAAACCATTTTTTCCTGCCTGCGTAACTTTGCAGCAACAGCTGTTTGCTAATCCTTAGCGTTAAGGGCCAGTAAAGTGCTTAACAGGGGATCGTCATGCAAACCGATGTGCTGCGCGGCGGCGTCGCGTCGCCGCCCGTCCGGGCGCCCGTCCAGGAGACTTCGGACGAGGCGCTGATCGAGCTTATCGCCGAAGGCGACAAGCGCGCGATGCAGGTGCTCTATGCCCGCCACAACGTGCGGGTCTACCGTTTCATCGTGCGGCTTACCGGCAATACGTCCCTCGCCGAGGATCTCGTGAGCGAGGTCTTCCTCGATGTCTGGCGGCAGGCCGAGGGCTTCGAATCGAAATCCCAGGTCTCGACCTGGCTGCTTGCGATCGCCCGCTACAAGGCGCTCTCCGCGCTGCGCCGACGCTCGGATGAGCACCTCGACGACCGCATGGCGGCGACCATCGAGGACACAGCCGACGATCCGGAGACCGCGGTCTATAAGGTGGATCGCAACGCCATCGTTCAGAAATGCCTGACCCGGCTCTCTCCGGCGCACCGTGAGGTGCTCGATCTCGTTTACTACCACGAGAAATCGGTGGACGAGGTGGCACGCATCGTCGGCGTTCCCGCCGCCACCGTGAAGACCCGCATGTTCTACGCCCGCAACAAGATGGCGGATCTGCTCAAGCAGTCCGGAGTGAGTGCCGTTTAGCGGCACGGGCCATCGGGCGGCATACGCGTTTAAGTGTCCATGATCAGGCTGGGCGGGCTGGCATTCATGCCGGCCCGCCAATCATTTGACGTTAGCGCAACCGGCGAAACGGGCCCCGCAGCAGGCTGATCAAGACTGCCGCCACCAAAAGCAGCCCGGCAAACGGCACCGCGATCAGGAAAGCGCCGATCAGCAGCAGGAGAACGGACGCGGCGATCGCCCCAATGGTGAATGCGAGCATCGCGAAGCTAAACGGGCCCACTCTGGCCAGGTAAATGCGACCAGGGTCATTGAACGAGGTGCGCCACTGAGAACGGATGCGCGGATCGCCGGGCGGAATGATTTCCGGCTCGGCGCGCGGTTGCTCTGCCCTTGGTTCCGATCGCTGTCCCATGACCGTTTTACGACGCGTTTGAGGTCTATGTAGGAAGACCGGCGGAGCGCCACAACGGGAGGTGTTCGCCATAGGCAAGCCGGCCGGCAATACGCTATGCTGCCGAAACGGGCTGCGGCCCTGATTTTTTCCTGCCGTTTCCGGCAAGGCAAACGATAACCACCAGCACAAACGCGATTTCCTTCGAACGCAAGCGCAGAGGACGTCCATGGCTAAGCTCAATATCAATGGCAGTGTTCGCGACGTGGAGGTCGAGCCCGACACTCCACTGCTTTGGGTGATCCGCGAGCAGGTCGGTCTCACCGGCACGAAATACGGGTGCGGCATCGCGCAATGCGGCGCCTGCTCCGTGCATATCAATGATCAGGTGCAGCGCTCCTGCTCGATCCGGGTGGCAGACGTGAAGCCCACCGACCGGATCGTCACCATCGAGGGGCTCTCCGCCAATGCCTCGCACCCCGTGCAGAAGGCGTGGGCGGCGCTTGACGTGCCGCAATGCGGCTACTGCCAATCCGGACAGATCATGGCGGCGGCCGCGCTGCTCAAGCGAACGCCGAAGCCTTCCGATCGCGACATCGACGCGGCGATGACCAACGTCTGCCGCTGCGGCACCTATCAGCGCATCCGCGCGGCCGTGCACATGGCTGCCAACGAATTCTCAAAAATCTAAGGGAGGTCTGCCGTGAGAAACATGATCAGCGGCAAAGCCGCCAACGTTTCGCGCCGCAGCTTCGTGGTTGGCTCGGCGGCTGCGGGCGGCGGACTCGCACTCGGATTCAAGCTGCCGGACATCGGCGCGGCCCTGGCGCAGGGCGCCAGCACCGAAGGCACCGAGGTCAATGCCTGGGTGCTGGTGAAACCGGACGACACCTGCGTGATTCGGGTCGCGCGCTCGGAAATGGGGCAGGGCACGATCACCGGCCTGGTGCAGCTGGTGGCCGAAGAGCTCGAATGCGACTGGAAGAAAGTCAAAGCGGAACAGGTCACCCCGGGACAGAACCTCGCGCGCAAACGCGTGTGGGGCGAGATGGGGACCGGTGGCAGCCGCGGCATTCGCACCTCGCAGGATTATGTGCGCCGCGGCGGCGCCGTCGCGCGCACGATGCTGCTGCAGGCCGCGGCCGACGGATGGAAGGTGCCGGTCGCGGAGCTCACGATTGCGGACGGCATCATCACCCACGCCGCCTCCAAGCGCTCGACCAGCTACGGCAAGGTGGCGGCAGCGGCCGCCAAGCTCGAGCCGCCCGATGCGAAAACCATCAAGCTCAAGGACCCCAAAGACTGGAAGATCATCGGCAAGCCGATGAAGCGCATCGACACAGCCGACAAGCTCGACGGCAGCAAGATTTACGGAATTGACGTCAAGCTGCCCGGCATGCTGTGCGCCGCGATCAAGGATTGTCCGGTATTCGGCGGCAAGCTCGCGAGCTATGACGAAAGCAAGATCGCGGGCAGGCCCGGCGTACGCAAGGTGGTGCGCGTGAAGGACAGCGCGGTTGCGGTTGTCGCCGACACTTGGTGGCGCGCCAAGGCTGCGCTCGACGCGCTGCCAATCGTCTGGGACGAGGGGCCGAACGCCTCGCAGTCCGACGCGACCATCGCCGAGCGACTGAAGGAAGGCTTGACCGCGAGCGTCACCAACGGCTCGCGCCAGAACGGCGACGCGCTCAAGGCGATCGAAGGCGCGGCGAAGAGAGTGGAAGCGGTCTACAGCACCCCGTTCCTGGCGCACGCCACAATGGAGCCGATGAACGCGACGGTGCGGCTCTCCGCGGACAAAGCGGAGGTGTGGGTGCCGACACAGAATGCCGAGGCTTCGCTCGCGGCGCTGTCGGAAGCTTCGGGCGTGCCGCTCGCCAAATGCGATGCCTACCGAACCGACCTCGGCGGCGGCTTTGGCCGGCGCGGCGGCACGCAGGATTACGTGCATCAGGCGGTCGCCATCGCCAAGGAGTTTCCCGGCGTCCCGATCAAGCTGATCTGGAGTCGCGAAGAGGACCAGGCGCACGATTTCTTCCGCCCGATCTCCCAATGCCGGCTCGCCGCGGGGCTTGACACGGACGGCAAACTGATCGGCCTGCACGTTCGGGTCAGCGGGCAATCGATCAACGCCACGCTCAATCCGGCAGGCATCGTCGGCGGCAGGGACATGCGGCAGCTGCAAGGGCTCTGGGAAGAGCCGGGCGATGCGCAGCTCGGCTATGGCGTGCCCAACCTGCTGATCGAGTACGTCATGCGCAACACCCATGTGCCGGTCGGCCCGTGGCGCGGCGTGAACACCAACCAGAACGCCGTGTACATGGAATGCTTCATGGATGAGGCGGCGCGCGCGGCGGGCAAGGATCCGCTCGAGTTCCGCCGTGCGCTTATGGGCGGCTACCCCAAGCATCTCGCCGTGCTCAATGCCGCGGCGGAGAAGGGCGACTGGGGCAAGCCGCTTCCAGCCGGCGTGCATCGCGGCGTCGCGCAGTTCATGGGGTACGCCAGCTATTCCGCTGCTGTCGCCGAAGTGTCGGTGAACCGCGAGGGCAAGCTCAAGGTGCACCGCCTCGTGCTCGCGCTCAATTGCGGCCACGCGGTCAACCCGGATCAGATTGCCGCCCAGGTCGAAGGCTCGGTGGCCTACGGGCTCACGGCGACGCTCTACGGCGAGTGCCGGGTCAAGGACGGGCGCATGGCCGATCTCAACTTCGACAGCTACGAGATCATGCGCCTTGCCGAGATGCCCAAGGTCGAGACGGTGATCGTGCCGAGCGGCGATTTCTGGGGCGGCGTTGGCGAGCCCACGATCGCGGTCGTTGCGCCCGCGGTGCTCAACGCCATCCACGCCGCAACCGGCAAGCCGGTGCGCAGCCTGCCGCTGAAGAACGTGCGGCTGGCATAGAACGACGCCTCAGCTTTCAGCGGAGTCCGGGGCCCTCTGGCCTCGGGCTTCGCCTTTTTCCCGATCCCGCGGCCGCAAGCCTCATCCGGCTCTGCTTGGCAGCAGGCGCCGCAGCGTCCATGATGCCGTTCAAATCGCGCCTTTGATGCCGCCCTGACAGTTCGCCCGCGCCCAATGTCGGCCAATTCGAACAGCGAACGCTCATAGTGGGAGGATTCGATGAGAGGAATGAAACTCGGTCCGGTTGTTTCGGCGCTGCTGCTGATGGCGGGCGCCGCGGGAGCGGCCGACGTCAAGCTCGCCTATGTCGGTGAAATATCGGGATCGATCGCGGTGTCCGGCGGCAATTTTCGCGACGGAGTGATTCTGGCCGTCGAAGAGATCAACGCGGCGGGGGGCATTCTCAAGGAGAAGATCGCGCTCAGCCAATTGGATACCCAGACCAATCCCGGCGTGGCCCGCTCGCAGATGCAGAAGGCGATCGACGGCGAGCCGTACGTCGTGCTCGGGCCGATCTTTTCGGGCAATGTCAAAGCCACCATGCAGCTGCTGCAGCAGGCGGAAATTCCGCATCTCATCGGCGGCGAAGCCGGGGAGCTCACCACCTTGGGCGACCGCTTTCTGTTCCGAACCTCGTTCGGCCAGCAGATCGGCATGCCGAAGATCGCCAATTTCATTCGCGACGAGCTCAAGGCCAAGACCATCGCGCTCATCTGGGTCAACAACGATTTCGGCAAAGGCGGCCGCGACAACCTGATGAAACAACTCGCCGAGCGCAACATCAAACTCGTTGCCGACGTATCCACCGAGTCAGGGCAGGTCGACTTCGCTGCCGACGTCGTGAAGCTGAAAGCCGCGAATGCCGACGCGGTGTTCGTCTACAGCAACGAGGAGGAATGTGCGCGCATCATGCGCGAGGCGCGCAAGCAGGGCCTCAAGGGACCGTTCGTCGGCGACACCACCTTGCTCAGCCAGAAGACGATCGAGCTTGCCGGCGATGCCGCCAACGGCGTCATGGGCCATGTCGGCCTCACCGCCGACGCGCCGATCCCCGCAGTCGCGGAATTCACGGCGAGGTTTCAGAAGCGGTTCAACTACAAGCCCGATCACAACGGCATCAAGGGCTATACCGCTGTTTATGCGGTCAAATACGTGACCGAGAAGAAGCTCGGCAAGTTCGATCGCAAGGCATTGGCCCAGGTGATGCACGGACTGACCATCGCGCCCAAGGACGAGCCCGCGATTCTGATTGAAACCACGTGGGACAATGTCGGCGAAATCGACCGCATCAGCTTCCTCGCGGAGGTCGTCAACGGCCAGCAGAAGATCACCAAAATCCTGCCGAAGCTCGGCAAGTAGACGGCGGGATCTTTTCCGCCCGCAAGCGGGGAGGCTGGGTGGGAAGCAGAAGCCCGCGCGGGCCGCATGCCTGAGGCCTAGGTGATGGCCGATATCCTCCAGCTTCTCGTCGCTGGCCTGGCAACCGGCGCGATCTATGCGCTGGTCGCGATCGGCTTCACCCTGCTTTGGCAGACCTCGCAGACGATCAATTTCGCCCAAGGCGAATTCGTCATGCTGCCGGCCTTCTTCGTGCTGATCGCCATGAGCTATTTCGGCCTGTCCTTCTGGCCGGCGGTGGCGGTTGGCACGCTTGTGTCCATCATCGTGCTGGGCGCGCTGTTCAAGCGCCTCGTGGTCGATCCGATGATCCGCCACGGCGTGTTGCCGCTCGTGATCGCGACCATCGGCCTGGCGATCCTGATGAAGGAAGCCGTGCGCGAATTCTACGGCGCCGACGCCCAACCGTTTCCGCCGCTCGCCGCCGACATCAATGTGACAATCCTTGGAGTGGCGTTCGCCATGCAGAGCCTGGTCGTGCTTGCGATCGGCATCGCCGCGGTGGTCGCGCTGCAGCTTTTCCTCAACCGCACACGGACCGGTCGCTGCATGCAGGCGACCGCGCAGAATCCCACCGCCGCCCGCCTGCTCGGGATTCCGGTCGAGCGCATGATTCTCTACACCTTCCTGATAAACGGGGCGCTGGTGGCGCTTGCCTCGATTCTGATCACGCCGATCTATCTCGCGAAGTTCACCAACGGCGAGTGGCTCGGCCTCTACGCCTTCATCGCGGCGATCGTCGGCGGCTTCAATCAGGTGCGCGGTGCAATTGCCGGAGGACTACTTCTCGGCGTGGTCGACAATTTCGCCGCCGCCTATCTCTCCTCGCAATACCGCATGGCGCTGCCGCTCTTGATTCTTATCGTCGTCATCTTGTTCCGGCCGCAAGGGCTGCTCGGCCGGATCGAGGAGCGCACGGTATGAGACGCGGCCTGCTCGCCGGTATCGTGCTGACGCTTGCCGCCGCGTTTCTGATTGCCGCGCCGTTTGCATTCAAGCCTTACGGCATCTTCATCCTGAGCATGTGGGCGGTGATGACCATTGCTGCCATCGGCCTCAATCTGACGCTCGGCTATGCTGGGCAGATTTCGCTGGCGCAGGCCGCGTTCGTCGGGATCGGCGCCTACATCACGGCCTATCTGACCACCAGGGGCTGGCCGTTCTGGATCACCTATGTGTTCGGGGCCGTGGCCTGCTTCGCAATCGGCTGGCTGCTCGGTTATCCGGCGCTGCGCGTCCAGCACCACTATCTTGCGTTCGTGACGCTCGCGTTCAATACGCTGGTGTATCTCGTATTCCGCAACGAGGAGTGGGTTACCGGGGGCATCTACGGGATCAGCAACGTTCCACGCCCGCATGTTCTCGGCTGGCCGACGAACGGACCGCGCGAATTCTATTATTTCTGCCTCGCGCATCTCGCGCTCATCTCGCTTGCCTCATGGTGGGTGATCCGCTCGCCTTGGGGGCGCGCGTTCATGGCGTTGCGGGAAAATCCAGTGCGCGCGCTGTCGCTCGGGGTCGACACGCGCCGATACACGTTGATGGCATTCGCGCTCGGCGCCGGGCTCGGCGGAATTGCCGGCGCGCTCTATGCCCCGCTGGTGCAGTTCGTCGATCCGACGCCGTTTGCGCTCGGTCTGTCGCTCAATCTGCTGCTGATGGTCGTGGTCGGCGGCTCCGGGTATTTTTTCGGCCCTTTCCTCGGTGCGATCGTGGCGGTGTTGCTCCCGGAATGGCTGCGCTTCACGGAAGGATTCTATTTGATGGGCTATGCCCTGCTTGTGATCATCCTGATGGCGTTCCGCCCGACAGGACTGCTCGGCCTCGCCGACCGCCTGCTCAAGCCGCGATCGAAGCCGGCGGCAAAAGTGGCAGCCGCGACGCCGGACGCCGCAATGCAGACTGAGGCGGCGCGATGAAGCCGGTGCTCGCGGTGCGTGACCTCAAGAAGAGCTTCGGCGGCATCGTCGCCCTCGACGGCGTATCGTTCGAGGTCCGGGAAGGCGAAATTCTCGGCATTATCGGTCCGAACGGGAGCGGCAAGTCGACGTTGTTCAACTGCATCCTCGGCCAGCTGCGACCGAGTGCCGGTGATGTTCATCTCGACGGCCGTCCGGTGACCGGCATGCGTGCGTGCGACCTCAATCGGCTCGGGGTAAGCCGCACGTTTCAGCTGCTGCAGGTATTTCCGCAATTGACCGCGCGCGAGAACCTGATCCTCGCGGGCCAGGAGCATCGCGGGAGCATGCTCTCGCGCCTGATCGGTCGACGCGACACCGGACTTTCCGATGAGGCCAACCGGATGCTCGCGTTCTTCCGGCTCGATCATCTCGCCGACGAGCCGGCCGGCGCTTTGAGTTACGGCCAACAGAAGCTGCTCGACGCCGCCATGGCATTCATGGCCGGCCCGCGTCTCGCGCTTCTCGACGAGCCCGCGGGCGGCGTCAACCTGACCATGCTCGCGAGCCTGCGCGACCAACTGAAAGCGATCAACAACGAGCGCGGCTCGACCTTCGTCGTCATCGAGCACAACATGGAATTCGTCATGGCCCTGTGTCACCGCATGCTCGTGCTCGCGGAGGGCCGTGTCATTGCGCAAGGCGACCCCGCGCAGGTCCGCCGCGATCCCAAGGTGATCGAGGCTTACCTTGGCCACTGAAGACATTTTGCAATTCGAGGACGTCGTCGCCGGCTACGGCAAGGAGACGATTCTGCACGGACTGTCGCTCACGGTGCAGCGCAACGCGATCACTACGATCATCGGACCGAACGGCGCCGGCAAATCCACGGCCTTCAAGGCATGTTTCGGCATGCTGCCGGTGCGCAGCGGACGGATATT
>Ga0306919_10000330_pt1 | contig 20112 bp, 23 predicted proteins | sample flu12Cox44000172_FD_203764 | JGI IMG/M metagenome (GOLD analysis project Ga0306919, IMG submission 203764) | Lab enrichment of tropical soil microbial communities from Luquillo Experimental Forest, Puerto Rico - flux4day.12C.oxic.44.000.172 (v2)... | ecosystem: Environmental > Terrestrial >... | reverse complement strand
CGGTGTATGCGAATCTTGCAAAGACCTTGAACGCTACCCTGTTCCCGCACACCATCACGGTAGGCCTCGCTGCTTCTTCGACAACACCCCGCAGCAAGTGCAGAACTCCAGCTTTAGTCGTTCACGGGGAACGACCTCGAATCACATCCCAAGATTGCCATGATGGTTGGATTTTGAGAATCAATCCCCGATAAGGTGACTGTTACGCCGGCCACATGGGCTACACTCGCGGGCGTGATGCAGTGATGGAAGTGGCCGAGCGTTAGGCCTTGGGGAGGGCCCTGAAAATCTCAACAAGGCGGTTCGCAATGATTTTGTCCTCACCTTCCTTCAATTGCCAGACAGGGAAACCGAAAGTGTGCGGGTCGCGAGGCGGACGATTTTCCTTGAAGTTTTCGGCCGCCGGGCTGTCTGGATTTCGTCCACGCATACCGCTTGCGCCCGCACCCATGCTGCCTATGCCGATCGGCCGAGTGTCGGCCAGCTTCTGCATCACTTCGGGCCCAGTGATGCCTAGCTCTGCCGGAATCTGCCAACTGTAGCGTGGAGTGACATTGCCTAGAGCCTGCGGGTTAAACTGTCGAGGGCGCGCGATCACGCCAAACTTCCTAACAGCATCAGTAATCACCTTTGCCCGCTCATCGTACATTTTCAACGTCGCATCGAAATCCTGGTTGACAAAAATTTCCAGCGCCTTGAGCAGCCCCAGAATAGTCTCCTTTCCGACCTTGCAACAACGTCCAATCCGGTCCTCCTGAGGGCTCATGTTCATCAGCGCGTAGCGAATCAGCTCCTCTTTCCCGAGCAAGATGCCCGATGCTTGCGGTCCGCGGATGTCCTTGCCGCCGCTGAAAGCGACCATGTCAAAACCCATGACCGGATACTCCCAAAGCCGTTCTTTGGGGGGCACGTCGGCGGCAGCATCGTTGAAGGTGTAGAGGTTGTGCTCCTTGGCGATGGCCACGGTCTCTGGGCCGCTGACCTTTCCTTTGTCGGAAAGGATATTGGTAAAGTGAATGGCCAGAGTTTTCGAGTTGATCGCCGCAATCATCTCTTCGCGGGTTTCCACTTCCACCAATTTCGCCCCGGTCTGGCGGATCTGATGGTCAAACGGATAGCGATGGCTCTTTTGGATAATGACCTCGCTCCTGGGAAAATTGCTCACATCCGGAATATCACGCAGCCGGGGCTCAAGGTCTTCCGTCATCATGCCAGCATACCCGACGACCATGGCGGCTGCAGCACCGGCGGTCACGAGACCAGTGTAGCCTGCCGGGGACTTGCACAGTTTCGCGATAAATTTCCCGGCGGCGACCTCGAGTTCATCGATCAGAACGAAGTGCTCATTGCCCCTGCGAATCAGTTCCATGACCTCCGGCCTCATCACCGAGCCGCCGATCACAGTTAGTGTTCCATTGATGTTGACCAGAGGCGTCACGCCAAGCTCTGCGTAAATGTCGCCGGTAGAGCCTAGCCCGGTCGTGATGGGCGCGATGGCGCTGCCGTCGAGACTTGCAGCGGCTGGTTTGTGTTTCTTGCCGAATATGCCTGCCTTAAGTTCCGCTGGCGCAAACATGCCGCCAATGAGTGTTCCAAGCGCGGCTAGAAATGAACGACGATTCCAACCAAACTTCAGATTCATGCGCTTCCTCCTTCCGCGCCGCGGCGAATAGTTATTTATCAGCCGGGGTTGTGGGCGGAGCAACGACTAACGCGCTGCCAACAATCTCGATCAGTGAATCACCGGGAATCCATTCGACGGCCATGCACGCACGGGACGGGGCTTTGCCCAGAGAAAAATAAGTGCTGTAGATTTTGTTCAGTGCGTCGTACTGGGCTTTGTGCGCGTCGAAGCGCGCTTTACCCACGGGCATAACGGTGGCATCTGCATGAGGCAAGCAGATGAAAACGTCGAGGTGGATAAGGCTGTCCAGGTTGGAGCCGGCTCGCTCGACGTTTCGCTTAAGGGCGTCCATGGTCCGCGTGACATGCTTCTCGAAAGGATCAGTCACCAGAACATGATCGTCCTTGGGATAGCCGTCATTGGCACCTGTGCCAGAAAAGTAGTAAATCCCGTTGTGCGTGTGGCTGCTTCCGCGACGTGGCACATCTCCAGCGGGCGCGTTCTGAGATCTGCCGCCGGCAGCGGGCGCGACCGGCGGCGTTTGCTGAGCGTAGAATTTGGGGACAGCGCCCAAGAAAGCACTGAGCGCCGTGATCGTACCAAAGAAACTGCGTCGACTGTCGTTTACCATCGGTTTCTCCTTGACCACTTGTGAATCCAGCATTCCTTGCTTCTTGTTCCGAGCCAGTTTCGCGCATCTCGGCAGCGTCTATTCCGCGATGCGGCCGCCCAAGACGACGGAATCTTTTGGCAAGCTATATCGCACATCCGCCTCACCCTGTACCGTTGATTTTGACGCCGGGCCGTTCGGATCGGCGTGCCCACGTCCTGGTCGAACGCGTAGTTGTGGTTGCTTGTAACAATGAGCATGTTCTCAGGCTCTTCACCGTTGAGAACCCGAGCTGCCATTTCCGCAGCAACGCGACCATCGTCGGCCCAGTTCACCAAGTCTCCGCCTACCGTTGCTCCCCTGAGATCCAAATCGTCCATGACGAATGCCGGCGCCAGCGCGGCCCAGGCCACCAACGGTACAGACTGAGCCGTATCGATAAAGCGGGCTCCCGCTGCATCTTGTGTGATTGCCGTGTAATAGACGATGGTATGGCTCGGCAGGTGTTTGAGCCGCTCAAGCAGATCTGACATGGTCAAATTGGCAAAATACGTGAATTCAAGCTTCACTCCGTAATTGTGGAAAGCCTCTTTGGCGGTTGTCTCGAATCTTTCTTCAAGCTTGCCCACGCAACCCACGACTACTACGTGCTTGGTGCCGGGTAACATGTGCAGCGCCGCGATCAGCGTCTCCTCCGGATGTAGCCTACCCCACACACCAGTGAAGTGCGTGTCTGGAGTTTACAAGCTCTGGAATTTCACCCAGAATTGAGCAAAAGACATTGGCGTGTCCACGACGAACCGTTCACGCAACTCAGAGATGAACGGAATCCGACCCGGCGGTTATGATCACGTCGGGTTTGCGGATTGCAGACTGGCGAGTGAACTCTTCACGAAACCAGCGTTGGGAAACTTCGTCTGGAAACAGCGTCAGTTCCAGAGCCTCCTGATAAAGCTCGATCTGGTAAGGCGATTTCTGCAGACCAGCCAAGAGTGCTTGATCGATTTCTGCAAAGCGAGGTGACGAGACTATGCCAATGTCATTAAGAATGAGCACGCGCCTGGTTTGTTTGACCTGCGCCTCGACAATACGATGAAACAAGAAACAGACCGATAGGAAGACAACCACTGCCATCCCGCAGGCGAGTTTTTGGACACTGTAGCCGGGTGAGGTGGCGCGTCCGATGAGGGCGTCGGGGTCCGCCATTGCGTGGCCATCTTAGGTTGTGACCTGAAATAAGTCAACGAATCTGCCTACCAAGACCGTAGAGGAAGGGATTCTTAGGTTAGCTCTTGGCGCTCGCATTTCAGAGACAAACCGGATCCCTGCACAACGCTTCCGCCTGTTTAGCAGTTGGGCAAATCCACCTGAGCTAAGGAGGCCAACTGCTATACTCGCAATTGTTGGAGGGGCTCACCATGCTTCCGGCTGCCCGTGTCATGAAACTCTTGACAGATGAAGCGGAGACCTTGGAGGGGGACGCCCGCCGAGTGGAAGCGATGCTTCCGAAATTGCCCGACTCGGAGCGTGAAGGGTGGAAGGAAACCGCGAAGGAATATCGGGAGCGGGCTAGGGACTACAAGTCCATCATCGAGGCGATAAAAAAGAAGTGAAGGGCCGCATGACGACCGTCAGCAAATTTCCGGTTGGGATGGCGGAGCGCCTGAATGGGCACCTGTATCGGCTCATCGATCCTCGAAACGGTGAAACCGTCCACGTTGGAAAAGGTCAAGGTGACCGGGTATTTCAGCATGCCAAGCTTGCGCTGGCTCTTGGCAACGGAGAAGATGCGACGGACCTGAAGTTCCAACGAATGAAGGACATCAGATCAGTAGGTCTTGACGTGGCCCGCGTCATCCAGGGTCATAACATCGATAGCGCGGAGATCTCCTTTCCGATCGAAGTCCCCCCTGATCAGAGCGTATCCGGGCTTGACGAATACCGTGAGTGGCCAAAGGGAGTGGAGGTTACGGAGCGCGCCACGTCACCGAAATAGTTGCCGAATTTGCCTCAGAGCCATTCAGACCCCGCCACGAGTGGTGAAGGAAGACTCAAAGATAGGTAATCCAGAATAGAGACGGCTTTGTACGCGTCACGGGAGGGTAAGAATGATGAAACGACTCATGTGTTCAGTCAGCTGCGTCGTGCTCCTGACGTTCTTTTCAGCATCGAATGCACAGGGCCAGCAGCCTCACCGAAATGGGAGCGAGGTCTCGATGAAGAACGTATTGGAAGGCGTACTGCTTGTCATCGCGGTGGCTGGCGCAGTTGGCGGAGTGTGGAATCGGCTCAAATTAGGCAAAGGTATTGGTGTCCGATTTATTCAGTACCTTGGGTTGACAGTCCTTGTCCCAATCATTGTGATTCTCTCGCTCGAAGGCCGCATAAGCCAAGAAATGACCGGAGCTATAGCCGCTGCCGCTGTGGGCGCCGTTTTGGCGGTTATCGGAGCGGGTATCGGAAAGGATGAGCGAGAATAGCCAACGAACATTCATCAAAGATGAGTGAGCACGTACCATGCAGGGTTTTGCGGGAGCGCCAAAGCACTCGACACCCTGCGAGCACCTTAAAGCAACTCACGGAAGATGAGTTTTGGAGTCCGCAAGCAAGCAAACGGATGCGCTCCTTGCTGAGCATAAGACCGGCCCGCGCTCGTGAAGGTTCTGTATCGACAGACCGCCAGCGACGACACCGTACGTCCGTTCCGCTATGACCTGCCGGTGCTCCCGATCGCCTTTGGCTCGGTGATTGGATGGTACGCCGGCTCGCTTCAAATCCAGGCGACCAGCGAAGACTTTGCAGTCGCGGATTGCTGGGATACGAGTAATCTGGATGCCGTTTTCTTCTTAGAGACCACCGATGGCAACGTATGGGATGAATTGCGATAAAGGCTAGCACACCAAGAAAGACAGAAGGTGCAACGACGGTCATGCGGTTCGCAATGCCTGCGACGGCGAGACCGAGCTCGCCCGCAAAGCAGGAGCTACAGTGGCGATCAGCGCGGATAATCCGAGTGTGAGTGCGGCTGTCGCGATGAATCTCGGATCATACGGATAGAGACCGTAAAGCTGGCTGCTCAAGACCCAGCTCGTGGCAAGAGACAGCGGTAGGCCCAAGAGCAGCCCAAACGCAATGAGCAGGAATGCACCTCGTAGCATCAGCCAGATGACGGCGCCGCGATTGGCTCCCAGCGCCATGCGCACTCCAATCTCATTCGTGCGGCGTCCGACGTTGTAAGCAGTGACTCCATGCAATCCGATCGACGCTAAGACTAGCGAAAGAACGCCGAACAAGGAGGGTGAGGCGTGCGATGAGTCTCTGCCGCGCGAATTGACTGGCTATTTGCTCTCTCAAAAGGCGAATCGAAATGATCGGCAGATCGGGATCTGCCGAAGCCATGGCTTGGCGCACCTGCGCATCGTACAGACTGGCTCCCGGCCGTGTCAGGATGACAATGTCGTGCAGGAAAACGGAGCCCAAATTGCCCTGCGCATATTCGGCCTGTGCTTCGGGCAAAAAGAAGAACGCGCCAATCGGCTGGTCGAGCGCCAGGTAGCGTGCGTCTTTGGCCACGCCCACGATCTCGAATTGACGGCTGTTTCCTGCCTCTTTTCCGAAGTGTTTACCAATCGGATCTTCGTCCTTAAAAAACCATCGAGCAAACGCTTCATTCACGACGGCCACTTTCCGCGAAGCTGCCGTATCCTCTTCAGATATGCCGCGCCCCCTGATGATGGGTGTTCCGATGACATCAAAATATCCTGCTGCGAGACGATCCCAAGCCGCTGAATTATCATCATTAGGACCTGGGGCAGGTTGCCCATCGATCCACACACCGGCACCCCAGCCGCCGCCCTTTAGCGGTGAGTATTGACACAGAGCCACGGAAGATACGCGTGGAATACTTGTTATCGAATCGTGGATGCGTCGGTACAGGGTCGAGAGTTGATCTGATCGATAACCGGCCAACCGGGGATCCATGGTGGCGACGATCCGCCGATCTTGCTCGAATCCGAAATCTTGCTTCTCCAGTCGCTGCAAAGCGGCCGTGAGCAGTCCGGCTGCCGATAACAAGACAAGCGACAGAGCCGCCTGACACACAACCAGTGTTTGCCTGGGCAACGAGTTTTCGCGGACGGTGGACCGACTGCTCCCTTGCTTCGATTGGGTCTACTCGCGTGGCCACCCATGCAGGTCCCATCCCAAACGCGACTCCCGTCAATAGTGAAATAACGAGCGCGAACATCAGCACCAGCATGGAAGGCGACGCGTTGATTGGCACGCTAGCGAAGCCAGCGAATGTGGGGAACGCGAAATGGAGGATCAAGCGAGTACCGGCAAATGCGATCGCCAGGCCCGTCGCTCCACCGAATAACGAGAGTAAGATGCTTTCGGTCAGGGGCTGCCTCAAGATTCGCGAAGGCTGCGCACCGAGCGCTATGCTCAACGATACTTGTCTGCGCCGCTCCATTCCGCGAACAAGCACAAGGTTGGCGACATTAGCGCGGACGATCAGCAACACGAACCCTGAAACCATCATGAGTATGCCAAGCCAGTGCTCGTACTGTTCGCGCATGCCCGTCAGCCCCCGCCGCCGGAGCTCAGGTATAGCATTTATTCAGGAAATCTCGCGCGATCGTTGGCGCTCATCTCACTCCAGTGCGAGCGCAGCCACTGCTTGAGCTCGACCCGCATTGCCGCCTCAATGGCGGCAGGGTTCGCGCCCGGTTGGATGCGGCGAATCAACTCTAACCAATGTGTATCGACCTTGTTCAGATCGGCATCGCTTTGCACTAACGATTCTGCATTCAGAGGCAGAAAAAAATCGGGTGGGTTGCTGCGAAGACTGTCACCAAAGAAACCCGGGGGAGTGATTCCCGCCACGGTGAACGGCTTGTCATTGAGATTGAACAAGCTGCCAATTACAGATGGATCCGATCCGTACTTCTCCTGCCAGAGGCGATAGCTCATTACAGCGACCGGAGGAGCATTGGGCTGATCTCCGGCAATTATTTCTCTATGTTCGGAATAAGGCCATATACCGGGCTCTTTAAAATAGGCGCGAGCAATTGTGATAGAATCAGGGTCGCATGGATCGCAAACTCGCGTTGTGTGCGTCGAAAAATCTCTGCGCCTTTGTCGGTGCTACGGCACTGTTTTCGTATTTTTTCAATTGGGCCGTGGATATCCGGCATTGGTATGTCACGCTCGCCAGCGCCATTGTGTGCGCCATCCTGTGGTTCGGCTTTTACGTGATTGAGCGATACGGCGGCGTGGCGCAGGTTTTCTCGCAAGTTCGTTCACGCTGGCAGGCAAAGGCGGAATTGCCAATCCAGATGCCGTTGACTTCCGAGGCGGCTTCCGTTGAACCACACCTTGCCGACGCTCACCAAGAGGCTCGGCCAGCGCCAAGGCTGCCGTGGTTGAATCCGCCGCGGTCCAAAGCTCACCACGGGCAATTCGGCTCGCGATCCTTACCCGGCCACATGGAGCCCTAGCAGGAACTGGCACACTCCACAACTTATTATGGAGACCAGCCAAAGCAAATCAGTGGGCCGGCAAGGAGGTGCCCGTCGCACTCGGTCGCTTCCCCTCATTTCCAAACCTACTACGAAGGAAAGTCTGATGGAAAGCTGCCTCGGCTGAAACAGAAGCTTTCGATTGGCGCATCTAAGCTAATGAAAAGGGGGCGTTCATGGATGAAAAGACGAAGAACGCGACGGACCAACCTGTTCTCGGACACATCGCAAGGCTGGTCGCGGAGGAACACAAGCTCTACGAACAGAGTGCCCTGGGGGAGGAGGACCGTTCACGGTTGGCGAGAATCCAGGTGGAGCTCGATCAATGCTGGGACCTCCTGCGCCAGCGTCGGGCCCGACGCGAATTCGGCGAAGATCCAAAGGGAGCGCACGTACGCTCACCGGAAGTCGTAGAGAACTACGAAGGATAAGATCAAACAAGCAGAATCACGCTTGTGCGCAATAGCCGATTGGCAAGCTATTTCGTCACATCCGTATGAAGGTGTCTCGAGGTGACTTGGCAGGCCGGACCTCCCTTCCCTTGAGGAACACGAGGTCCAGGAACGAGATTTGATCGACCTTTCCGAGATCCCTCTCCCGCGGATGCTTCCCTCATGAAGTTAACGAGGTCTTCGTCAGGGGTGTGGTGGAGATCTTTACCCGTCTAGCACGCGCCGGGAGGCACCCACACATTTCAACCTCTTCACAAGGAATTTTCTCCGGCGGCGCGATCGCCTCGCGATTGTTGCTCACGAGACTCGGCTCACCATGTTCTCCAACCGATCGGACTCGGCCCGGGTCCACGGCCTCCGATCCCTGTGTATCGTTTAAACCCAGCGTGCCGCCTGACGCTTGCTGCTACCTCCGCTTCCTTGAGAACTGACAATTCTGGTGTGGTCTTGTGCTCCCCTGCACGAATCTCGATCTGTGGAGTCTGACTATGAGCTCTACCAACATGCGACCCATAGCATTCATTACGCGCGATGCGCATTTGGCCCTTCTGGATCTTAAGAGGCTTGTCGATAGCACGGCAGAGAGAATTCGGGCGGCTGAGTTGCAGTCCGTAGGTGCAGCGCTGGGTTCGCCGCGAACAGATGATCCTCTGAGAACCCTGCGCGGGGCGGCAGACACGTTGAGATTCTCAGATTTCGAGGCCGCAGTGTCTCAAGCAAGAGCCAAAACAGAATACGCTGTCTCTTGCTCTTGCACCGCGACAAGAGAGTAGCAGCGGCGTTGCGCCGCGAGGCGTCGTTGATCAGGGAGGGATTGCCGATTCTTACCGGTAATCCGCCCACCCGCCGCGTTTATTGATTCCAAAATTCAACCTATCTGCCTCGGGCAACGACCAGAGTGAGATCATCCCTCATTTCGCCTTCGCTGAATTCCATTGCGGCAGCCAGGATGGCATCGACGATCTGCGGAACTTCCAGGGCGATTCTGGCGCGGATGGTTTCGAGCAGACGGTTCTCCCCAAACTCTTCGCCCGCGGAATTGTTGGCTTCGGTGATGCCGTCCGTATAAATCACTAGGACATCGCCGGCGCCGATTTGTGTCTCGCAAATGCGGGATTCCCAGCTCTCAAACAGACCCAGAACCGTTGCCGTGGCGACCAGACGTTCCGCGATACCATTGGAGCGCACCAAGAAAGGAGGATTGTGCCCGCAATTGGCGAACCGCAGGCGGCGCGTCGAGTCTTGATAATCAGCGAAGAACAGAGTTGCGTAGCTGCCCTCGTCCGTGCTCTCGTAGAAGGCCTGGTTCACCGACTTGAGAAATTGCGGCAGATCCTGAGAAGCGATGGCACACTGGCTGCGCACCCCGGCCTGTAAGTTGGCCATCAGCAGAGCGCCGGGAATGCCTTTTCCTACGATATCAGCGAGTACGATCCCCATACGTCCTGCGCCGAGGCTCAGAAAATCGTAATAGTCGCCGCCTACGTCGCGGGCCTGAATACAACGGCCGGCATATTCGAGCGTCTCCAGGAAAGGCAACTTCTGAGGAAAAAGCCGAGCTTGCACCTGCTTGGCAATTTCCATGTCCCGGGCGATCCGGCGTTCCGCTTCCATGCGCTCCGCCATTTTTTGAGCAAGATCGATGTTTTCCAGGGTGATGCCTGCCTGGGCGGCCACGGAATCGAGCAACTGCTTGTCCTCGCCCGAGTAGGGTTCTTCCGAGAGGCGCTGGCCAAGGACCAACAAGCCGATCAAACGGCCGTCGCGCGCGAGAATGGGAACCAAGCATTCTGGCGCAAGCGAGCCAACGTATCCGGCTTCGTCGGAAACTGCAGGCGGGACCTCCCAGGCTTTTCCGCGGTGAACCAACTCGCTAAGCAGGGGCAATGTGGCCGGAAGGGTATCCAACTCCCGATGAAGAAAGCGTGCGCCAAAGCGGACTGGAAACCTGGGCCGGGGCGGTGCGGTAGGCATGATGTCCGAGCCTGGGAGCGCTCCGGCAGTTTCGGCGACGAGGTTTCCGGCTCCATCTTCGAGATAACAGGCAAGGGATTTGGGGTGCAGCGCTCCTTCTATCTGAAGCTGGAGCAGGCGTGCGAGTTCGTGGCGATCGCTCACCGTACGTGTCTTTTCCACCAAGTCCTGCAGGATCACGCGCGCGTCATATGCGCTCCGGAAAAACGCCCGGTCAATCCGCTCCGTGCCACGCTTCACCATTGGCGTCGATATCCACACAAGCACAATGCCAAACACCGCGCTCAAGGCCATGCCGATGTTGGTGCCTTGCGGGAAGAAGCGAGAAACCGTGTGGGTGAAAAGGGCGATGGCCATCGCGGCCACCACGAACAGGAAAACAAAGTAGCCTCGCTGGACGAGGACGTAGCGCGCGCTAAGCTTGAGCAATACCGGAATTTCCAGAACCCTGTGCTTCACCGCCGCGTAAGCAAACGACAGCGGCCACCCAAAGGACAGAAGCAGGATGCATGCGTCCCACGTGGTTACAGACACGACTCCGAGGCCACCTATCAGTGTTGCCGCGAGTGCCAGGACGATCGGGGCGACGCTAACTACCGTGCCCCAAAGCATGACGTGAGCTTTTCGACGAATCTGGGCATCCGCCGCCAAGAAATTGTTCGAGATCAGCGACGCCAGTCCAAGGGCGGTGCCGCTTAGGAAAGAGCCAAAGAAGAGGAACTCGGGGGGCGGCCAGCCGTGTGATGCCGGTACCGGCAATCCAGCCTGCGCCGTGAGAGCCCAGGTCAATGTGATCCAGCCCGGCCAATGGGTGCCAAGATAAAGCGGCAAGGCTCCGCCGGCAACCAAACAACGCAATGCCATGGGAACCGTCGCGATTAACACGGCTCCGACGGAGACATACTTCAGCCACGCTAACTTTCGGTCGAGCGGCGAAGGGCCGGGAAATACCGCGAAGAAGTAGTAGGAAAACGCCGCGCACGACCACGTCATGACCATCTTGTAGGCAACAGCAAACCCCCGCAGGTGCGGCGGGATGGCGCTTTCGTATAGTGGTCCCCCCGCGACGAAGCTGGCACAAAACAGGGCCAACAGCCATGCGTTGGGGTCCTGCGGCCGTAACAATAGGACGGCCACGCCAACGATAAGAAAACCCAACGGGAAATAACCCATAGGCAAATCCAACACATGCTCGAGCCGGGTCATGCGCATCGGCGGCGGTTGTCCGCCGCGCAGCACAAGTTTCATTTGGCGCACTCCGCCAGAGCTTGCGTCTTCGACCGTAAGCTCGACCGTATCTTTCCGGCCGAGGATGATCGACTCGTAGAAGGGACGCAGACTTTCGAGCTTATGCCCGTCTAGGGCAACAATCCGGTCTCCGCGGCGAAGGCCCGCCTGCTCAGCAGGACTGTCGGGGAACACCACGCCCACGGTCATGGAGCGAGTGCTTGCTGAATACTCATAATCGCTAAAGCCCGGTCGCGGCCTCGCGTGCCTCACGTGCACAACCCACAGGACACAATAGGTGGTGGCCAGCGAGGCGAAGAGGGTTGCCAGCGCACGGCACACGAACTGCCGAGCTGAGAACGAGATCCGCATCTGACGGGATTGGATCTGCTAGGCCGCCCAGCTTAGGCCGAGCCAAGCGGCGAATCAAGTATCCGTCAAAATACTCTGTGGCAAGCGGCGCCAAGGTTCTTCGGCACCCTGGAAGAAGAACATCGGAATCCTAAAGTCCGACAGGAAACAGAAGTGACAGCCGCGAGAAAGCGGGAGTCAGAAAAAGCGCGACCGCACCCGCGCGGGGAGCTGCTGCAAGTCAATGAGTGTGAGGAAGTCGATCGTCTTGAATTCCCGGTCAATGGCGGGTGGGCCGCACAAACGTGCGGAAATGTCGAGGTAAGCCCGGAACAGCCTCGGAGGACGAGGCGGCACGACGGGCAAACCATTCGTCTTGCATTCGTGCCCGGCCGCAGGAGCGGTCCTGAAGGAAGGTTCAACCAGGAATCCTTGTCGCAATTCTTCATATAGGGCTATGCCCGCATTCTCGTCCTGCGATGAGAGGGAACTGCAGCCGATCAAATAGCGGGCGCGGCAGGTCGCCGCATATTTGGCGATGCCTTTCCAAAGTAAGTGCAGCACGTGGGTGTTGCGGTAATGCTCATGGACACAGGCCCTGCCCAGTTCGAGTAGCTCGCCGCGAATGCCTTCAAACGGGCCAAAATCGAAGAGTTGTTCGCCATAATAGCCAAGGTTGCCTTTCGCACGGTAGCCGGTTTGCATCCGGTATGTACCCGCGAGGGTGCCGGCAGCGTCGAGCACCATCAAATGGTCGCAGATGAAATCATAGGGGTCGCAATCAAGGCCCGGACGCGCGGAGCTAGCCAGGCCCTCGCCCAACTCGCAATGGAAAACTTGATAGCGCAAACGCTGACATGCGACGAGATCTTCTACGGTCTGTGCCAATCGAACCCGGAAAAGACTGGTAGCGGCAAGAGGGTTCGCGCAGTCATGGATGAGAACCGCCTCCGTTGGCATGTTGGCAGTGTCAAACGGAGGACATTACTCACATGTTTCAGAAATGTGATTTAGGCGTTTCTGGCAGTGTGCGATAAGACACAAGAGAATTTTGCGTGGACGAAGCGCGCGCTGACGTCGGCGCTAATGGACCTGCCACGCCCCAGCGGAATGGCGCTCGATTCCAGCAGCTCGTCGACCTCTTCACGATTCGCATTATAGATGAGGCGCTCATTGTCCCCTGTGCACGCTTTCTGCGCTCCACGCCGCGTTGGCGATCATGCTTCTCTGTGCTCGATTTCCTAAGGATCGCCGACGCGGCGAGGCCCATCGAGCTCAGCGCAATCAGTCCACCGATCATCCAATGCAATACCAATGTTTGTGGCAGAATGTAGGCTAGATAATCGTTAATCGTCGATGGCACGACGGTGAAGAGCGTCATCAAAACCCGTAACGGATTCCTTGACCTGCCCAAGGTTTCTCCTCTCTCCCTTTGGCGTACGCCTATACAAAGAAAAAGGAATACAGTGCGTCACTCACTCAAATAGGCCAGAACCTGTGGCGTATCGCTTCTTCGGGGCGGAGCGAAAAACCCGCGTCGCGCATTTCGCGATCCGTCGTTCCCAGCCACACGTCGTCGACCAGAAACCCCGCTACGAAAAGAATAACGAATGCCGCAACAATGGCCCCGATCAGAGTTTCTTCCTATCCATTGTTCCTTCCTGCAAGCGTTCCTTTGTCTGGGGGTGGAGATACCCTCTGCCAGTAGCGGCAGCCTAGCACTGACACAATCATGGCGGACAGTGCTTTCCTAACCAGGTCGAGTGTTGTCCTTCGAAGGCTCATCTCGCGTCGGTGGCGTCGGATTGATTCTGCTATGTCAGCGCGATTAAGATGGTCGGTGATTTACCTCGGGAGAGGAAACCATGCCCCACTATGAATACCTTTGCCACGCCTGCAACAAAAAGTTCACGTTGGTTCTTACGGTTGCGAAACATGATAAGGGCAAGATCAAGTGCCCGAAATGCGGGGGCACCAAAGTGGAGCAGCAATGGGCTGCTTTCTACGCCACGACTTCGAAAAAGAGCTGAAATCGAGAAGTCAGCAGCATGAATCCCAATCGCAAAACCTGCGGCCAAGGATCTGCCATTGCCGACAGTCAGAGATGCGGCAAAGTGCAGGGCGCTCTTGCTTGCCGAGCGCGACGAATCCAGCTGAAGGAGCCGGAGAGACTCGTCCGCCTGCAGTGACCAATCGGCCGATCTCGTCGCTTGGGCATGTGCCGACACCGGGGCGGAGTTAGAGATCCAACGGGTGTCAGGCGGATGCTCACCATGCAGCCCTTATGATTTTTGCGCTTCTCCTCGGCGCAAGCGCGGTCGTGCTGGTGTGCGGCGCCGTATACCAAATCATTGGAACATTGCGGGACCGTGGGCGTTTTCCGCCTCCGGGACGCCTCGTCCGCTTCGACAAGAGAAGGATGCACATCCATGTAATCGGGGAGGGCACACCGACGGTGGTCTTCGAATCGGGCATGGGAGCGTCGTGCTTGAGCTGGACCCATGTGCAGGGGGAAGTGGCGCAGTTCTCTCGTGCGGTAAGTTATGACCGTGCCGGACAAGGCTGGAGCGATCCGACTTCTGAGCCGCGCACGGCACGGCAAATTGCGAAGGAATTGCATGCCTTGTTGAATGCGGCAGGTGTCCCCGGGCCATACGTTCTCGTCGGACATTCTTTCGGTGGTTATGTCGTAAGGGCTTTTGCCGATCTATATCGCCACGATGTGGTTGGCATGGTGTTGGTGGATTCGATTCACCCTGCCGAGTGGATGAATCCGACCGCGGAGCAACAGAAGGTCATCCACGTAGGCATGGGATACGCCTGGATTGCCGCATGGCTGGCGCGACTCGGGTTTATACGATTCTGCTTGGCGCGTGTGGCGCGAGGCTCACCTTGGTTGGCGTGGACTGCGGCGAGGGCGTTCGGTACAAGCGCGACCTCGGCGGTTCAACGGATCGCAGGAGAGATTCGGAAGTTACCCGCAACGGTCCTGCCAAACGTCCGCGCCTTTTGGTCGCAGCCGAAAAGTTTCCTGAGCCTTGCACAGTACGTTGCCGGACTACCAGTCAGTGCCAGGCAAAGCGCTGCGATGCTCTCTCTTGGAGATCTGCCGCTAGTCGTACTTTCGGGAGACCATCATGTACCGCCCTACACCGATTGGCAGCGCGACCTGGCCCAGCTCTCCTCGCAGGCGCGGCAACTCGTGGTGGCCGAGAGTGGACACTGGATTCATCTCGACCGCCCCGAGATAGCAACGGAGGCCATCCGCGAAGTCGTATCCGCCGCACGGTCTGCTATGCGAAGGGAACCTTCCCTACCAACCTCACCGAAAGCCTAATGAAATTCCCCCGTCCATTCCACCAACAAGCCGAACCTGTGAAGCATTAAAGAACCCAAACGGGCACCTTGTGTGGGGCACCTTGGGGATTGACAGGGCAGAACGAATTGGAATAGAGTATAGCGAATAAAAAGCGAATATCGATTTCACATTATCATGGCTGCCATTCCTGCATCTCACCGACTTCTTGAGCAAAGAGGGCTCCTCCAAGGACTAGAAGCGTTTACTGCCCGCGCTCGCCTACCTACGGAGTACCAGGCCACGGGAATTGCTCAAGTAGATGTGTTATTGGGCGGTGGATTCCCTCGCGGCTCTCTTGTCGAGCTGTGCGGCCGCGGCTCGTCGGGACGAACCAGCCTGTATTTAGCTTTGCTGGCACAAGCAACCGTGCAACAACAGGCGTGTGCTCTTGTGGATGTGTCCGACTCTTTGGATCCTATTTCTCTGGCCGCCGCTGGGGTAGACCTGGCGCGCCTGTTGTGGGTTCGTTGCGGAGGCGACAAACCCAAAGTGTGCGACCCGGTCGAGCAGCCCTCCGTGACTCCTCCATCTCAGCGGGTAGGAAGAACGGCGAGGCGGGACGAAATGCTACACCCAAGACAAGCTCGCGAAGCGCAAGGGGCGGGCTTCGCCTGGCAGCATCCTCGCTACCAAATGCGCGGGGTTGAAAATTCGATTCCTTCTCTAATCAGTGACCGCAAAGGCAGAATAGACGATATTCAGGAAGCGCAAACTAAGGTTCCTCCATTGGCGGGCACCATGCCCTTCGGCCCCGTCGCAGGCTGGGCCGAAGAACAGGTAGAACCGGACCGCCAGTTTCCCCGACGCGGGGACAATGTTCGTTGCCGGCATTTCCCGCGGAGGCAGCTTCAGAACACGGCCCCAGCCAAAGCCGGCATCGCACCGTGGCCCTTCACGAAGCCATGGAAGAGGCTGGAACAAGCCCTGAAGACGACTGATCTGCTTTTGCACAGCGGTGGTTGGGGTGTCGTAGTGCTGGATCTCGGAAACATTTCCTGGGTGGATGCACGGCGAATTCCGATGAGCACGTGGTTTCGTTTCCAGCGCATTGTGGAGAACACGCCGACCATCCTGCTCTTGCTGGGAGAAGAGCCTTGCGCCAAGAGTTGTGCGTCACTGGCCCTGCGATGCTGCCGCAAGCGGGAAAAGTGGGGCTTGGCCGCCTCTTCCAAGGTCACCCATGTTTCGACTTTCCAGGGTTTCGAAATCGAGGGGGAACTCGTGCGTTCCCGAACGCGGGAGCCGGCCGGCTCCGCCCGCTGGGAAACGCACAGTCTGTGGTCCGGTAGTTCTTAGAGGTACCGCTTCACCGTCATGAGGAGTTCCATCGTGCCTTTCGCGTGCCTTTTCGTCCCTGATTTTTCGGTGCAAGCATTGGTTCGCTTGGAACCGGAGCTTCGGAGCAAGCCGATAGCCGTTTTCGAAGGAGTTCCGCCGCTCAGGAAAGTATTTGGTGCAAATGCGGCAGCGAAAACCGCCGGAGTGGAAATCGGAATGACAAAAACGCAGGCGGAACTATGCCCCGGCATCGTGTGCCGCCAGCGCTCGCTTTCTCAGGAATCAACCGCCCATTCGGCCTTGCTCGACTGCGCTTGGACCATCTCGCCCCGCGTGGAAGGCAGTGGCCAGGAAGAGTTGCCTGACACGGTAGTCGTGGACATTGCCGGATGCGAGAAACTGTTCGGGTCGCCCGAGAAAATTGCCAGCGACCTGCGGCGAGTTGCAGCGGAAGTCGGATTCGACGCGAACGTTGCGGTTGCCGCGAACGCGGAATCCGCAATTTGCGCGGCCCGAGGATTTCCTGGTATTACCGTTATTCCCGCAGGCGACGAAGCCGCACGTATCGGTGTCCTCCCGCTTTCCTCGCTCAAGATCCCCATGGAGTTGCTGGATACCTTGGCGCGCTGGGGCATTCATACTTGCGCGGAGTTTGCGGCTCTCCCCGAAATCGCCGTGGTCGAGCGGGTTGGACAGAAAGGCAGGCGCTGGCAGCTGATGACGCGAGGCGCCGACGCGAGACCGCTGCTGCCAAAAGAGCCTCCGCTCGAGTTTGAAGAATGCATGGACCTGGAATTCCCCGTCGAATTGCTTGAGCCGCTGATGTTTGTAATGAACCGCTTGTTGGATGAGCTGTGCACTCGGCTCAGGATGCACGTCCTTGCAACGAATGAAATACAACTCACGCTAACCCTGCAGGGGAATGGTTCGCGACGCAAAGAATCGCTTCTCCATGTCCGGACACTCCGGCTTCCCGTCCCTGCCCGAGAAAGCAAACTCCTTCTGAAGCTGTTGCAAGTGGACCTGCAAAACCATCCGCCGAACGCCCCGGTCATTGGCGTGAGGATAGCGGCCGTACCAGCACGCCCACGCACGAGACAACTGGGGTTGTTCCTGCCGCAAAGCCCTGAACCGGAGCTGTTGGAAGTCACCCTCGCCCGCATTCGAAACACCGTTGGCTATGACCGTGTGGGATCACCCTTACTGCTCGATACGCATCGCCCAGACGCTTTCCGGCAAACTCATTTTGTCTTGCCCGAATCGACTACCAGGATGGCTAACACGCAACGCCGAACAACCGCCGCGTTGCGCATGTACCGCCCTCCGCTTCCCGCTGTCGTCGAGCTGCGCGAAAAGAAGCCGGCGGCCGTTATCTGTAATGGAGCACGTCGGCAGATCCTAGCACTTTCAGGACCGTGGCGGACCAAGGGGGAGTGGTGGGCTGAAACGGCATGGGCGAGAGATGACTGGGATGTACTCATGGAGGCGCTGCGCCCGGCTTATCGACTTGATGCGAGCGAGCCTATGGAAGAAGGGACCGCCCTGTATCGCATCTACCGAGACCTCCGTTTGCGGCGTTGGTTTGTTGAAGGAATCTACGACTGATGTATGTGGAACTTCATTCTTGCTCCGCTTTCAGTTTCCTGGAGGGCGCTTCCCTGCCCGAGGACTTGGTCAGCGAAGCGGCACGACTGGAGTTGCCAGCCATTGCCTTGCTGGACCGCGATGGAGTCTACGGTTCCCCACGCTTCCACATGGCGGCTGAGAAAGCAGGAATTCGCGCCCATGTGGGCGCGGAAATCTCCGTGGAAGGGTTCGGAACTCAAGCAGGCATGCCCTCCTGGATGCCAAACAAGATTCCTTCGAGACCGGTCCGGCTGGCTCTGCTCGCCAAGAACCGCACCGGATACCAAAACATCTGTCGTCTGATGACCCGCTACAAACTGCGGGAAAAGGTAAAAGGGACGGGGACCGCGACGCTGGAAGAAGTCGCGGAACACGCCAAGGGGCTGGTCTGCCTCACCGGCGGCCAAGAAGGAATTCTGGCAGCGGCGCTCGCCCAGGGAGGATCGGAAGAGGCCCGACGGAACATAGAAAAGCTGCTTACGATTTTTGGAAAACGCAACGTTTATGTGGAGGTTCAGCGCCATTTCGATCCGGCCGAAGAAACGCGAAACCAGGCTGCCGTTTGCCTTGCACACCGCTTGCATTTGCCTCTCCTCGCGACCAACGGCGTTCGTTACGCTCACGCCCAGGACCGCGAAATCCTCGATCTTTTTACCTGCATTCGCAACCGCTGCCAGCTCGAAACGGCGGGACGGCTTGTGGAGCGAAACGATGAGCGTCACTTTCGCCCCGCGGCGGAGATGACTCGGCTGTTTTCCGATCTGCCTGAGGCGATTACGAACACAGGCGAACTTTCGGCACGGCTCAGATACACATTGGCGGACCTTGGCTACGAGTTTCCCAGATACCCGGTTCCCTCCGGCGAAACGATAGATACTTTCCTCCGAAAACGCACGGAGGAGGGTTTCCGCGCGCGCTACGCGGCGAAGCGCCTCGACAACCTCTACGAGCGCGCCGAACGGCAGGTTCGGCGGGAACTGGCTTTAATCGCGAAACTGAAGCTTGCGGGCTACTTCCTGATCGTTTGGGACATCATTCGCTTCTGCCGCGAGGAAGGAATATTGGTTCAGGGCCGGGGGTCGGCCGCCAACAGTGCTGTCTGCTATTCCCTCGGAATCACGGCCGTTGACCCTGTGGGTATGGAGTTGCTCTTCGAGCGCTTTCTTTCTGAAGAGCGTGGTGAGTGGCCCGACATCGACCTCGATCTGCCGAGTGGCGATCAGCGTGAAAAAGCAATTCAGTACGTGTACCAGCGCTACGGGCAGCTGGGCGCGGCGATGACCGCGAATGTGATTACCTACCGTGGCCGTTCGGCGGCCCGCGAAGTCGGAAAAGTGCTGGGCTTCGATCGCGAGACTCTGGACCAGCTGTCGAGCCTGGTGAACACCTGGGGATGGCGTGGTGCAACCGATACCACGGAGCATCAATTTCATCAGGCAGGCTTAGACCTTAGCCATCCCCGGGTTCAGAAATATTGCGAATTGTGCGAACGCATTCAAGACCTGCCACGTCATCTGGGCCAGCACTCTGGCGGCATGGTGATCTGCCAGGGGCAGCTGGATTCCGTCGTGCCCCTCGAACCGGCGACCATGCCCGGTCGTATTGTCGTGCAGTGGGACAAGGAAGATTGCGCCGACATGGGCATCGTGAAAGTAGATCTGCTGGGTCTTGGTATGATGGCGGCCCTCGAAGATTGTTTGGAACTCGTTCCAAAACACTACGGGGAGCCCCTAGATTTGGCGCAGCTTCCCGCCGACGACCCTCTGGTTTATGAAACGCTGCGGCGGGCAGACACCGTCGGAATGTTTCAGGTCGAGAGCCGCGCGCAGATGTCTTCGCTGCCGCGAAATGCGCCGACAAAGTTTTACGACCTGGTTGTGCAGGTCGCGATCATCCGCCCCGGCCCCATTGTGGGCAGGATGATGCACCCCTACATGCGGCGTCGCCAGCGACGAGAGCCAGTCGTGTATGCCCACGCTTCGCTCGAGCCCGTGTTAAAACGAACTCTGGGCGTGCCCTTATTTCAAGAACAGTTGCTGCGCATGGCGATGATCGCAGCCAGCTTCACGGGCGGCGAAGCAGAGGATCTGCGG
>Ga0306919_10000296_pt1 | contig 20767 bp, 15 predicted proteins | sample flu12Cox44000172_FD_203764 | JGI IMG/M metagenome (GOLD analysis project Ga0306919, IMG submission 203764) | Lab enrichment of tropical soil microbial communities from Luquillo Experimental Forest, Puerto Rico - flux4day.12C.oxic.44.000.172 (v2)... | ecosystem: Environmental > Terrestrial >... | reverse complement strand
CCTTGACGCTTGCCGCCGCTGTTTCGCCAGCCTGTTTACCGACCGGGCCATCCACTATCGCATCGACCAGGGCTTCGACCATTTCAAGGTCTCGCTTTCGATCGGCATCATGAAGATGGTGCGCTCAGACCTGGCCTCGTCGGGGGTGATGTTCACCCTCGACACCGAATCGGGCTTCAACGATGTCGTTTTCGTGACGGGCGCCTACGGCCTCGGCGAGAACGTGGTTCAGGGCGCCGTCGACCCCGACGAGTTTTATGTCCACAAGCCGACTTTCCTGGCCGGCCACCGCGCCGTGCTGCGCCGACTGGTCGGCGACAAGGCGGTGAAGATGATCTTCGTCGAGGGTGGCACGAAGCAGACGACCCGAAACATTCCCACGCCGAAGGCCGACCGCGCGCGGTTCTGCGTCACCGACGAGGATGTTCTCGAGCTGGCCGGCTATGCGTGCACCATCGAGCGACACTACGGGCGGCCGATGGACATCGAGTGGGCCAAAGACGGTCTCGACGGCCAGCTCTACATCGTGCAGGCGCGTCCCGAAACGGCGGCCTCCCAGCGCAGCCTGACGACAGTGGAGACCTACGTGCTGGAAGGGAAAGGCGAGGTACTCACGGAGGGTCGTTCGGTCGGCGAGAAAATCGCGTCGGGAGTGGCCAAACGGATAGAGCACCTCGAACACCTGTCGGACTTCCGGCCCGGCCAGGTGCTGGTCGCCGACACCACCACGCCGGACTGGGAACCCGTCATGAAGATCGCCGCCGCGATCGTCACCAACCGCGGCGGGCGCACCTGCCACGCGGCGATCATCGCGCGCGAGCTGGGCATCCCGGCGGTGGTCGGCGCGGGCGATGCCACCACGAGCGTTACCGATGGCGAGGTCGTCACGGTGTCGTGCGTTGAGGGCGACACCGGGCGCGTCTACCGCGGCGAGCTGGGCTTCCACGTCGACCGCACCGAGGTGGCCGGCCTGGCGAGGCCGAAAACCAAGATCATGATCAACCTCGGCAATCCCGATCTCGCCTTCAAGACGTCGTTCTTGCCGAATGATGGTGTGGGACTTGCCCGGATGGAATTCATCGTCAGCGAATACATCAAGGTTCACCCGATGGCCCTGCTCCACCCGGAAAAGGTCGGTGAAGCCGAGGCTCTCCGGACGATCGAGCGGCTTACCCGCAGCTACTCCGATGGGGGCGCGTTCTTCGTGGAGCGCCTGTCCGAGGGAATCGGCACGATTGCGGCGGCCTTCTGGCCGAAGCCGGTGGTGGTGCGGATGTCCGACTTCAAGACAAACGAATACGCCAGCCTGATCGGCGGGAGCGCCTTCGAGCCATCCGAAAGCAACCCGATGATCGGCTTTCGCGGCGCCTCGCGCTACGCGCACCCGGCGTATGCCGAGGGCTTCGCGCTGGAGTGTCGCGCGATGAAACGGGTCCGCGAAGAGATGGGCCTGACGAACGTCATTCTCATGCTCCCGTTCGTGCGCAGAGTTGTCGAGGCGGACCTGGTGCTGAAGACGATGACCGAACTCGGTCTGGAGCGCGGCCAGGACGGGCTTCAGGTATACGCGATGTGCGAGATCCCGAACAACGTTATCCTCCTCGACGAATTCGCCAAGCGCTTCGACGGCTTCTCCATCGGCTCCAACGACCTGACCCAACTGACTCTCGGCGTCGACCGCGACAGCGAAGTCGTCGCCTTCGACTATGACGAACGCGACGACGGCGTCAAGGAGATGATTCGCCTGGCCGTGGAAGGCTGCCGCCGCAACGCAATCCACTCGGGGCTGTGTGGACAAGCCCCGTCGGATTACCCGGACATGGCCGAGTTCTTGGTGCGCATCGGTATCGACTCGATAAGCCTGAACCCCGATGTGGTGGTGAAGACCACCCGCCAGATTCTCGAGCTGGAGCAGCAGGCCGTGCAGCTGCGATGACGCGCTGCGCGGTCGCATGCGATTGCACGACCGACCAAATAGGCGAGTTTCATTTGCGATAACGCCGGTGCTATCACAAATGGAGATCGCCTTTTGGCCGGCTCACGCTACTCGCGTGACCATGGGGTTACTGCGGCTGGCGATACAGCGCGGCGCCCGCGGTGACGCCCGCGCCCGCGGCGACGAACACAACATGCGCGCCCGCCGGGAGCTCTTCGAGCTCCGGTTTCAGCGCCGCCGCCAGCGCGGCGGTATGCATGCGGTGATCGTCTGCGACGCAGACCTTTTCGACCGGAACCCCGAGGAGGCGGCTCAGCGCGGCGCGGTATCCGGGCCGCGCCGGCGCGGCGACAAGCAGGTCGATGTCCTCCAACCGCACGGAGTGCGTGTCCAGGCAGGCCCGGACGGCGTCGGCCGCCGCCGCGGCGAATCGTTCGTCCATATCGCGCGACTCGGTGAACCGGAGGATATTGCGCGCGTCCTTGAATCCCACTGTCGCAGTGAACCCCTCGGAATCTTCTCCGATGGTGTTCACCCAGGACACGCGGCTCAGGCCATAGTCGTCATCGGTCCACCGGCACAGCAACGCCGCTCCAGCGGCCGAAAACGGAAAGTGCTCGCTCATCCCATGACCCGGATCGGCATCGCTGGCAACCACAAGCGCGCGGTGGATGCTGCGTGACCGCAAGAACCCGTCGACGATCTGCAGCGCGGTCAACACCCCGCAGACACCATTGGCGATGTCGAAGGAGAACGTGCCGTGTGCACCGGCATGGGGATCCTCGGGATTGGCCCCGATGTCGTCCTGGATCAGAGCGGCCAGCGCCGGCTCCCCCAGGTTGCGGTCGCGGTATATCCCCGCATTAACAATCAGGTCCAAGTCATCGGGCTTACATCCGGCCCGCTGCAGACAGTCGTCGGCGGCGGTGACGGCGAGGTGCAGCGCGCTGTGTCGATCGAGCCACCGTGAGTGCGCCAGATCGACTCGATCAATCACTGTGCCCATAGCGGCTCACCAACTCCTCGTCCAGGGTCAGTAAGACCACGCCGATTTCCAAGCCCGAGGCCAGCGCGAGCAGCGCGACCCGTTCTCCAGGCTCGATGTGTCCGGCCTCGAGTTCCTCGACCAGAGCCACGGTGTGGGTCGTCGACGCCGTGTTGCCGTACCGGTCGACGGTGATCACGGCGTCGTGGCGGGGGCTGTCACCGAACTCCTCCGACATCCGCGCCATCCCCTTGCGGATCGCACGCGCGGAAGTCTGGTGGGTGATGACGTGGTCGATGTCGTGTATCGAAATGCCAACTACATCAAGCACTTCACTCAACAGCAGTGGGGTATTGGCCATTGCGGCCTTCTGGATGGCACGGGAGTTGGTGAACATCCGCGCGCCCGGATCGTGACCCTGTGGATAGGCCAGGCAAAGCCGGCTGTAGTCGGCGACCGTGGTGAACCCCGCGAGGGAGATTCCCGGCGAGCCCGCGGGAGCGCGCTCGAGCAGAAGCGCCGCGCCGGCATCACCCAGGGTCAGACAGGCGAGTTCCTTGCTCATGATGTTGCGGATGTGGCGAGCCGCGTTATGGCTCAGCTGCGAGATGTATTCGCCGCTGACGACCAGTCCGCGCTCGACGACGCCCTGCCGGATCCAGTTGTTCAAAATGGTGACTCCGGTGAGCATCCCGGCGCACGCGTTGGACACGTCGAAGGTCATCGCCTGCGGCGCCCCGATCCCGCGGGCCACGGCGCTGCTCATCGTCGGCTCGAGCCACTGGGTGAGGCCGCCCCGGAATTTGGTGATGCTGCAGCTGATCACCACGTCGAGCGCCGCCGGGTCCTGTCGCGCTTTAGCGAGACAGTTGAGCGCTGCTGAGGTGGCAAGGCTGTACGAATCCTCGTCACCCACCGAGACCCGGCGCTCGCGGATCCCGGTCAGCCGTTCCAGATCAATGTGGGTGCGGTGGCGTGTGGACGCCATCAATTCGTCCGTGGTGAGGTGGGTCTCGGGCAGATGCCGACCGGCACCGGCCAACCGCGCCACGAACGGTGCCTGGACCCCTTCTCCGGCGGTCTCCATCACCAGCCAGTGCCGAGTCATCGGCGCTACCTCCTTTTCGGTGGCCTTCTCGGTGGGCAAGGTGTCATTTGCGAAACTCGAGGACTTCGGTTACCAGACGCCGGGCTGTCGGTTCGATATGGCGGCGGTACACCGGTGATTTACCGACTCGGATCAGAAGTTGCGGCTGGCCGCCGGTTCCGGTGATCTGCGCGATGATGTTTCGGCTCATGGCCATTTCGGTCATGTGGGTCAACGTGCAGGTGGCCATGCCCGCCACGGTGCACTCGAGCAACACCGCCGAGAGCGCCTCGCCGCAGCGCAACACGTCCAGCCGATCGTCGTCATGAGGAGTGGACAGCACCAGGATCTTGGAGTGGTCATGGTCGATGGCCGCGCGGCGCTGGCCCCCACCCACCGGCGGAAACGCGCGGGCGACGTCGACTCGGGCGGCTTCCGAGCTGGACGGCAGCGCGCTTTCCGGCACGTGGGTCGCGTCCGACTCGAAGGGCGATGTCCACCATCGCAATTCGGACAGGTAGGACGTGTCGTAACGGCGTAACGACTCGGTGAGTTGTGACGCCTCCGCCAAGGTTTGTCGCGCATCGTCGGCCACCACGTACAGCGCCACCTCATACGGAAGGACCGCGCGACGCAGCGCCGACTCCAAGGCCGGCCATGCGGCTGGAGCGGCGAACGGCAACCGGTCGGTGCGGCGCCGAGGGATCGCCGCGGCGCGCTGCTGCTGTGTCTCCGTCACCACGTCCGCTGACCGAAACCGAAGCGTTGCCAAGTGGTCCGGCTCGGACGGATCGGGAAGGCGCTCGGTGGCGCTGTCCCATCCGACCGCGGCCATGGCGACCCTCAGGTGATCGAGGACCGCGCCGCAACTCAACGTCAGTTCCCGGCCGGTGCGATCGGTAGCGTGCAGCATTCGGCACGGATCGGCCCACAGGTGCAGGCTCGCGTCCTCGACGACCCACCGCCAGGGCTGGCTATTGTGCAGTGACGGCGCCCGACTTGCCAGCATCACCGCGTCCCGGATGACTTCGGGTTCCGGCGCATTCACTGGCATCCCAACCACCCCTTTCGCGCTCTGACCTCGACATTAGGGATTTGTCATTGCGTGCTGACAGTGCCGTTGGTCCTCAGGCGGCGGGGCGTTCGACTCCAATGCAGTCGCGAGCAGCGCGACACCCGCTAGACCGCTCGGAGCCAGACATCGTGGGCCTCTCGCACCAGGTTTTCGAGTGCTTGAGAGGTGTCAATTTGATGCGCGGTGTACCAACCGGCATCCCGGGCGGCCATAGCTGCGGCGATCTCCGGGGTCACCTCCGAGTTGCCCGGCCGCCTGGTCGCAATTCGGCCGGCCGCCGTGTCCACCGTCGCCGAGCACATGAGTTCCACTACCGCCGAGTGCGTTTCCGAAGCGAGGCGGTGAGCGTGAGCGCGCATGCGCGGATCCCGCCAGGTGCCGTCGAGGATCACCGATCGCCCATTGCTCAACAGCTGGCTTGCCTGGCGAAGGGCGACCTCGTAGACCATTGCGACGTTGTCCGGGCTGTACAGCCCCTGATCCAGAACGCCGGCGCCGCCGGTGATGACACCCACGTCCCGTAGTTCGCGACGCACGTCATCGGTTGAGATGACCTGCGCCCCAGTGTTTTCGGCGAGCGCGCGCGCTAGTGTGGACTTGCCGGTGCCTGGATTTCCGCCGACGAGCGCCAGACGAACCCTGCCGTCCTCCAAATGGTCGACCGCTATGGCGAGGTGCCGGGCGGCGTCCTCGGTGGCCTGCGATTTGCCCTGCGACGCTCGTAAGCAGTCGACCTTTGCCCTCACCACGGCGCGATACGCGATGTAGAAGTGTTGGAGCGGGGGCGGCGCCGAATCCGCCGCATGCACGGCATAGCGCTTGAGGAAGTGGTCTCCAAGATCCTTGCGGCCCAGAAACTCCAGATCCATCGCGAGGAAGGCGGCGTCATCGACGCAATCGACGTAGCGAAGTTCGTCGTCGAACTCCAGGCAGTCGAGCAGCGCCGGTTCGCCTTGCACGCAGAAAATGTCGTCGGCGAGCAGATCACCGTGGCCATCGACGATGAGTCCCTCTTCGATGCGGTGCGCAAACAGGGGTTCGCGGCCCGAAATGAACTCGGCCGCAAGGCGCTGAATCCGTGAGACGGTCTCGGCCGAGACGTCCATGGTGTCGGCGTAGTGGTTGAGTTCCGAAAGGTTGTCGCGCCAGCGTCTGTCGATCGCGCCGGCCGTCCCCTGGGCGTTGATCATCGGGCTCCGCTCGGCGCGCCGGTGAAAGCGGGCCAGCACAGCCGCGATGGTGTCCAGCACGCCTCGAACGGATTCGCCGGACCCGTCGCGGTCGCGGGTCACCAGGGAAGCCAACCGGTCGTCGTCGCGGTAGCGCCGCATGACGACGATCGGTTCGGCCGGACCTCCGGTGGGGTCGGTGAGGTGCGCGACCCCAAGGTAGCTATCGGGCGACAGCCGGCTGTTCAACTCGACTTCCCGGCGGCAGGCGCGCTCGCGCTGCTCCGGGGTGCGGAAGTCGAGAAAGTCGGTCAACAGCGGCTTCTTCGCCTTGAACGCCCGGTCGCCGGCCAGCACGACCACGCCCGTGTGAGTTTCGTGCACATCGACATAGGGCACGGCAGTCATCGTTGCAGACCCGGCGTCCGTCGCTGCGGACATTTTCTGAGGGAGGACCCTAGGACGGCCGCGCCACGATCACGGGCATCCGCACCGAGTGCACGACGGCATTGCTGACCGAACCCAACAGCGTCCTGGCGATGCCGCCCCGGCCGTGACTGCCAACGACGACCAACTGCGCGGATTCCGATTCCTCGATCAACTGGCGAGCCGGCCGGTCACGAACGAGGAGTCGGTGCACCGTGACGTCGGGGTAGCGTTCTTGCCAGCCCGCCAGCCGTTCGGCGAGACTGCGCTCGGCTTCGGCCTGCACCAGTTTCCAATCAAGTCCGGGGAGTTCGAGCACTTGAGCGTCAGTCCACGCGTGCAACGCCTTCAGGTCGACCCCGCGGCGGGACGCTTCGTCGAAAGCGATGGCCGTCGCAAGCTCCGAGGCGGGCGATCCGTCTATTCCCACCAGAACCGGCGCTTGCAGCGGGTGAGGCATCAGTGGGTCTTCGTCTCGAATGACCGCGACCGGGCACTTCGCGTGGCGGACGACGCCCGAACTGACCGAACCCAGCAACACCCGGCCCACCGCTCCGCGTCCGTTGCTGCCCACGACGACCATCTCTGCGTCTTCGGACAGATCGACCATCGTCGGCACGGGGGGTGAGGACTTCAGCTCGCTGGCAATGGCGATGTTCTGATCGGCCTTGACGGCGTCTTCGGCGATCTTGACCGCTTGCTCGAGAACCTGCCGGCCGTCCTCTTCCTGAAAGAGCGCAACTCCGGCCGAAAGCGGTATCTGAGGAAACGTGGGCACGTACGTGTTGTACGCGTGGACCAAAGTCAGCGGGACATTGCGCATCGCCGCATCACGAGCCGCCCAGCAGACGGCGGCGTTGGACGCGGGCGATCCGTCGACTCCGACGACGATGCCATGGCGGTTCACGGGCGCAGACATTTTGTTCTCCCTCCGTCAGGTGAAAACGCTATTGCCCGAACGGTCGTCGATCATGGAGACTTTAGTCCCCAACCACATGGACATCAGACCTTTCTGCCTCGCGCGGGCTTGACCGTGGCTTTCGGTGTGTCATCGTCACAAATGTGACCGAATGGCCCGCGACTATCGACAGGCGATACCACGATGCGGTGATCCTGGGCCTCGACAGCGTGGTGAACGAGACCGCGCCAGGTGTCTTTGAGGCGCGCGATTCCACCGTTCCGCTGCTGCGGCGGCTGCAAGATGTCGGTGCCGCAACGGCCGTTTACTCATCCACCCGGGACTGCGCGCAAGTGCTGCGCGCCGCGGGAATCGACGAACTCGTCAGCGTTCTTCTCGGCCAAGCCGAGATCGCGGAAGGGCTCGATGCCGGGGCGCTGGCCGAAACGGCACGACGCCTTCGGATCCTTCCCGTTCGTTGCGTGCTTATCGACCGCGAACAAGCCGTCCTACGAGCCGGCAGGGACGGCGGCTTCGGCCTCCTCATTGGGCTCGAGCGCAACGGACAAGCCGACGAGCTGCTGGCCCTCGGGGCCGACGCCGTAGTTGCCGACCTCGCCGAGATCTCGGTGCGAAGCGGTGGCAGCGCCATGTCGACGATCGCCGATGCGGCGCAGGTCTTCGGCCAGGTGAAAGAACTGGTGGCAACCCGGCGACCGGTGGTCTTCCTCGACTTCGACGGCACGCTGTCCGACATCACCGCGCACCCGGAATCGGCAACACTCGTCGACGGTGCCGCCGAAGCGTTGCGGGCGCTGGCCGCGGAGTGTCCGGTGGCGGTGATCAGCGGCCGCGATCTGGCCGATGTCCGCGAACGGGTCAAAGTCGACGAAGTGTGGTATGCGGGCAGCCACGGCCTGGAACTGATGGCGCCGGATGGCACCCAGCACGAGAACGCCGCCGCCGCCCGCGTCATCGGTGCCGTAGCCCATGCGGCTCGCCGATTGACGGAGACGCTCGGTGATGTCTCGGGAATAGTGGTGGAGCACAAACGCTTTGCCGTCGCCGTTCACTATCGCAATGCCGATCCAGCGGACATCGACCGGGTGATCGCGGCGGTCCATAACCTCGGGCGTTCCGAGGGCCTGCGGATCACCGCAGGCCGCAAGGTCATCGAGCTGCGTCCAAACCTGGCATGGGAAAAGGGCACGGCGCTCAATTGGCTGCTCGAGCACATCGAAGCAAGCGATGGCGGTGCCGACGCGGGCGCCGTGTTGCCGATCTACATCGGCGACGACATCACTGACGAAGATGCCTTCGACGCGGTCCAATTCGACGGGGCGGGAATCGTGGTGCGTCACGACGAGCACGGCGATCGCCCGTCCGCCGCCATGTTCAGCCTCGAAAGCCCCTCCGCAGTAATAGAGTTCATTGCTCGGCTCGCACAAGATCTGGAAAACGCGGCGGCGGAGCCGCCCGACGCTTGGGAGCTCGTTTACGAGGGCTATGACCCGAAGTATGAGCGGCTGCGCGAAGCGTTGTGCACCGTCGGCAACGGCTACGTCGCCACGCGTGGTTGCGCGCCGGAGGCGGGGGCATCCGAGGCGCATTACCCGGGCACTTACGCCAGCGGCGTATATAACACCCTGGCCGATCGGATCGCGGGCCGAACCATCGAGAACGAGAGCCTCGTCAACCTGCCCAACTGGCTGTCGCTGACGTTTCGGATCAACGGCGGGGCGTGGTTTCACGTGGACGACGTCGAATTGTTGTTCTATCGGCAGACATTCGACCTAAGACAGGCGACGCTGATCCGCAGACTCCGGTTCCGGGACGGTGCGGGCCAGATCACCACACTGACCCAACATCGATTCGCATCCATGCACCAGCCCCACGCTCTCGCCATGCGAACCACGATTGGCGCCGAGAATTGGTCGGGCACAGTCGAGTTCAGGTCTCTGCTGGACGGTACGGTGCAAAACACCATGGTCGAGCGTTATCGCTCATTGTCGAGCGGTCATCTCACCACATCGGTGATAGACGAATTAGGGTCCGACTCGGTGATATTGCGGACGCAAACGTCGCAGTCGCATATCTCGATCGCGGTAGCGGCCCGCTCCACCGTGTGGCACGACGATGCGCTGGCCGACGCACAGTACGCCGTCGTGCGAGAAGCTAACCGCGGCGGTCACGATATCCGGGTCGCGCTGTCCGCGGGACAGTCGGTCACCCTGGAAAAGGTTGCGACCATCTTCACCGGCCGCGACACCGCCATATCCGAACCGGCAAGCGCCGCGCAGCAACATCTCGACGCCGCCGGCCGATACGCCGATCTCCACCATCAACACGCCCGCGCGTGGGCCCGGCTGTGGGAACAGTGCAACGTCGGCCTCGCCGACGCCACCACGGGGGCACTGCAGGTCCTCAGGCTGCATCTAGTGCACCTGCTGCAGACCCTTTCGCCGCATACCGCCGAACTCGACGCCGGAGTCCCGGCGCGGGGGCTGCACGGCGAGGCCTACCGCGGCCACGTCTTCTGGGACTCGCTGTTCGTCTCCCCGGTGCTGAGCCTCCGCATGCCGAACGTGTCCCGGTCGCTGCTGCTCTATCGGTATCGCCGGCTTCCGGAGGCGCGACGTGCCGCGCAAAGGGCGGGCTATCTCGGCGCGATGTATCCCTGGCAATCGGGCAGCGACGGGCGCGAGGTGAGCCAGGAAGTGCACCTCAATCCGCAGTCCGGCCGGTGGAACCCGGATGCCAGCGCGCGTGCACACCACGTCGGTCTCGCGGTCGCGTACAACGCGTGGCAGCACTACCAGGTGACCGGCGACCGCCAGTTTCTCATCGACTACGGGGCCGAGATGCTGGTCGAGATCGCCCGTTTCTGGGTGGGGCTGGCCAACTTTGACGACAGCCGCGGCCGCTACACGATACGAGGCATCATCGGCCCCGACGAGTTCCATTCGGGCTATCCCGGCAAGGAGTACGACGGGATAGACAACAACGCATACACCAACGTGATGGCGGTCTGGGTGATCCTGCGGGCGATGGACGCGCTGGACCTGCTGCCGCTGCGGGACCGGCTCGATCTGGTCGGGAAAGTCCAGCTGACGGCAGACGAGCTCGACCGGTGGGATCACGTCACACGGCGCATGTTCGTCCCGTTCCACGACGATGTGATCAGTCAGTTCGAGGGCTATTCGGAACTGGCCGAACTGGATTGGGAGCACTACCGGCAGCGGTACGGAAACATCCAGCGGCTCGATCGCATCCTGGAAGCCGAAAATGACAGCGTGAACAACTACAAAGCGTCGAAGCAAGCCGATGCGCTGATGCTGTTCTACCTGCTTTCGTCGGAAGAGTTGCTGGCCTTGTTCGGCCGGCTCGGCTACCACTTCACGCCGGAGCAGATCCCGGAGACCATCGATTACTACCTCTCGCGCACCTCGGGTGGATCGACGCTCAGCGCGATCGTGCATTCGTGGGTTCTCGCCCGCGCCAACCGGCACCACGCCATGCGGTACTTCGTGCAGGTACTGGCGTCCGATGTCGCCGACATCCAGGGCGGCACCACCTCGGAAGGAATACATTTGGCCGCAATGGCCGGCAGCGTGGATCTGCTGCAACGGTGTTTCACCGGGCTAGAGACCCGCGACGACCGGCTGGTACTCGGCCCGCACTGGCCCGAATCGCTCGGCCCGATCGAGTTCCCATTCCTATACCGCGGCCACCGCCTTCACCTCCGGATCAGCGGGCGAACTGGCGCCCTGACCTCCGAAGCCGGCAACGCCGGACCGATCATGGTCGAATGCCGCGGCCGGGTACAGCATCTCCTGCCCGGACGCACCGTCGAGGTCGCGTGAAGGCACCGGCAAGTCACGATTTGCCCAAAAAGCGGTCGAACGGCCCTGCTGGAAGCCGGCGACACCCAATAGCGTCTGAGATGGTGGGCGCGGAAACATTCCGTGTCCCGATAGCGCAGGCCAGACTCGGAGGATGCGATGAACCATCCGGAACCATCGCAACGGATCGTTGTAGGTATCGACGGCTCGGACGCAGCGATCAATGCGGCCAAATGGGCGGTCGCCGAGGCCACCAGCCGCGACATTCCGCTTCGTCTGATCCACGCGATCCCCGAACGCCGGCCGGCCGAAAATCCGGGCGACGAGAGCCTCGACATCGAGTACGGCCGAACCGCGCTGCGGCTCGCGTCCGTCGCGCTCCAAGCCATGGGCGAGCCAGTCAAGCTTGAAGGCGATCTCGTGGAGGGGCCACCGGACAGGGCCCTGATCAAAGAATCAGAGCACGCGGCAATGGTTTGCATCGGGTCGGTTGGGATTGGGCCGATTGCCCGGAAGATTCTCGGCTCGACCGCCGAGAATGTCGCGAAGCATGCACATTGCCCGGTGGCGATCATTCGCGGCGACCACGACGCCACGAAGCCGGATCCCGGATGGATCGCCGTCGTCGTCGACGATTCAGCTGGCAACGACGCGGTTCTCGAACACGGCTTCCGGGAAGCGCGACTTCGTCAGGCCTCCATTTTGGCGATGGGAGTGTGGCGATGGGGGTTGGGGGAGATTCCCTATCAGCAGCTGGACCACCGACTTGGCCGATGGGTATCTCAGTATCGCGAGGTCCACGTCCTCCCAGCCGCCGCACGGCAGGGCGCCGCCGAATTCCTCACCCACACACAGGAATCCGTCCAACTTGCGGTGGTGGGCAGCGAGGACGCCCACAACGTCGCCCATATGGTCGGTCCAAACGCGTCACACTTGTCCTTCCACGCCGGATGTTCGGTGCTCGTCGTGCGCAAATGAGGCCGATCGTTTAGCCGGCGGCCCATTCCTTGGCGCGTTCAAGCTCATCGAGCCCGAATACGGCGAGATCGCCGGGGATCATCCACGCCAGCGCATGCAGGACATGGGCGACCCAGTCCTTGTCGGACACTACGGCGATTCGCTTGAAGGCCGAATGATGCGGCAAGACAGTGCCGAAGCCCAGCTTTAGGTCCTCGATGAGTCCGCCGGGTCCGAAGCCCTCGTAATCGGACGCGATGACCTCCACGATCCTGATCTCGCCGGTCTTTAGCAGCTCTTCTATTGTGGGCTTGAAGTCTCGCAGCTCGTCACCGCGCAGCCGGCCCGAGGCCCGGATGCCGATCACCCCTTCCGGCATGTCCGGCAGTAGTTCGATCATCGAATCCTTCTTTCTGGGAACAACATCGGGTTAGTTGCGAACGACAATCACCGGAACTCGTGCCGCTTGCGCCACGGCAGAGCTGACCGAGCCCAGAAGCATGCCGGGAAAGCCCCCGCGGCCGTGACTCCCCACCACCACCAGTTGAGCGTGTTCAGACTTCTCAAGCAGCCACTGAGAGGGCTTGTCGCAGAAGAGCAGTCGCTCGACGCGCACGTCCGGATACTGCTCTTGGCGGCCGGCCAGGCGTTCGGCGAGGATCTCCTGCCCTTCGCTCTCGCGATCACGCCAGTCCATTCCGAGAACCGGAAACACGCCCACGTCGCTCCACACGTGCAGCGCCAGCAGCCCAACTCCGCGGCGGGATGCTTCATCAAAGGCCAAGGCGGTCGCCGCTTCCGACGCGGGCGATCCGTCAATACCCAGCAGGACAGGTGCGCTGGAATCAGGAGCCGCGCTTGCATCGGAATGGATGACCGCAACCGGACAGTGGGCATGGTGGACCAGTCCCGTCGTGACCGAGCCCAACAGCAGGCGGCCCAACCCACCCAGACCCTGGCTGCCGGTTACGGTCATCCAGGCATCCTTGGAGGCATCAATCAGCGCCGGCACAACGCTGGAATAAACCATCGCGGTGCGTATCTCGGGTGGCTCCAACTCGCCCATGCTCGCGCTGAGCGTCTTGCGGGCTTGATCAATGACATGCCGTCCGTTGTCTTCCTGCCACTCGGGCATGTCCGCATACAGCTGGCCCGCCGGCCACCCGACAACCACCGGTGGGACAACGTGCATCAGCGTGATAGGCAGATGACGCATGATGGCCTCGCGGGTCCCCCAGGCGACGGCAGCGTCGGATGCCGCCGAGCCGTCGACGCAAACCAATACTCCGAACTTCTTTGTGATTTCCGACATTTCGCATCCCTCGCTATGAAAGCTCGTGCGCGGACGTTGGCGCCTCTACAACAAAATCGGGCAGCTCGATCTCCAGATGGCGAACCGACTCGTAATCCGCTGGCTCGCAACGCCAGCCGAGGTCGAACCCGACCATGAGCATAAGATGATTCTCGCCCAGAACGTCCGCGATGAAACGCCCAATTCCGTGGGCTCGAGCGACCCGGGCGACCAGTCCGTCCAGCCGCACCGGCTGCTGCGTGTAGAAGCGGAAGTATCGGTCATGGTCGGAGAGGTGTTGATGGAGAGCAATAACGGCCTCGGCGTCGTCGGCGCCGAGGCAACGCAATGACACGATCCGTCCGTCGAACAGTGGACCGTAGCCGCGAATTCCACCGCTGGATCGCTCATGATCCACGACGTTATCCCGGGTCGGCACGGTTCGGTAAGGGCCGTTTGGCCCCACGCATCGGCCACTGTGCCCGCAGGCCGCGGTCTTGCGTGTCAGTAATCGGTGAGCGGAGCGACCCAGTGGACCCGGGTACCGCCCTCCGGTGGATTGGTGATCTCGCACGCACCGCCAAGCTGTTCGGCGCGGTGTTTCATATTGCCCAAGCCGCTGTTGCGGAGATTGTCGGCGGGTATGCCGCAGCCGTTGTCGATGATGTCGAGGATGAACATGTCGCCGACGCCGACCTCGACGGTCAGTCGCGACCCACCGGAGTGGCGGACGGCGTTGCTAACCGCTTCCGCGGTGACCGCTTCGGCATGCTCGGCGAGTTCACCGCCGACGGCGGTCATCGGTCCGTGCATGCGCGTTGTGGTCACAATGTCGCGATTTTCGGTCAGGTCGGCGACCACCTGTTGGATCCTCTGTCGAAAGTCGGCGCCTTTACCCAACGGAGATTTGAGCTGGAAGATGGTTGTGCGGATCTCTTCGATGATGGTTTGCAGGTCATCGAGCGTGCGGTTGAGGCGGTCGGCGACCTCCGGCGAACGAGCCCTGGCCAGCGTGCCCTGCAGGTCCATGCCGGCGGCGAACAGGCGCTGGATGACGTGGTCGTGCAGGTCATGCGCGATGCGCTCCCGTTCGGCGAGGATGGATAACCGGCGCGCGTCCTCACGGGCCGACGCCAGCACGAGTGCTATCGCGGCGTGCGTGGCGAAATCACTGACCAGGTCGAGATAACTCTCGTCGAATGGCGGTTGGTCGGCGCCGCGGGCGATCACGATTACGCCCGCGACGTGACCTTCGGCGCAGAGCGGCATCACGATCGCCGGGCGCTCCCCAACATCGGTGAACGCCTCGATCGGGTAACTCAACGCCTCGGTGATCATCGGTTCGCCGGAGCGGAAGACAACGCCGCTCGTGGAACCCTCCACCGGAATTCGCCGGCCCATCACTTCGGCGGCATGAATTCCCACCGCGGCAGACACCACCAGCGTGTCGGTTTCGTCATCGGGCAGGTCGGGGTCGGCCGGAAGGAGGACGATCGCCTGTTCGGCATCGGTCAGGACGCATACACGTTCGGCAATCAGCAGCAGCGGGCGCTGGTGCGGCTCGGCGCTGGACAGCAGCGCGGTGGTGATCTCGCGGCTGGCCTCCGTCCACTGCGCCGATGTCCGCTGGCGTTCGAACAGTTGCGCATTGTCGATGGCGACCCCGGCCGCGAACGCCAGTGCGCGAGCGGCAACCTCGTCGGATTCGGAGAACACGCGCGTGGAGTCGTCGTGGGTCAGATAAATGTTGCCGAACACCGTCCCACGGATGGTGATCGGCACCGCAAGAAAGGCCCGCATGAGAGGGTGGTGCTCGGGAAATCCCACGGCGGCCGGGTGCGTGGTCAGATCGTCCATCCGCAAAGCCGGCGTGTCGAGGAGCGACAAGCTCAGCAACCCCTTGCCAACCGGTAGATGCCCGATGAGGCCAGCCGTCTCCGCTTCGATTCCCTCGTGGATGAATCTGAGCAAGTCGCCTCCGGGATCACGTATGGCCAGGGCGCCGTAGGGGGCAGACGTCAATTCCCGAGCCGCGGCGATGATCCGGTGCAGCGTCGCGTCGAGATCGAGGCCGGTACCGATTTCGACGAAGACATGCAGCAATCGCTCCATTTGATCGCGCGCCGCCAGCAACTGGTCGAGCTGCGCGTGCATCCTGCTAACCAGCCCACGCTGGCCCAGTCCAGCAAAAGCCGAACTGCGTTCGTCGCCGGCCACCCGACTCAATACCTCCAGGACGCCTTCAGCCAAGGGCAGCTTGCGCGTCGGCAACACGCCGAGCGCCCGAAGACGCCGCCACCGAGCCTAGCCCCAACGGGTCGGGCACCCAAGGCAAATGCGTTGACCAGCGGATGGCGCGGCGGGGTCAGGAAGGTCCTGTTGGCATAGTTCGCTGGCCGGACTGTTGATCCAATTTTGATGCGAACACCGCCGCCTGGGTCCGTCGCTCCATGCCGAGTTTGGCCAGCAACCGCGATACATAGTTCTTCACGGTTTTCTCGGCGAGAAACATCCGGGCGGCGATCTGCCTGTTGGTCAAGCCTTCACTAAGCAGTTGCAGCAGCGTTCGCTCTTGTTCGGTCAGTCCCGACAATGGGTCTTCGCGCTCCGCGGTGCCGCGGAGCTTTGCCATCAGCGCGGCGGCCGCCCGGTTGTCCAGCAGGGATTTACCGGCACCGACGTCTTTGATCGCCTGGGCCAGTTCCATACCCTTGATGTCCTTGACCACGTAGCCGCTGGCGCCGGCCAAGATCGCCTCGAGCATCGCCTCATCGGAGGTGAACGACGTCAGCATCAGACACCGCACGTCTGGATGATCGGACACCAGGTCGCGGCACAGTTCGATTCCGTTCCCATCGGGAAGACGCACGTCAAGCACGGCGACGTCGGGCTTCAGGGCCGGTATCCGCGCCTTGGCCTCGGAAACGGAACGGGCTTCACCGACGATTTCGAGCTCGGGATCCGATGCGAGCAGATCGGCAAGACCGCGTCGAACGACCTCGTGGTCATCGACGAGGAAAACCTTGACCATTACGAGCCCTTCCTGCTCGGCGTGGGAGGCAAGAGTCATGAAACGACCGCTTAAATATCCCATATTTTTATAAGCGCCCGGACTCATAAATGCTGCTGATTGACAATTAACAGCGAGCAGTCGGCGTCCTGCAGTATCGCGCTGCCGGCTGATCCGACGAGTTCGCTCAAGTGGTTGTGGTTGTGGGTGCCGACAATCACCAACCCCGCCGACCGGCGGTTGTGCGCCAGGTAGGCCAAAAGGCTGCCATGTACGGCCATCGACTCCACCCGCAGATCCGGATGGCGTCGCTTCCAATGGGCCAGCCGGCGGTCCAGGTCGGCGAGCGCCCGGCGATTGCCTGCCGTGTCCGCCACCCGGTCATCACCCGATGCGTTTCGCCGGCAGATGATCACCTGGAGGGCAGCGTCGCGCAACCGGGCCTCCTCGATGGCGGCGCCCAGCAATACGCCGTTGCCCGGAGACTCGTCCGCCTCGACGAGGATCCGCTCCGCGGGCCGGTGCGGGTGGTCGTCGCGGAATCGAATGATCGCGACGGGGCTCCGCGCCGACAGAGCGAGAGCCGCGGCTGTTGAACCCACCCGACCAGGTCGAAAGTGACGTATTCCGACCGCGCCCAAGCACACCATGGCCGCAGATGCCGACGCGCGAATCAAGGACCCGATCGCGGGCCCGTGGGAAACTTCGGTCTCTATCTTCACCGGCTTGCCCGTGGCTTCAATCGCCGTGACTGCGTGGCGAACCGCCGTTTCCGCGGTGGCCAGCTTGCGTGCCGCGTCATCCGGCTCGATTTCCCGGTTCTGGTCCTGCTCAATTGCGCACAGGAGACGCAGGGGGGTGTCACGACTCGCCGCCTCGTCGACGGCCCACAGCGCCGCGCGTATCGCGGCCTTTGAACCGTCGATCCCGACGACGACCGGCTGGGGTGTGGCTAACTCTTTCATGAGACTGCCTGGACCGTTAATGGCGCACCACGAGCACCGAGCAGTCGGGGTAGCCGACGATCGGGTGGCAGTTGGGGGTAGCCAGCCCAGCAATCTCGTCGGCGTCGGCGCTGCCCACAACAGCCAAATCGATGGCGCTACTTTGCCTCTCGCCGGACCTCACCCCGGTGCCGCTGGCAACGGTCTGGACGTGCACATCCGGATAGCGCCGGACCCAGCTGTTAAGTCGCCGATCGATCTGCCGCACGGTGGCGTGGCGGCGCCGTCCTTCCTCCATGGCCTGGTGCACAACCTCGTCGTTGTCCGGGTCGTCATTGAGCACGACGGCGATCACACCGATCTCCGTCGGCGATCCGTCGGGATTGGTGCGGATGATCGCTACCGGACACTGCGCGGACGCCACCAACGCGACAGCTGTCGGGCCCAACAGCCCGTCACACTCCCATCCCCGCCTGGACGTGCCCACGCAAATCATCGCCGCGTTCTGCGACTCATTGACCAACACTTGCGCGGGATCGCCCGAGAGAACGGCCGTTTCGACCTCGACCGGTTTTCCCGCGCTCTGTATGGCGCACTCCGCCTGGGATAGGGCCGTTTCGGCGCGTTCGAGCTCCCACTCAGAGCTCGGCGGTGACCCGGCTTGCTCACCTTGGCGAGGGATGACATAGACAAGGCGGAGGGGCATCTGCCGGCCCAGCGCCTCGTCGATCGCCCACTTGCCGGCGTTAACCGCGGCTTTCGAACCGTTGATGCCCACGACCACCGACTTTGCGTCCAGCTGACTCATGTCGGCTCCCGATTAGTGCGATTCGCTCAATGCCAGGCTATTGCGCCGTCGCTCCTTTCGGAGGGGTCGTTAGGCCCTATCCGGGAAGCCGTACGTCATCAGCGACGTCGCACGGTTCTACGGATTGCGCGAACAACTTCTCCACATCAGCCCGATCGCAGGCGGCCGTTCCGGGTGTCTTCAGCATCGCCGCACCCGCCGCTATGCCCAACCGTACGGATTTGACTAGCGGCCACCCGCGATTGAGTCCGACCGCAATTGCGGCGACCATCGCATCGCCCGCGCCTACGCCGCTGCCACCCGGCATCGAAATCGCCGGAAAGCGCTGGCTTGCGTGCTTCGTCGCTAGCAGCGCGCCATGAGATCCCAGGGACACCAACACCACTTCCGCTCGACCGCTATTGACGAGTTCGTGTGCGGCGGCGAACTGGGCGGCTTCGGTGGGCAGGGGCCGCCCGACGCATTCCCGCAGTTCTCGCACACTCGCTTTGAGGAGAAACACGCCCGAGGAGATGTGCCGCAGGCCGCCGCCGGAGGTGTCCACGATAAGGCGGACGCCCAGATGCCGGCAGATGTCCGCAACCCGCTGGTAGAAGTCGGTTTGCACGCCCGGCGGCAGGCTGCCGCTTGCCACCACGAATTCGGCCGACTTCGCCGCGATCCGCAGGTGCTCCAGGCAGCGGGCCTGTTCGCGCAAGCTGAGCTGCGGTCCGGGCAGGACGAATCGGAACTGCTGACCACTGCGGCTCTCGTTGACAGTGAAGCTCTCTCGCGTTGATGCGGCGATCGGGACTTGCCAAAATGGCACACCTTCATCGCTCAGCAGCTTTGCGAGCAGACCGCCGGTCGCCCCACCCGCGGGGAAAACCGCCAACACCGACCCACCGAGCACGTGCGCGATGTGCGCGACGTTGATGCCGCCGCCGCCCGGGTCATACCGGGTGGCCGCGCACCGCAGCTTTTCGGTCGGCCGCACGACGTCGACGCTTGTCGTGACGTCCAGCGCCGGATTCATTGTCAAGGTGACGATTTGCGGTCGGCGCGCAGGCGGCTGCGCTGGCGTCTGCATGCTCGTTGACTCCGCTCGTTGTCGACGGTTATAGGCCGGAGGGGTATGTTTCCGGCGTTTCGCCGGCGATCCACAAACTCGTCACCTCGAGAGGTTCCAGCGCCCGGGTGTTGTCGATGTGAATCATGGCGTCGAACTGATCGGCCGGCCGGACGTGCAAGTAGTGGCTCTGGCGCTCGGTTTCGGGCCGGTAGATCACGCCGATGGCGCGCCCCAGCCGAACGGCACTGAGCGGGTCCGCGACCGCCGGATTAATCCGGGCCGACACCAGGAAGTCGCTTTCGCCGGCCTCATGAAGCAGTTCTTCGATGCTCCCGGTGAGCGCCGGGCGCACGGACTTTCGTTCGGCGACGCCGCCCCACTCGCTGGCGGCCGTCACGGTACCCGCGTATGTGCTAAACCCGATGAGACGTGACTGGGCGCCGTACCGCTGCCGGGCAAGTTGACCGAGCGTGAGCTGGCCGTCGGCCCACACCTCGGTCGCTCGCGCGTCCCCGACGTGAGAATTGTGGGCCCACACCACTATTCGAGCAGGCTCCATATCATGGTGGCGGTCCAGGTGTTTCAGCAGCGCGTCAAGGGTTTGCGCCATGTGCTTATCGCGGAGGTTCCACGAGGTGACGCGCCCGCTGAACATGGCGCGGTAATACATCTCTGCGGTGCGCACCGTTTGGGCGTTTTGCTCCGCGTAGAACAGTTCGTCCTCGGCGAGCAGCCCGTCCCTGCGCGCATAGGCCAATGCGTTGCGCTGGATTTCGACCAGCTGCTCGATCGCTTGATTCTCACACAATGGACCGGCGCCGAAGGCCGCGGCAAAGCCATACGCCTGACCATCGTCGGCCGAAGTGTGGTCAAAACATGCATAGCGCTCCCGCGCCCGTGCCGCCGCCTTCGGATCGATCTCGTCGAGGTAGGTGATCACTTCCTGCATCGACCGGTGCAGGCTGTAGAGATCCAGGCCGTAGAAGCCCGCCTGCCGCCGACCGTTGTTCTCGTGCAGTCGGTTGCGTGCGCGTAGCCAGTCGACGAAGTCGCGAACGACCGTGTTGCGCCACATCCAGGCGGGAAAGCGCTCAAAACCGCTCAGCGCCTTATCGGCACTCTCGTCCTCGCCGAGGGCGCGAACGTAGCGATTCACTCGGCAGGCGTCGGGCCAGTCGGCCTCCGCGGCGACCGCACAGAAGCCCTTTTCCTCGATCAGCCATTTCGTGATGTCGGCCCGAGCCTCATAGAACTCGTGCGTACCGTGGGAGCTCTCGCCGATCAGTAC
>Ga0306919_10000284_pt1 | contig 21064 bp, 15 predicted proteins | sample flu12Cox44000172_FD_203764 | JGI IMG/M metagenome (GOLD analysis project Ga0306919, IMG submission 203764) | Lab enrichment of tropical soil microbial communities from Luquillo Experimental Forest, Puerto Rico - flux4day.12C.oxic.44.000.172 (v2)... | ecosystem: Environmental > Terrestrial >... | reverse complement strand
TCCCACCAGATAGCCACCAGACCGACTCCCACCGCCGCGACGATGAAAGGAGCGATCTCCAAAAGTTCTCTCCGGCCGATCGGTTTTTCCTTTAGCCAGAGAATCAAAAGCAGAGCCGCGGGCAATGTGCAGGCGGTGGATTTCGCCAACAGCGCGGGCAGATAAAATCCGAGCGCCAAAAAATAAACCAACCGCCGACGCCCGCTTGTTGCATCCACGTATTCGATCCAGGTCGATAACGCGAGTAAAAAAAAGAGCCCCATCAGGACATTCTTCAGCTCGGAAATCCAGGCGACCGATTCCACCTGGAGCGGATGGAATGCGAAGATCGTCCCGGCCAGCCACGCGCCCGGCACTTTCAAGCGCGCAAGTATCCACCAAACCAAAAGGGCGTTGGCGACATGCAGAGAAATACTTACCCAATGATATCCGGTGGAATTCAGGTCCCAGAGCCACCGCTCGATTCCCAAGACCGTGTAGGCGAGCGGAAAATATTGCGACGGAGCGTCGAGCGAAAACCAGATCCGACGCAAACCGTCTGGCGCGATCAGCAAATAGTTGTTCGTTACGTAGCGATCATCGTCCCAAATAAATCCGCCATGCCATGCCGGCTGGTAGATGAAGATGGTCAAGCCGCATAGCGCGACAGTGCCCAACAATCCGAGCACGCGCCGGTTCGTGACGGAGCTATCCATTCCGTGCGATATTATTTGAGCCCGTTCAGACTTCCAAAGAGATTTCGGTAGTCACAATTGCAGCTCTGTGCAGACTCGTTTGTTTTGACGATGTCGATGAAGACCCTATCGATTCCAGGATGAGCGACCGCGCAACGCCTGTTTGGAAGCTCGTCGCCATTTTCATTGCAACTCGCTAGTTAGTTTTTGGTCAAACGCTCGGGCAGCGGTTCGTCACCTTCGTTGACGAATCATATGTCTACGCGAACCCGTTCATTAGCAGAGAAGGCGCCGCGGCTGGCGGAGAGTCAAAACAACACTGCGCTCATCCAAACGCTTCAGTCTAACATCGTTCTATTCCGAAGCGCTTCGCCGCTTCGCGATAATCCCCCTGAAGCGAGCAGGCGGCCACGGTCAAGCTTTGCCCTTCGCGGGCTGCCCTGCTCCGTGTTTTTTAATCCAAAAAGCGAACGGCCGAGTCCCCTTTTTCGGGAACTCGGCCGCTGAATTGCTGAAGTTAGGATCCGACTAAAAGCGTTTCTTTATGCCGACGTACCAGAATCGGCCTTTCGGGTTCGTGGTGCTCTCGTCGAAACCGTTTTCGAACGCGGCGGCCACGAACGGCGGCTCTAAATCGCCGACGTTATCCACACCAATTGTAAGGGTGGTGTTGTTGAGCCATGCTCTCCACCCGCACGGATTGTATTCGGCGGTGGAAACCGGCATCACGTTCTTCTCTTTGCCGTCCTTCATCTTCACGTTCTTGCCGCCGTCCTTGGCGTAGCCAGCAACTTCGTTCTGCGCCGCAGGCGGTGGCAGGTTGAACGTGTAGTTTAAGATCAAGTCAACCGTGCACCACTCCCGCACCTTTTCGTGGCCGAGAAGCGGGGGTTCGCCCTTGGGACGCACCTCGGGTATAAACGCTTCATTATCCCAGTATTGGCCGATATAGTGGACGACAACGCCGGTATCAATCCCTTGCATCCACGAGCCCGATGGACCGTCGTAGAACAAACTGGCGTACCAACGATTGTGGGTAAACGAACCGCCACCGTTGACGCCTTGGAAGCCGCCACCGAACTTCCCAACCGCGGTGGTTCGCGGACCACCCGGGAGGAATTGGATATCAACGTCGGCCAGATACGTTTCGTTCCAAGTCGCGGTAAACGTGCCCCAATCGCCGTGGCCAAGGCGCGTAGTATCGAATATCTCAACAACTTCGAAGTCCCATGCACTCAATATTTCCCGGCCAAGGTTTTGAAACGGCGTCAGAAGTAACGTAATTGGTGTCCCGACACCGCCAGCACGCTGTAATTGTGATACGCCTAGGGTCTGTGTCCCAGCCGCGTCAGGTGGAATGTTTTTTGTCTCTTCTATGAGTGTTTGGGGATCCAGGACTGTAGTAAACCCACGGATGTCAATATGGACAAAGTCCGCCGACATGGTTAACCCTTGCAGGGGAGCCCACCACTTACCCGGAGTTAGAACCCCGCCATAGGTGTACTCGTAGGCGATTTCAGGCTGTAAGTGTGGGTTGCCGAAGATATGCTGCTCGACCTGCGGTTCGGTGTTACACGTAGTGCAGGTGTCTTTGACCGCCGGAAAGTTCTGCGTAGTGCCGCCGAACAGTTCAAACAGTGTCGGAGCGTGGAACGCTTCGATGTAGGCCGCACGCAATGTGAGAGACTGATCGATCGGCTGCCAGCGAACGTCCACTTTCGGCCTTTGGGTGTCTCCGAAATCGCTATACCACTCTTCGCGCTCAGCAAAACCGAATTCCAAGCTGTAGGCGCCCGGGAAATTCCAGGTCGGCCCCGTGACTGGAACTCGGACTTCTTCAAAGATTGACCAAACGTCGCGCTGGCCTCGGGTTGCCTGACCATTCGTCGAACCAGTCGTCTGACCGGTCACGGTTAACGGATCGGGCTCATCGTGGAACGTATTTGTGAGGTGCATCCCACCGACTGCGAAACGAACGGCGCCGCCGGGCAGGTTAAACATATCACCGCGTAAAGTGAGGTCTTCAGTCATGAGGACCGTTTCTAAATCGTCGTGCGTCGTAACAAAGACGTTATCAACTACGGTCTTGGTGTTCACGTTATGTCCGAACGGATTGAAGGCTGTCGCCGGATCCGTATCCAGCAAGAACGTGCGCAAGGCGTTGTTGTTCACGATTCCGCCGAAGCGCTGAACGCGATTACTATCGTTGTAACGGAAGCCGAACTCCCATTCCCATGTCTTGAGTTGGTCCCAGGCATTGGCGAACTCGCCCAAGTTACCCTTTAAGCCACCGGTAAAGACGTAGGCGTTGGTGGTGATTTTGTCCGTGCGCAAGCCAACCTCCAGCGAGCGGTAGCGGACGCCGGTCGTAAACGCCGTCCCGGCCGGCGCGGCGCTTGGGAGAGAGAAGATCGGAGTGGTACTGGTGAATCCGCCCGGAGAGGTATAGTCGGCCACTGTGAACGGGTTGAACGGATTTTGCGTCGGCACGCTAAAGCCCGCGCTACTAATACCAAATGGATGCGTGGTGTCCGTCCAAACATCCGGGGTAAACGGCGTTGGGGCCAGACCGCCATCCCAAAATTGCCGGAAATATTTGAAATCAGCAAAAACGGTCAGGTATTTGTCACAGAGATCGCGGTCGAACGAACCGTAGAGATATTCACGATCGGTCGGCGCGATGTCCGGCGTCAGATCGGCGAAGTTAAACGAGCTCTTCTCGCTTGTCGCAATTCCCGAGTTTCGGGTCGTGTACTGCGTGTCAGTGAACTGGTTTGCGCTAAAGTGCGGCGTCGGCGTTAAAAGGCCGCTCTTTTGAGGGATAAAAATCCTGGTCGTCACACGGCCCGCCAAGTTGCCGCTGCGACCATCAAACCCACCCCAAGCCGACTTGTCTGCATCGTGCGAAACATTGACGTCGCGCGAGAAAATCGCGGACGCATCATAAATACCCGCATAAACGACGATGTTTGTTTTGTCATCGCCGGTACCCGCGAGCATGTAGGCGGTTCTTTCACCGTAGTCGTTAGCGAAACCAAGATTCGAGTTGCCATAGCTGGCGTAAACCTCCAACCCACGGAAGCGGTGAATCAAAAATACGTTCACCACGCCAGCGACAGCGTCGGTGCCGTAAATCGGAGACGCTCCGTCTTTCAAGATGTCGATGTGATCGATCAACCCCAACGGGAATTGGTTGAAATCGACCGAGTTTGCGTCGGCGGTTACTAAACGTCGGCCGTCCTGCAGTACCAGGGTTTCTTTCGGATCGATACCACGGAGACTGATGCGCGTCGTGCCGTCACCACCGTTGGTATTGTTTTCGGTAGTGTTCGATCCAGTCGAGGCCGGAATTCTCAAGATCAAATCGGTCGGCGTTCGCACACCCAACCGAGTGATGTCGTCACGGCGATAGGTGTCGACAGGATTCGGACCGACTTCTTCGGCGGTCGGAATATTCGAACCGGTAACGATAACGCGTTCAGCGGTCGCCTCAGTTGCGGCTGGGGCTCCCGCGGCCGGAGCAACATTTGTTCCGGTCGTCGCCGGGGCTGGCTTAGCGGCTGCGTCTTGGGCGCGAACGCTCGTCGCGATAATTAATGGAAATACGACGGCGACTGCAAGAGCGACGCGAATTCCCAACGTTTTTCGCACGTTGTTTCTAGTCATTGGTTTCTCCATGGGTTTGGTTAGGTTTGCGCTAGGGATTATTGAAAAGTAAGTAAGCTGACAAGGTTTTTTTTCAGTTTTTTCAAATTTTTTTGAACGGGCAAACCGGGCCAGTTGTCGAGCCCGAACCGCGTTTTCGGGCGTTCTATCGGATTTCCCGGTCTCTGCCTAGAAAAAAATTAAAGAATTTTTGCCCTCCGGGAAGAGGGCTTTTCCCGGGGCGGCAGGGGCAAGCGTCAATGCGACACCTGGGTGCGGTGCAGTGGCTCACCCCGCTGGAATAATTCGATGCACTCGCCCAAATTTTGGGCCATTGCGTAGTCGCCATTTTTCTCCGCGATCTTTTGAGCATGCTGGCAAGTCGCAATCGCTTCCGCGAACCGACCGTTCTCCGCTTGCGCGGCAGCAAGCGTTCGCAACACCACTGGATTTTCGCCACCATTTCGCACCGCGCGCTGCGCCAACTCCACCGCTTCCACGCCGTCGCGCAAATCCGCGTCAGCCGCCGTCGCCAAGACCCACGCGATGTTGTTCGCCGCATCCGCGTTATCCGGATCAAACGATAAACTTTGCCGCCAGGCATCAATCGCTTCCTTGATTTCACCTTTGCTCGCAAATGCCACGCCGAGATCATTGCTCGCCGCGACGTGATCCGGCTGAATGCTGAGCGCTTTTTGGAAATGAAGGATCGCAGCATCGGTCTTTTGCTTCGCGGCCAGCGCTCGCCCCAACCCAAAATGCGCCGCCGCATTGCCGTCGCGCAAACGCAGCGCGCTTTCATATTGATTAATCGATTGATCGATTTGTCCGCGCACAAATAAAATCCCACCGAGCCCTGCGTGCGCTACGTCATTGGCAGGCGTGACCGCGAGAGTGTGTCGCCACAACGTTTCGGTGTCGCGCCAATGCGCTGTTTGTTTCCAGGACAAGATTGACAGCGTCGCAACAACGACTGCGCCAGCGACGCTCAAAATAATGTTTCGTGCTGCATGCTCCGCCTTCGCGGAAGCGCTACCGTGGGACAGGCATGGTTTCGTCAGATCCCAAATCAACCAGACCAGCGCGATGTCCAATCCGATTTGCGGAAGATACGTGTAACGGTCCGCATGACTTTGCAGTCCGACCTGCACAATTCCGATCACTGGAATCAGCATGAGCAAATACCAAAGCCAGCCGACGATGAGATAAGGATTCTGCCGGCGACGAATGAATGCGATCGCGGTCAACGCAATTAAAACGACAACCGCGAGCATTAGACGCCACCCTTCCAGCCGGTTTTCGGGGTGGACATAAAACGGAATCAAATCGACAGGCCAAAACATTTGTCGGACATACACGAAATAACTGAAGAGCGCGTTGGTGATTCGCCACGGCAGCGGCAAAAATTCCGTCGAACCGAGCGCAAAGTTTTGCGCCCACAGCGTTGCGATGCACGAACCTGCTGACAACGCGAACAACGGAATCTTCTCGACCAGCAACTTCCCGGTTGTCGATCTTTCAAATCGCGCGAGCGGCCAATAATCGAGCAGCAGCAAAATGAGTGGCGTCGTGATTAACATCGGCTTCGACATCAACCCGCCCGCAAACAAAATGGATATCATCACGTAGCGGCCGACTGATTGCTTGCGCGCGTACGCGACGTACGCGATCAGCGTCAGGATAAAGAACGCGCCGCTGAGCACGTCTTTGCGCTCGGCGATCCATGCGACTGACTCGACCCGCAAAGGATGAACCGCGAAAACCGCCGCGACAAACGCGCTCTTCCAAACAGTGCCAGTCTCGCTCGAACTGGCAGTCGCTTGTTGCAAAAAAACAAAAAGCAGAGCCGCGGCGATGCTGTGGAAAAAAACGTTCACTAAATGATGGTGACCAGGATTCACACCGAACAGTTGACAATCGAGCATGTGCGAGATCGAGGTCAGCGGATGCCAGTTCTGGGAATGAACGTGGGTAAACGCCCAGCCGATACCGTGCCAGGTCAGGCCAGCACGCACATGCGCATTGTCGAGCACGTAAAGCGGATCGTCATAATTAATGAACTGATGCCGGAACGTTTGTCCGAACACCGCCCACGTGATCGCGAACAGAAGGATGATGATCCCGAACAATGTCCAGCGCGATGGTTTGGTGTCGAGGATCTCGGACTCCAAAGCGCTCACCGTTTTTCCAAATGCAACTTCGCTTCGTCCGGCTGGCCGTTCTGCAACAAGGCCTCCCCCAAAAAACGATCGGCGTCCGGATAGCCGGGCTCGATTCGAAGCGCCTCTTTATAATGAGCGATCGCTTCCGGCAAGTGGCCGAGCCGATGAAGACCGACTGCGAGATTGTAGTGCGCCAGCGCGCTGTCTGGTTCGCGCTGCACAACATTCCGATAGTGCGCGACGGCTTCGTCGAGTTGCCCGGAATCTAGCAGGACATTTGCGAGGTTTGTTTCCGCTTCGGGACTCTTTGGTTCAGCTTGCAACGTCCGCTCAAAATGGCGGGCCGCCAGACTGAGTTCTCCTTTTTCCATAAAAGCTGAACCAATTTGAAAATTCGCATCAGGGTCGGCAGGATGGCTCGCGAGAACGATTTCAAACTGTGCAATCGCTTCATCGAGCCGGTGCTTTTTGAGCAGAAACTCGCCGAAGTTAAAATGCGCGATGTCGTTTTGCTTGGTCACGGCAAATGTTCGATTCCAAAGTCGTTCGGTGTCGTGCCAGTAGGAAGCCTGAATCCACGCCCGCCAGGCGAAGAGAGCGATGATGATCGGCCCTGCGGCGGCGAAAACTTCGCGGCGATAACGAACCGATTTGGACGAATCGACAATCGCCCACGTCGCCGCGACATAGAGCCCAATCTGTGACAAGTAAGTATAACGATCGGCGTGCGCCTGGCTGCCAACCTGAATCAGTCCGATCACGGGCAAAAGCATGACCAAATACCAAAGCCAGCCGACGATGAGATAAGGTTGCCGATTTTGGAGAACGAAAACAGCAACGGTAATCAAAGCCAGAACCGCAGCGGCGCCGACCGTTTCCCAAATCGGCAATCGACCCGGATGCGGATAAATCGTTGCCAGATTGGCCGGCCAAATCATTTGCCAGAAATAAATGAGATAAGCTGAAAGAGCGTTCGCCGCGCGCCAACTCAACGGCAAATGCGCAACTTGAACGATGCCGCCGCGTTGTGCGATCAGCGTCGCAATCGCCGAACCTATCGACAAAGCAAACAACGGAATCTTTTCGAGGAGAAGTTTTGTCGCGCTCGTTTTTTCCAATCGGTCCAGCGGCCAGTAATCGAGCAAAAGCAAAATCGCTGGCAGGGTCACCAGCATCGGTTTCGCCAACAATCCGCACCCAAACAAGATTGACATCGTCACATAGCGCACAACGTCCGGCTTTCGCGTGTAATGAAAATAAGCGAACAAGGTCAGGAAAAAGAACAAGCCGCTCAGGACGTCTTTTCGTTCGGAAATCCACGCCACCGATTCGACGTGCAACGGATGAATCGCAAAAAGAGCGGCAACGAACGCGCTGCTCCAAATAGTGTTCGTCCGGCTCGGACCTCCGGTAATTTGCCCGAGCAAAAGAAAAAGCAGGACCGCGTTCGCGCTGTGCAGCAGCACGTTTACCAGATGATGCGCACCCGGGTTTAAACCAAAGAGCTGGCAATCGAGCATGTGCGACATCGTGGCGAGTGGATGCCAGTTATGCGAATGCACGTGCGTGAACGCCTTAATCACGTTTTGCCAATTCAGTCCCGCCTGAATCTGTGGGTTCTCGCTCACGTAGACCAGGTCGTCGTAATTGACGAAATCATGCCCGCGCGTTTGCCAATAAACCCCAAACGTGATCGCGACTAACGCGAAGCAAATCGCGAATTTCAAAACGACCTGGGCGCGCACAATCTTGTAATTGTGGGCTGGGCCCGGCGCGCAAACAAGTTGACTCGCTTTCTCCCGAAAGCTCGCCCGTCGGTTTGTCATCCAACTCACTCGACTCCCATTGACTCGATTGTCGATCTTGTCCTGGACAGCGCAATCTTGGCTCGTTCAGTTTCCGAGACTACAAGTACCGCGTGTTCACGGGATTGATCGAGGAAGTCGGCTGCGTGCTTTGGATGCGAAGGACGGATCGCGGCCCGCAGTTACAGTTGAGGGCGCCGAGGCTCGCGCCAGCAGTTGTCATTGGTGACAGCCTCGCAGTCAACGGTTGCTGTCTGACCGTCAGCGCACAGCACGCCGAGCAGCTCACCTTCGATTTGCTCGAGGAAACGCTTGATAGAACAAATCTAAAGCACCTGCGACGCGATAGTCCGGTAAATCTGGAGCGCGCCCTCGTCGTAGGCGCGCCGTTGGGCGGTCATTTTGTTCAAGGCCACATCGATTGCGCGGCGAAAGTGATTTTATTCGAGCGCACCGGAGAAGATTACCGGCTCGAGGTCGATCTGCCCGCGGAATTCGCGCATTACGCGGCGTTCAAAGGCTCGATCGCGATCAATGGCATCAGTCTTACCATCGCTGAACTCTTGGAGAAAAGTTTCGGCGTCTGGATCATTCCGCACACCAAACGCCATACTAACGTCGACAAGATCCAAGTCGGCGATTTGGTGAACATCGAGTTCGACATTCTGGCCAAATACGTTGAGCGAATGCTGACGCGCTATGCACCTCAGGATTGAACCGACCCGGGCGACAAAAAATCGCTGCTCATATCTATATATAGTACAGCGTTACTTTGCGCCCAAGCCAGGGTTCCCTGCTCAGGTTGAACCAGAATGTGCTGTATTTCAATAGGGAAGCAGGTAGCCCCCACAGCGCCAGCGCAAGCAGAATCGCGTTGATCAGTTGCTATAGCTGCGTGTTTAGTTCCTGTCGTCGCGCGAGCATGCTACAAAGGAGCAAGCCTCGCTTTTCCCTGGTTGGACAACCTGCAAGTATATGACAACGCGTCGACCGGTCAAAAAGCCGCGCCAGATGGTCGTGGGCGTAATCGCTTCGGCTGCAGATTTGAGATTTGCCCTCGCGATGCGCCAGCCGCCGGATCTCTTCGAACTTCGTCTCGATTGTCTTTGCGACATCGTCGATCGACTCGAACGCAAAGTGTCGATCCTCAAAACGCCATTTATCATTACCGCGCGCGATCCACACGAAGGCGGCGCTAAAAATTTGTCGCTCCAAAAACGCCGCGAGTTACTTTCCCGATTTTTACCGCATGCGAAATACCTCGATGTGGAATTGCGTTTCGCGCGCGCGTTCAAACCACTGCTCACGCGGGCTCGAAAGAGACATGCGCGCGTAATTCTTTCGTTCCATGATTTTAGATCCACGCCATCGCGGTGCAGCTTGCGTGCCAAGGCGTCGCGAGCGAAAGCACACGGTGCCGACATTTTCAAAGTCGCGACGCGCACCGACAAACCATCGGAGCTTGGCCAACTCGTCGATTTCATCACCGACAAAAATCTAAACGTTCCCGTGAGCGCGATGGGGGTCGGGAAACTCGGCGGAATTTCGCGGCTTCTGCTCGCGTATTGCGGCTCCATGCTCAATTACGCCTCCCTTCAACAATCGCACGTCCAAGGACAATTGCCGATCGACGTGTTGCGTTCGGCGCTGCCGCGTTGAAGTTGTTTTCCAAGGATGAAGAATGGGTCGGTAAATCTGCCAGCTGAAATAGGGGTGATGCCATTGCCTGGCGCGGTCCTTTTTCCGCACGCCTTGCTGCCGCTTTACATCTTCGAACCGCGCTATCGCGAAATGCTCGAACACGCGCTTCAGCGCGATCGAATGTTCAGTGTCACGCTGATCAAGCCGAGCTGTCCGGAATGGCATGCGCCAGAAGATTTTTTTCACTTTGCCACGGTTGGCTTGATCCGCGCGTGCGTTGGGCGCGGCGACGGCACTTCAAATTTGGTACTGCAAGGTTTGCATCGCGTCCGTTTCAAGAGTTTCGAACAGAAAACGCCATTCCCAGTTGCCAAGATCGATATCGTCGAATCCACCGAGAGCGCGACTGTCGAAACCGAAGCGCTCGGCGAGAAGGTCCTCGAGCTCTATCGGAAATTAAAACGCGCGGGGCGCCAGTTGCCGCCAAAAGTCGATCGCTACCTCGCCCAGCTTGGTGATCTGGAAATGCTTGCCGATCTCGTCGCTTCAACTTTCGTGGAGGATCCGCTCCGGCGTCAACGCATGCTCGAAGAATCGTCGGTGAATCAGCGCCTGCGTCTTCTAATCACTTTTTTGCAAGACGAGATCGGCAGCGCCGCGGCGTAATCACTTCCCGGCGATCCGCGCATACTCTTCGATCAAGTAACGATCGGTCATTCCCGCAACGTAATCGCAAACTGTCCGGTGCAGGCCTTCCTGCTTGAGTCGTCTTATCGCAACCTCGCCGAGCTGGCGCGGATCGGCCACGTAACTTTCAAAAACTTTTTTCAACATCTCACAGGCGCGCCGATTCACTTCTGCTACGCGCGGATGATAGTAAACGTTCGCGTAAAGAAATTTTCGCAGCGCCTGGTTTGCCTTGTCTAGTTCTTCGTTGTGGCGAATCAACGGCGCCGGGTGTATACGCACGTCGTCCGGACTTTTTGGATTCGCCTTGGCGATTGACGCCGCGCTCGTCGTCACCACGTCCTGCACCTGCACATCGATAATGTCGCGAATAATCAATTTGTGCAGCTCGGGCTCACGCGCGTCGGGATAATGTCCCAACACGTGTTGCTGGCTTCGACTCCAGACTTCGTTCTCTTCCAACTGCGCCGCAGTCAGAATCTCGAAATCAACTGCGTCGTCGAGATCGTGACTGTAATACGTGATCTCGTCAGCTAAGTCGGCGGTCTGCGCTTCCAATGACGCAATTCCGGCTGAGCGCTCGTGCTTCTGCAAGCCTTCGCGGACTTCCAATGTCAGATTTAATCCCGGAAAATCCGGGTAGATGTTCTCGAGCAGCTCGACCACGCGCAAACTTTGGCGGTTGTGCTCGAATCCGCCGTGATCGCTCATGCATTCGGCGAGAATTTCCTCGCCCGAATGCCCAAACGGCGTGTGGCCGAGATCGTGCGCGAGCGCGATAGCTTCCGCGAGATCTTCGTTAAGCGCGAGAGAGCGCGCGATCGTGCGGCTGATCGACGCAACTTCGATCGAATGCGTCAACCGCGTCCGCAAATGATCGCCGGTGCCGTTCAAAAAAACCTGCGTTTTGTACTCGAGCCGGCGAAATGCTCGTGAATGAATGATGCGCGCGCGGTCGCGCTGAAACTCAGTTCGAAAAGCATGGCTTCGCTCTGGGTATTTTCGGCCGCGCGAGTTGCCTGACTTCTGTGCGAACGGCGCTAACGTCACCCGCTCTGTCGCCTCCATCTCTTCGCGCGTTTTCCAGCCATTCTTCATCTGTTCGATGTCGAACTTGGCGTATCCGCCTTCAGCTTTTCGCGTAAGGCCAGCTCAGCGCCTCTTGCTTCAAGTCTGGCCGCCAGCAAATCGAAGATCGCGAGCAACATGGCGGTCACCGTTAGCCAAATGCAGGCCAGAAAAAATAGCGCGAAGAGCAAGTGCTCGCGCGGCGGATTCAGCAACGGCCGCAGCAACGTTCCACCCAAAATCAAAAGCACCAGCACCAGCGCGAGCAGGAACAGCATTGCGTAGCGCCGCGTGTTTTGATCGCGAATCACGCCCCGCGTTGCATGCACGAGAAACGATGCCGCCTGCAAACGTTTTTCCTCGGGAGAATTTTCCATCAGCGATTTCCGCCAGCGCCGCGCGCGGCTACTTCTCGATCTTACAATTCATCCAACCCAAGACAAACGGCTTCTCAGGAGCGATTCGGGGTGCTTTCATAAGCAAGAGTGAAGAAGAAACGAACAAAAACAGCGCCGCGCAAAAAGAAGCCGGGCAGACCGATAAAGGGGGCCGGGGTTCCCGCACTTAAAGAACGAATCGACGCGGAATTCGCGAAAGCCGTCAAAAGCGCGAAATCGTACGTCGAGAATCCGTCGCGCTTGCGCGGTCTTTTTGTCGAGGCGGCGAAACAGACGGAGTCGATGCCGAAAGAACCTTTTGCCGAAACCTGGCCCTACTTTCAGGCAATGCTCCGTTTGATCCGCGCTTATTCCGACGGCCAATACCCTGAGGTTCCCGAAAACACGCTCGTCGTCATCATCGCGGCGATCATTTACGTCATGAATCCGCTCGATGTAATTCCCGACGCGCTTCCTGCTCTCGGTTATCTCGATGACGCAACCGTCATCGCGCTCACCGTCCGACGGAGTCGCCAAACCCTGGACGACTTCATGGCGTGGGAAACGTCCCCGCGCTAAGCCAAGAGCAGGGCGAGCATCTCGACTTCGTCGGGTTGCCCGGGAGGCTGCATCGAAAATTACGCAACGTGAGGCAATGCAGCTCCAGAGCGCGCCCGGCTGGTGTTTCGCCCATAGTTCATGCACGCCACAAAAAGCAGCGTGAAGAACAAATCGCCGAGAAGAGAGTTCCGGAAAAACATCCAGGTTGGCGTAGAGCTGTATGCCGGCAAACCAACAGTGAGCGCTTGAATTAATCCGGCGAAGTTCTTCGCATAACCCGGATCGCTCAGCCACGAGAATGCGTTCGTGATCAAATAGAAGATTGCCGACGCAACGATCGACGCCGGCAGCAAAGTTTTAAATGAGGCGCGATTTTGTAAAGCAAGTCCGATAAATCCGACAAGCACAAGCGCGAGGTACCGACTAAAGATGTGCGAATCGATGAGCGTGGCGCCGTAATAGTGATTCAGAAACAAATCGGAAATGAAAAGTGCACCGAGCGGAATGGTGAATTTGAACTTCATCGGAAAACAAGTCGCTCCGCAAAGCGCGAGCGCCGCCAGCGGTGCAAAGTTCGACAACCATGGTGCTTGACCGGAATGAATCAGAAGCGCCGCCGCGATCCGATAAACGACGGCTGACAAAATGAGAATGAACGCGGGAATCATTGGAAGAAATTTAGCCGTCCTGTGGGAGTTGCAAAGCTGATTTGATTTACTTCCTGCGCTCAAACTTTCACCGTGTCCCCGACTCGCCGCTGCCATTCGCGGATCTGGTCGGTCAGATGTTTTATCGTGTCGCGTTGGTCGGAATCGGAGTAGACGTTTTTCCTTTCATCCGGATCCTCGGGCAAATTGTAGAGCTCGTTCTTATCTTTATCTCGAAGACAAAGCTTCCAACCATCGGAGGTGACAACGGCGCGAGTCGATTCGGTCAGCGCCTGCTTGACCTGATCTTTGCTCGCGAGCTTGGTGTGCTGGTTAATCTTTTCTTTGCCCGGCGCCCATTCAATGAAGACATGCTCTGGTGGCATCGATCCGCCACGAACCAAAGCCGCCCTACTTTTGCCGACGCATTGCGGGTCTGGAGTCTTTCCAAGCAAATCGAGTATCGTCGGCGCAAAATCGATGTGACTGATTGCTTGCCTAACGCGAAGCGAATCTTTCTGACCCGGAATTCGCACGAGGTATGGCACAGCGGCCGATTGCTCGAACATGAATCGCTTACCCAAAAGACCGTGCGCGCCCATCATGTCGCCGTGATCGCTTGTTAAAACGGTGATCGTCGTATCGGTTAGCCCGAGCTCGTCCAACTTCGACAAGATGCCGCCGATGCAATGATCGATCTCGGTGATGAGACCGAAATATTTTTGTTTGATCTCGCGATAACGCTCGCCGTTCTCGTCATAACGCTTGCGATAAACTTCCTCGCGCAAGCGATAATGCAGTGGCATCTCTTCGCCCAGCCGGTCGGCGTTGCTCGCATCCAAAGAAATTTGCGCGAGCGGATGTTCGTCGTTGAAGGGACCGGTGTAGGGCGGATGCGGTTCAATGAAAGCGATAAAAGCAATGAATGGACGGTCGCGATTGCGTTCCAAAAATTCGCAAGTGTGGGTTTCGAGAAACTTCGGCTCTGACAGCTCAAGGGGCAGATTTCGCGAGTACGTGCGACTAAAATATTTTCCGTGATCGGGCTTGTGTCCTTTTTCAATCAGAAACTTCGTGTAATCGCTAACACCTTCGATTTTGTGAGGGCCGATTGCGCTCTTGAACGATTCCTCGATCGAGATCCAATCTTCGAAGCCGCGCTGCGTCGAGAATTCATCGCCGAGATGCCATTTGCCGAAATAGCCGCAGCGATAATCGGAGTCGGCGAGCATTTCCGGCAGGCACTTAAATTTGTGCGGCAATGATAGCTGGTTGTTAGTACAGCCATTGGTATGGGGCCAGGTTCCGCTGAATAACGAGGAGCGCGAGGGCGCGCAGATCGGGTGCGTCACGTAGGCGTGCTCGAAGATAGCCGATTGCGAAGCGAGTTTGTGAATGGCCGGCGCGTGAACGGCATTTGCGCTTTCGCCGAAGACGGCGTCCGCGCGCAGTTGGTCCGGAAGAAAAACAAGCAGATTTGGTTTGCTCGGAATTTTTGCAGATTGCGCGGCAACCCGGGTGGCGAGGGCAATGCCGACTGAGCCAAGCGCAGCAGTGCGAATAAATTTTCGCCGGGAAAATTTAGTACTCACACGACCTAAAGCTTAGACGCCTTGCGCGATCTGCAAAGTGTCGCCGCGGATTGCGACGAGTAAAATTACCTTTTGCCCGCGAGTAACGCGTTGAGTCGAGCCTTGCGGCGATTCGCGGCATTGCGGTGAATGATTCCGCGCTTGGCGGCTTTGTCGAGCGCGGAAATAAGACTACGGATTTGCTCAATATCCAGCTGCGTATTGGCGCGAACGCGTTTCTGCAATGTGCGCAATCGTGTTTGCGAGCTGCGGTTTTGCATGGCTCGGGCGAGCGATTGGCGGGAACGTTTTGCCGCTGATTGTGTGTTAGCCATTCTTTTCTAAATCGGGCGTGGACGGTCGCGCAGACCGTCAAAATGTCAAGATGTCGACCTTGTCAGCGACAAAAATCGGTTTTCGCGAGGAGCGAATCAGATGCGCGGACCCGTGGCGCTTCTTATTTGCGAATCTTTGTCTTTTCTCAGTCCCGAAGCTGCAGCGGGAGCGTCAAAACCATAAACTTCCGGATTCGCCATGTTCGCAGCTTTCGGTAATCGATCCTGAACAATTTCCACCGACGTCCCAAGCGGAAGCTGATTGTAAAGCGCGGTGACGTCGGCAGATTTCATGCGAATGCAGCCGTAACTCGCGGGCCGCCCGATTAATTTCTCTTCGTTGGTGCCGTGAATGTAGATGCAACGGTGATAGGCATGCGCATTCGCTAACTCCAATCCGCGCAGCCAGATGATTCGCGTCATGACCGGATCGCGTCCTGGCGTATTCGGCTGCAAAATCTCGCCGGTCCAACGACGATTATGGAAAACGGCGCCCATCGGCGCGTGATCACCAATTTTTTGCGCGACCTGCAAAAGTCCAAGCGGCGTAGCGAGACTGCCCCACGCGTCGCCCAAACCATATTTTGATGTCGAAACCGGATAGGTGGCGGCGATTGCTCCGTTCTCGATCAAAATCAGTCTTTGGTCCCGCACGCTGATAATCACGCGCGTGGAAAGATTCGGCGCCGGGATGGACACAGCATGGGCCGTTAATGCGCTTAAAAAAACTGCCAGGGCTAAGGCGCTGGAGCGAAACATCCGCACTCCTTTACCAAAAAAACGCGCTTTGTCACGCGGGAATTGGAGATGGCGAGCGGGAAGCGCCGAAGCTAAATTTCGGCGACCAAGGCAACAGCGAGGAGAGGGCCACATAGAAAAACCCCCCTTGGAACATGAGCAGGAACGGTAACGACAAGAATTGCCGGTTGGTCAGCGCGAACCAGACGAAGTAGCTGAAATAGATTGCGAAGGCCAGTTCAGCGATCGGCAATGTCGATTTTAGCGCGCGATACTTGCAACTCCGCCACGACTGTGACCGCCGCTCGATCCCATACTTTGGCGTGCGCGTAAAATCGGACTTGTGATTGAAAATCGCCTCCAGAACTGCGCGGGCATTGTTGAGCGAGAGTCCGATTCCGAGTGCGAGCAAACACGGGAGCAACAACATTTGTCTCATCCAAGTACGCGGGTGAAGTTCGCGTTGCGCGCAAACGTAAAATGCCGCGACCGAAACTGAAGCTGTGAGAAAAATCGGGACGTCGATCAAGAGCATGCGCAACCACCCGCTTTGTGGTCCACCGGTTGACGGATGCAAGAGCACGCAGAGACAGGCGAGAAGCAAGTAGGCGAAGTTCGAAACCAGGTGACCGGTCGCTTCGGCTTTGATCGCAAACGGCAAATCACTCCGCCAAACACGTGGCAAGAGCTTCTTGCATGTTTGAATCGAACCTTTGGTCCAGCGGTGCTGCTGCGATTTGAAACCGTTCATGTCCACCGGCAACTCGGCCGGCGTTACAACGTCGGGCAGAAAAATGAATTTCCAGCCGGCAAGCTGCGCGCGGTAGCTCAAATCGAGATCTTCGCAAAGCGTGTCGTGCTGCCAACCACCGGCTTCTTCGATGCATGTCTTTCGCCACAAACCGGCCGTGCCGTTAAAATTGAAAAAGCGGCCGCTCCGGCTGCGCGCGGTTTGCTCGAGCACAAGATGGCCGTCTAAAAACATTGCCTGCACGCGAGTCAGCAACGAGTAGCCGCGATTCAAATGGCCCCAGCGCGTTTGGATCATTCCGATCTTCGGGTCGGTGAAAAAGTGAATCGTGCGTTGAAGCAGATCTTTCGGCGCCACAAAATCAGCGTCCAGGATGCAAACGAACTCGCCGGCGGCCGATTCCAGTCCAACCGCGAGTGCCCCGGCTTTGAATCCTGTCCGATCAACGCGATGAATCAGCTGCACATCGAAACCGCGCTGTCGCAGCTCGTCTGCGCAAGCGGCAGTTACATCACACGTATCGTCGGTTGAATCGTCGAGAACCTGAATTTGAAGCATCTCGCGCGGGTAATCGAGTTCGCTGACCGATCGCAACAGACGCTCAACGACATAAACCTCATTAAAGATCGGAAGCTGGACGGTTACTTTCGGTAATTGCTTGAAATCTCCGGTCGGCACCGCCCCGCGTTTGCGGTTTTTTAGGAAGAGATAAATGATGAAATACCGGTGAACGCCGTAGGCAGAGAGCCCGATGAGCACGGCGAGGTAACACGCCGTCCAAATCACATAGCCAAGACTTCCTTGCATAAGGTAGGCTGCCAGTCATTAAGACAGCAGGGCCGCATGATGGCTGTTCCGTCGCCAGCGTCAAATCAAAAATGGCGTGCTCGCCTCGACAAAACCGGGCTAAAGTGCGCAAAAATTCGCACGATCTCGATCTTGTCCGCGTTCGCGTTGGCAACGACCGCAACCGCCGCCAATCAGGAAGAGCCGAACGAAGACAAAGAACACGAACGCGAAGAACTTGGAGTTAATCCCTACACAGCGCCCTCAATCGAACGAATTTTTGCGCAGCTTGATCAGCTCCGGCCACTGCCCTTCGACCAATTAAAGCGCGAGCTGCCGAGAGCAATCGCTGCCGGTCGCGAACAAAAGGCGTTGATCTTCGGCGGACTGATTGCCGACGGTTTTCTGATTGTCGAAGCCGAACGAAAGAATCTGGTCGAAAATTTCGGACGCGTCTTGATGGAACAAGCGCGCGCCCTTGGTGTCGGCGATCGCGTGATGCGGCACAGCGCAAGTCTGACTGAACTCGGCAAACGCGGCGAGTGGCAACAAGTCCGTCAGGAATTAATCACGACCCAGGTGGATGTTGAACAAGCAATGATCGATCTGCGCGACGAAAAAATGGCGCACTTGATTAGTCTCGGCGGTTGGCTGCGCGGATTACAAATCGCCGCGAGTGCGGTCGCAGCGGAATTTTCGCCGCAGCGCGCAAAGATTTTGGCCCAGCCGGATTTGGCCGATTATTTCGGCGCCGAATTGAAAACCTTGCCGCCAACTGTCGCGCACGCCCCACTTTTTGAAAAAATTCGAGCCGGCATAAAAAAGCTGCAACCAATCTTGGGCAAGACCAACGCCCCAAGTCGGGAAGATGTCGATCTTATCCGCCTGGAAGCGAGCGAGTTGAACAAAACGATTCGCGAAAGCGAATAACCAATTTGCGGCGGTCGAGCGACAAGGCCTTTGCTGCTATATTCGGTTTCTCGCCTGGCGGTATGCTATTGCGATATCTTCTGAAGAAAAGCCGCGACAATCGCTTCGAGCGTTTCAACATCGTCGTCTCGATTCTATTGGCCGGTTGGGTGCCGTCCATTCTCACCGTCTGGTTTTCCTACGCTTTTCTGACCAAAATGTTGGAATCGAACATTCTGCGAGATCGCCAGACGTTTGTGCAGTTGATCAGCCATCTCGTCGGTGACGATCTCAGCCGAACCCAAGCGATCATCGAATACTATCAAACGCTTCCCGACGTTTCGCGCATCCTGAATTCGCCGAATGCGCAATCCGCCGCCCGACAATGGCTCGGCGTAACTTTTTATTCGCATCCGAGGATCGACGGAATGTTTGTCACCGGCCGAGACGGACGATTAATCGCTTCGATTCCCTACGACCCGTCGATGATCGGAAAAGATTTCGATTCTAATTCGTGGCGGCCCGAGGCCGAAAAAACGCCGAACGCCTTCGTTTCGCCAGTACATCCGCGTTTTTCTGATAAGCGGATAATCACCGACATCGTGGGCGCAGTGCGCACGCCTGAGAAAAATATCGTCGGTTACCTCGGCGTTTCGGTATTGGTGGAACGGATCGGGCGCCGTCTTTCCGCCATTCAATTTGCTGATCAGTCTACCTGCCAGGTAATCGATCAAACGGGGCAGGCGTTGTTCACGGACGATTTCCGGCCGAACCCGAATCCGTTGCCTGCTTCCGAATCCGTGCTGCCAAAGGAAATCAGCAAAATAAAAACCGGAAATCTTGAGCGCGCCGGAAATCTCTATTCGTTTAGTCCGGTGGAATCGACCGGTTGGACGGTCGTTGTGAAGCAACCCAAGAATGTGGCTTACAAACCAGTCCACGATCTTGTCGGTCGCATGGTAGTGCTTGCGGCGTGGCTGATGGCGCTGACGACGATTTTCGCGTGGCTGGGCGGAATTTTTTATCGCCGGCAAACCGAAGCGGCCCGTCGGATCGAGCGCGAAGTCATTTTCAACGAGAAAATCCTTGCGAACATGCCTGTCGGAATCGCGTTTATTGATCCCAATTCACGCAAATTTTCGCAGGCCAACGAAGCGTTCGCACAAATGGCGGAACGCTTAGGCCACTGGCCGAGCCACCGCGAAATCACGGACGCGACTTATGAAGATGTCAAAATCGCGCGGCCCGATGCGATCGAGCGTGTGCTTACGTTCGGCACGCCATTTCAATTAATCGAGCAACCGTTTCCGGACGAGGGCGGCATGACGCACTTCGTCAACGTAACCCTCGTGCGTCTTCAAGCCGCCGACGAAACCATTCAAGGTGTGCTTTACCTCGTAGAAGACAAAACGCGCGACGTGACGCTGCGCCAGGAGCTGATCAGCGCCAATTCCGCCAAAGACCAGTTTCTCGCCCTGCTTTCGCACGAATTGCGAAACCCGCTATCGCCCGTCATCGCGATGGTCAGTGAATTGGAAGCTACGACTCCACGATCGCCAAAGTTAGGGCAAGCTCTCGAAGTCATTCGGCGAAATGTCGAACTGGAGGCGCGCTTAATTGACGACTTGCTCGACGTCACGCGGATCGCCAAAGGTAAATTGCAACTCACGTTCGAGGTTGTGGACGTGCACGAAATTCTTCGACGCGCCTACGAGATCTGTCGCGAGGACATTGCCAGGAAATCGATCGAGGCAAAATTCGAGCTCAACGCACAGCGCGTTTACGTCAAAGGCGACCCCGCGCGATTGCAGCAGGTGTTTTGGAATTTAGTCAAGAACAGCGTCAAATTCACGCCAGAGGGCGGCCGAATCACGATGGCGACTGCCAATCTTTCAACGAACGAAATTGAGATTCGCATCAGTGATACTGGAATTGGAATCGAACTCGACAAAATCGGAAAGATCTTCAACGCGTTCGAGCAGGGACAAACTTCAATCACCCGTCGTTTTGGCGGACTCGGTCTCGGACTGGCCATTTCCAAGGCGATGGTTGATGCGCATCGTGGCAGAATTTGCGTCGAAAGTCCGGGCAAGGACAAAGGCACCACGTTTATTATTGATCTAAAAACCGTTCCCGCGCCGGTTGCCGCCGCGAACGGCGCCGATGGCGAGCATCTTGACGACGCAGAAATGAAACCATCCGCTTCACGCAGGCACCGTCTTCTCGTTGTCGACGATCACGTCGATACGTGCACCGGGATGAAGATGATGCTGGAGCGACGTGGCTATGACATTACCGTTGTCCACTCGGCCGGACAGGCGGTCGAAAAAACGCAGCACGAAGATTTCGATTTGCTAATCAGCGACATAGGCCTGCCCGACAGGAGCGGTTACGAATTGATGAGCGAATTGCGAAGAAGCAAACCGTTAGCCGGAATCGCGCTTAGCGGTTTCGGCATGGAAACCGATGTTAATAAGGCGCGGGATGCCGGTTTCTCCGAACACCTGACGAAGCCAATCAATTTCGACCAACTCGAAGAAGCGATCCGCCGTCTCCTCAAGTCGACTTCGTAAGATGGCCGGCCGCGCGCCGTCGATTCTGCGGCGGCGCCAGTTTATTTGCTGTTAACCGTCGTCGTCTTCTTCGCCTCGGCTTCCTTCAATTCACGCGACAGCTTTTCCACGCGTTGTCGCATCACTTTACCGGC
>Ga0306919_10000275_pt1 | contig 21595 bp, 24 predicted proteins | sample flu12Cox44000172_FD_203764 | JGI IMG/M metagenome (GOLD analysis project Ga0306919, IMG submission 203764) | Lab enrichment of tropical soil microbial communities from Luquillo Experimental Forest, Puerto Rico - flux4day.12C.oxic.44.000.172 (v2)... | ecosystem: Environmental > Terrestrial >... | reverse complement strand
AGTAGCGTGTCGTGGTGAAGGCAGGCCACGTTTCGCGAATTTCCCCGTCATACCAGCCCCCGGCGTCGGTCAATTCGATCGCCGGATCGACTGCCTCAATCTTCGCTCGATCTTCGGCGCTGATGCGCTGAATACTCAGGACGTTGATCCTTTGCATGGACGCCTTCCCGAACCACTCACGTGGAGCAAGCGAATCATAGTGCATCGTCGCCAGATTTGGTAACTGCAGGCCGGAGTACTTGGCCTCACATGTTCCAAGCCGCGGCCATTCACCGACAAGCAGATCGAGTTGCTCACCACCTTCGCCGACCAGGCAGCAATCGCGATCGAGAACGTCCGACTTTTCGACGAAATCCAGGAAAAAAGAGCCGGCAGCTCGCGGATGCGAGCCAACACAAGTCGCAGTTTCTCGCCAATATGAGCCACGAGCTGCGCACCCCCGCTCAACATCATCATCGGGCTTACCTATGTCTCGAATCGGGATAAAGTTGGCGAGAATGTGGGATGAATAACCTTACCATGGGAGCGCGCCGCCATAGAGGTGGGGGCGGCGAACCGCGCACGGTCTCGTGTATGGACATTATTTTTCGCCGCGTTTTTCCCGCCTTAAAAAAGGTACGAAGGGTCTGAGATGACGGCGATACTACCAACCACCGAGCCCGCGGCTCCGTCCGCCGCCGCAGAGCGCATGCGCCGACATCGTCAGCGCCGACGCGACGGCCTTCGCTGCTTTATGATCGAGTTACGCGAAACGGAAATCGACGCACTCATCAGAAATGGACTATTAGCGGCAGAAAATCGTCATGATTACGACTCGGTTCAGTCGGCGCTCTATGCATTCCTTGATCGTGCTTTGGGGGAATTGGGTGATGCGTAACGGCACGACGGAAATTACCATGGCTAAGCGCACGCAGCAGATTTGCCAAATGATTTCGATAATTCGAGCGGGGCAAATCGGAGGCTTATGCTGCTGAGAAATATGCTATAAAGACTGAAAAGCCACTCTGGAACGTCATACACAATCCATGCCCGCGCTCACCAATCCTAGACACGAAGCCTTCGCGCAAGCCATCTTCGCCGGCCTCACCGGCAAAACCCGTATCGAGCGCGCCCAATCAACGGCATATCTCCAAGCCTATCCTAACTGTTCCCCTGGCCCTTCCGCATGGGTCTGCGCCTCCCAACTTCTAAGGCGGACTAAGGTTTGGGAACGCGTCGGCGAACTCCAAGCCGAAGCAAACAAACGTATCCAACCAAAGCTCGATATCTCAAAGGAAACTATCGGCAGACGCCTCCGCATGGCCTCGGAAATGGCCGAACAAGACAGAAACCCCAATGGAATCACAGCCGCAGAGCTCGGCCTCGCCAAGATTTTTCACCGCAGCGACACCCCAGACTCTGACGTCATCGACTTCAAGTCCGCACGATCCATGCAAGATATTGGGCGCAAGTTATTGCAGTCTGTCGGCTTCAAAGAGCCCGACGACGTTTCGATCCAAGCTGCGATTGAGGCGAACGATGCGTTCATCGATCGGCTCAAGGCGATACACGATGGTGCTCAAGGGCTTACGCTGGAGCGATGAGGATTGATGGGCGGAGGATGTTTCCGCCTACACTTAGCTGCTTGGGTGACGAAAATCGCGGTTAGGCGTGAATCAGGCTGCCCCAAGCCGCGATATCGTGGCCTGCGAGACATTGAAGCTTCGCGCTACGTCGGCCTGGGCCTCGCCCTGCGCGAGCCGCTGGATAGCCTCCTGCCGTTGGTGCGGTGTTAGCGCAGTCGGGCGTCCGAATTTCACGCCTCTGGCCTTGGCACGCGCTCTGCCATCACTCGTGCGGGCAAGGATCAACTCGCGCTCGAATTCAGCAAGGCCAGCGAGAACTGTGACCATCAGCCGCCCGTGAGCACAGGTGGTGTCAGCCCAGGCGTCATGCAGCGACTTAAAGCCTGCGCCACGCTTGGCGATGTCATCGAGGATATTGAGCAAGTCCCGCGTTGAGCGTGCCAAGCGGTCGAGCCGCGTGACGATCAGCACATCCCCTGTGTCGAGGCGCTTGAGCACCTTGGCCAGCTCGGGTCGGTTGCTGCGAGCTCCGCTGATCTTCTCGGCGTAGACCTTGGCGCAGCCCGCAGCATGCAGCTCGGCGTCTTGTGAGGTTAGGCTTTGGCCGTCAGTTGATACTCGTGCGTAGCCATAGACAGTCATGTCCCCGGCTCCTTTTGAAAGCACTTTATGCATTGTAATTCATGACTGGAATCAATGCTAGCAAAATCATACAGAACTTAGAAATTTTGAATAGCTTTTGCCTGTCGTCGCTCGCATTTTTTCTGTTTTGGTTTTTTCATTTTGCAATTTGGGTCCGGTGCATACCCCCTACCCCCCGCCCGTGGAGAGGGGGCGGTGGCCAAAAACTTCCTTCGCCTCTTCAACACAGCCTAGTTTTAGTTCTAGAACTGGGGCCCCTTATGTTTGCCGGTCTGGTCGATGGCTCCTTTGCCTCTCTGCAATGAATACCAATTCTCGCAATTGGGGCCCCATTGGATTGGGCAACCAATTGCTTACAGCCTTAATCCCTAGAGGAGGGTGGCAATTCGGCAATTGGGACCCGCAAACTCAATACGGGCTTCAATGAGGGCAATTCAAATATCGGATTGGCCAAGGATTGGGGCCGATGCAAACCGCCCGGGGGCCCGCCGGTGGGAGGGGTGGGGGCAAGAGAAGTCTCTTTTCACCTCTTCAATTTGAATTCAATACCGACAATTCCGATTCACCAGTATGGGACCCGACATTAGCCTGATGGGACCCGATATTCACATCCCCACGGTCGTTCGGCGACCTCGTAGATCGTCACCTTTGCCAACGTCGGCTCAGCCACCACTACCTCCCCATCTATAAGAGTAGACAATAGCAAGCATAGAGTAAGAACATAGTTGTACTGTTGTGGCCATATGGCCACAGGTGGTGTTGTCAATTGACACTAGTGAGCGTTGTCAATTGACAACGTTGGTGTTGTCATCTGACAACGCTACTTCCAGGACCGCGTAATTCGCGCCGCATGTCCGCGGATATGTTCGACAGTGATTAGACCGGCGTCTTCGAGCTTGGCTAATGCTCGGTATTTCACCGGGCGATCGATACCTAACCTTTTCAGGTCGGCGTTGGGGAACTCGAACGTTCGGCGTCGGCCGCATAGCACCCATCGGCGATAGAGCAGCAGGGCGACGGCGAGCTGGCTTGCGCCCTGCACATGCGGCAGGACCTGTTCGAGCCATGCCATTGGGCACCCGACGAAGTCTGAGATTTGTGTCGTGGTCTTCGCCGTTTTCCACAGCGGATCGTCGAAAGGATCGCCTTCTTCGAACAGGTTGTTTTGGCTTTTCATGCCACGTTTTCCTTCTCTAGTTTGGCTGTCAGTCGGGTGATCGTTTTCCACATGTCCTCGCCGCGTTCCTCGTAGAACCGCTCGCCCGGCTGAATGGGCTGCACGTCGGTCGGCAGCTCATAGCCGCGCAGCACGATGGCGGCGGCGTCGCGCATGACGCGATCGAGTGCGACTGAAGCGTCCTCGATCTCCTCCAATGCCGCTTCCGCCATGATGGCGTCGTGCACCGGAGCAATCACTTCGATCCCCCGCCGCTCCGCCAGGATGCAGGCAACGTGCAGGATCTCAGCCGCGGTCGACTGGATCGGGAAGTTCCGCACCGTGCGCGGGTTGATGCCGGATGGGCACCGCATATACCAGCCGAAGGGCGTGCTGATTTCGAGCCGTAGTCCGGCGTGATCCACGGCGCTTTGCGCGTATGCCTCGAACAACCGGAACCGGGCGCGCAACCGCGCCAGAATTTCGCCCGCTTCAAACAGCGACACGCCGGTGCGCATCGCCAACGCGCGCGCGCCTAGTCCATATTGAATTCCAAGCACGACCGTCTTGAACAGGGTGCGCACCGCCTTGAGCTCGGACGCGTTCATGTCCTCTCGGACGAAGCCGAGTTTTTCAGCGATGCCGAGGTAGACATCGCCGGATTCGCAGGCTTGCAGCAGGGCGGTGTCGCCGGACAGCACCGCGGCAATGCGGACCTCCTGCTGGCAGTAGTCGCGATGAATGAGCGCCCGCCCCGGTGGCGGTGTGATGAGGAACCGAATCCATTTCGCCGGTCCGAATACGAACTTCGAATTGCTCGGCGCGTTGCGTCCGGTTTTGGTCCCGTAGGCTCCCAGGAGAGCGCGGTTGCGCCCGTCGTTGCCGACGCGGAGATCGTTGAGCCGTAGCTTTGAGATCGAATAGCGTAACTCGCGCAGGTTCTCGATCTGCGGGTACCTTCCGGCCATTTCGCGGAACGTCTGCTCGCGCTCGTCAAGCGCGCCGTCGTCATATGTCGGCCAGGTCATGTGATGGCTGTGCACGTAGTCGGCGAACCGTTGCTTGCGCCAGTGCGGTTCGCCGTCGACAAACTCGTAAATCCCATATCGCGCATCCATCTCGATCACGAGGGCGCTTCGGATTGCGCTCCACAAGCTCCTGATACGGTCGAGCCGCGGTGCATCGAGCGGGACGCCGCGGCGCTCCTGCTGCGCGATGGCCCATTGGAAATGCGCGCGCATCATTGCGTGCGGCAGCGATCGGATTGTCGGGACGATGTGCTTGATCAGCTGCGCCAGGGCGCGCACGTCTTCCTCGCAATAGTTCAAAATCGCCACGCGCGCGTCGGCGCTGAACGGCGGGCCCTGCAGAATGCGATCGCGCATCTCGGTCTTGTGCGCGGTGTCGATGCCGTTCTCGTGGAAATAGCGCAGCGCGCCGTCGAGACCGTAGAAACCTTTTTCGCGGTCCGCGGCCTTGGCGGCACCGTCGTTTACGTGGTGGCGGAACTCGATGTAGGGATCGAGCGCGCAGGCCGGGCGGCCCCAGCCGAGTGCAATGTGCGATCCGAATTCAGCGGAGATCATATAGCCCATGATCAGGGCGCCGGCGTCGAGGCGGTACGGCGGGAATGGACCGAACTCGTCTTGCCACAGGCGTATGGTCCGGCCCGTTCGCATTTCGAGCGCGACGAGGCAGAGCGGTGTTGTTGCATCGCCGGCTTTGCCGCCGTTGGCGAGCCCGGCGCCCGGATAGTACTCGGTGTCGACGGCCCAGAGCTCCTCGAACGGCAGCGCGCGCCAGTCAGAGATCGCCATCGTCCGCGCCCTTTCCCGGTGCGACGCCGAACAGCTCGCGGTAGATCGGGTGCTTTTCGTCGTGGATGATGCCGTGCTCTTTGAAGCCGAGCCTTATGAGGTCGTTGAACGGTGGCAGCTTGGAGAAATCCGGATCGGGTGCATATCCCGGCAAGGCTTCGCGCGTCTGGTAGGCGCGTCGCACCCAAACCAGCTTCACCCATTTGTCCATCGCAATCCTGGCGGCGGCGCGGGCGCTTATCCACGCGTCGTTGTCGCGTTCCCCGTCGCGCGGGAAACTGAGCGGCCACAGGCGCACCGAGCCGTCGCGGTAGATGCAGGTGGCGATCGTGCTCGGTCGCGCTTCCGGGATGCGACCGCGCATTTCCGGCGCGAGGATATAGTGTTGCTCGTCGATCGCGCCTTCGGGTTTGTGGGTGTAGATTTCAGTACGACGCCGGTAAGCCGGATCGGGATGGACGCGAAAGAAGTCCCTCGGCTTTGCAACCGGAATGATGTGGTTGCTGACGCTGACGATGCCGTCGCCGAGCCCGGGATCGAGCCATAACGAGTCGAGGTCGTCGTTCGACGTGGCAGTTTTTTTCTTGAAAGGTATCGTTTCATCCGCCATGGGAACTTCTCCTAATGGAAATGCGGCGGCGGTTCTGATCCTTCGAACCCGGAACCGCCGCTGCTCCTCTTCAGTATGGAAGCTCATCGCACTCTTGCGGGTGTTGTGCCGGCGGTGGCAGTTGCGCATCCCACACGCCGGCGCTGCCGGTCGCTTTCCAGCCGACGATCCGGAAGAGCGGTTTTGACTTGCGCCCATACCTCGTGTGCATCGCCGCTGCTTCGAGCGAGACAATCGGCAGTGCGCCGGGGTGGGCCGATCGCACGCGGGCGATGCTATCGGCGAGATTGCGCACTGCTTCGTGGCCGCCAAAGCTCGACGTCGAGAAGGTGAAGGCCTCCGCCGTGTCGGGGTCGACGAGATAGACGAAGCGCGTCGATTGCCAGGGGTCACGCGGCGTTTTGCCGTCCGGCATAAGCTCCCAACTTGTCGGGTCGGTGCTGCCAAGCTCTTCGCGATCGGGCAGCGGCTTGCCGGCTTGCCGCATCCGGTATTCCACCGGCTTGCCGCCCGCCCATCGCGACCACGCCGCCGCGGTGCCGAGCGCGACGAGCTTTGTCCCTTTCTCGACCGGCTCCGCTTCTTTTCCGCGGGTCCAGTTCCAGTCGTTGAAACGGAGCAAGCTGCCGCGCAACACGCGCTCGTTTGCTTCGGCGGCGGCATCGTCCCAACCGTCGTTGGTGATGGTTGTCGTGAGATCATTTGTCATATCATTCCTCGTTCTGTTGCATCGTGATGCCGCCGATGAAGGTCCGCGCGAGCGGTGGCGGCGAGTTGCGCCCGCGCGGTCTTTCGTTATCTGCAGGGCGCATGCCAATTCCCGCGGAGCCGGAAAGTCTGCTCACATCCTGGGAACAGCCCGCTGTCGTGCGGTTGCACGTCGGAACGCGATAGGATTCGTTTAGCCGTGCTGTCAGCAATTTGACCGCCGGGCACCACGAACCATCGCAGGCCGTTCACGGTGTGCATGCGCATCAGCAACTTGCCTTCGCGCATCAGCTCCAAGGCGAAAACTTCAGAAATGGTCGAGTCTCTCATCGTTGCCTCTCCCATGAAATGCGATCGACAGTGATCGGGCCGTCGTGGCTTCGTTCGAAGACGAACCACGCGAAAGGAATTGCTGATGTTGCCCGCGGCCCGGCCCAGCCGTCGCGATGCATCATCGGAAGTCGATTTTTGAAGACGTGCAGGCGCGCGAGCTTCCCGCTGTCGAGGATGTGGGAGCGACGTTCGGATTCTAAGAACGCCAGTCGTAAAAGCACGATCACGATCGGCGAGAGATCGAGCGCGTGCGCGACAAACTGCCCGCCGACCCGGAAGGGCGGGTTGGTGACGATCGCTTCGCAGCCCGCCGGCACTGCGGTCTCGGAGAAAAAGTCGCGCTGAAAATGGAGGCGAAATCCGTAGTTCTTGACGTCGCTGCAGATCACCGCATGCCCGCGATCGCGCAACACATTGGCGATGGCGCCACGAGCGGCGCACGGCTCCCAAACCTGATGTGGTAGTCGCTCGACCCGCAGCAGCGCTTCAATCGCAACGCCGGGCGTTTCGTAGAGATCGGCGTCGCGTGCGGCATATGGGTGCTGGCCGGATTGCGTCGAATGATTCAAGCTCACCGCTCGCTCCTGTCTTCGTGCGCCTCGATCGCGCGCAGTCCGAACCTGCGCAATAGGACTTTGAGCGCGAGACGTAATGTTCGAACGGGATCGACGACGCTGCGCTGCGGGCGCAACGTGATCACGTAGGTCGGCCGATCTTTGGTGGCGGGCTGGTGAGTGCTGGTGGTCGTCATGGTGGCCGTCGCGACGAAGAGGCGCCGGCGTTCGCGCCGGCGCCATGGCGTCTACTCCGCCGGCACGGTGGTGATGGAGCACTCGGCCGCGATCGTGGCGTTGATCGCGCGGTCGATGCCGATCCGGCGGATCGCTTCGGTTAGTTCGGCGTCGCCGATCGCTTCCCAGTCGATTGGAGCACCGGCCCTGCCCCAGCCGCCCGCGCGCGCGGGCGCGGGCGCTCGCGGCGGGACCAGGGGGCGATCGCCGTTGTAGACTTCTTGCCGTTGGGCTGGGGTGAGCCGCAGAGCGCGGTCGACGTAGCCGACGTTGACGCCGACCAGGGCGGCGATTGCTTTGACCGCGAGGCCCTGCAACACGACACGCCCGTTGACGATGTCCGCGGCGAGGACCGCACGCTCGGCCGCTGACATGCGGCGCCGGAGTTGAGCCAAGCTCGCGCCTGAGATTGCGCGGCGGTGGCCGTTAGTGTAGTGCAACATTTTTCAAGTTCTCCTCTTCGGCCTATGCAGGGCTCGGTGTTTGCGCACCGGGCCCTCCTTCCGTTGGTCCGCGATCGGCCAAGTCGCGGCGGTCTCGCCCACCGGGGCGAAATTCAGGTCGCGCGTCGCACGCGCGTTCCGGCGCCGGCGCGTTGGCGGTCGCGACCAACACCGTGGTGTCGACCGACACCGCGGCGTTCTTCACGCTGGCGCTGTTTCACTGCTAGCTGCACCGCCGCGCGCTCGGCTTTTTCCGCCGCCGCCTTAGCGCGCAATTGCCGGAACCGGACCTCGTCGCGCGCGCGCTTCACCGCCTTGTCGAGTTCGATCGATGCGCGGTAAGCGCGTTCCGTCGCGGTCATCTCGCGACCGAACGCGGGCAAGGGCCTTGATGGATTGCGTTCCCAGGCGAGGCGGCGATCCGCTGCGGTAAGCTTGAAAAAATTCGGGATGCTCAAACCATCGTCGGCGAGCTCGTCTTGCTGTTTAATTTCCGAGATGATATTGGGCGCCGACATCGGCGAAGGACCTTTGGCGAGGTGCGAGCCGATGGATACGAAAGCGGCACCGCTCGGCTCAGCGGTGCCGCTCTGCGTTTCAGCTTTTGGAAGGCTTGCTTGCGTGCGCGACGGCGGCGCGGCGGATGAACTCTTCGATCTCGTTCAGGCGCCTATACCTCCGGCCATTGATGTAAAGGGGACGAGGAAACTGCAACTCCGGTCGCTTGTCCCACCTTGGCAACGTTTTGGGATGCACGCCGAGCTGCTTCGCGACCTTCGCGTCGGTCGCGAGAGTGCTCGATGCGGTCTCGTTTTCCATTGGAATGCTCCGGGTTGCTCGGAATGAGCCGGAGCATTTCTAGTAATCGCAGTACGCCCACTACCAAAATGTTTTAAAATCTCGGAGATTAAAATACATGCGCGCTTGCGCAAGCATCACTTTCGCGCTTTGGCCTTTCGTATTTCGTTGACCAGCCGGCGCGTAATAGCCTCTACGTTCCGACCGAGCTGGCGCGGGTTACCCCACACCTCGCGCTGCGCGGGGGTCAAGGTCGGATCTCGGTCCGCCTGTTCGTGCGATTTCCACACGGCTTCCACCGTCATGCGCACTCTTTGGTGCAGTGTTAGAAACTTCAGCGGCTTCATGGCGCGCTCTTTTCTGTGGGCGTTGATGAGCTTCCGGGCCTCTCGATTGGGCAAATCATCCATGGCCACTTCCGCTGCGACAAGGCGGGCAAAAAAATCCTTCGGCGGGGCGCCGCGGCGCGGCGGGCTCTTGCAGTCCTCCTTGTACCATTGGAGCAACTGCTCGACGCCAACCTTACGGTATAGGTACCGAAAATCTCGACGGTAGCGCTCGATTGGTGAGAGCGGGCGGACCTTCGGCCCGCGAGTGCTCGCCTTGCGGGCCATGGTCAGCGCCGCAGCGGAATGACGTCGGCGTCGGGCGGATTGATGATCCGATTGATCTCGCGTTCGAGCGCTGCAAACCCGGCTCGCTTCTCGCCGAGGTATTCAAACCGATCGTAAATCCGACGCACATTGCCGGGCAGCACGTGGCCCAACATCAATTCACTGATGTCTGCGGGCACGCGGGCCTTTGAGAGCAGCGAACGCCCGCTTCGCCGCAAATCGTGATTTTGCCATTGCACCGTGGGCTTCATAATTGCGTCGAGCTGACGCTTCATGTGGCTGAAGCCGCAGCGGCGTCGCCCGAAGACGTAGTCCGATCCGGCGATACGCGGCTGGCGCTCAATGATTGACCACGCCAACGGGCCTAACGGCAACGCCACAGCGGCTTTGCCTTTGGCTCGCTTGGCCGAGATCACCCATACCTTGTTGATGAGATCGACTTCGCCCCAACGCGCCTCGGCAACCTCCTGCCGTCTCGCGCAGCTGAGCAACAGCAACTTGTAGATATCGTTGAACGGTGCCGGCAGATCGTCGGTCGCCCGCCAAAACGCACGGATTTCATCGTCGCCCAGAATGCGATCGCGAACGTTCTCTTTGGCCGGCCGTTCAATGCCGACCACTGGTGAAGCGGTGACGTAATCCTCGTTGAGCAGAGCGGAAAAATCGGGACAAGTAAGCTTGGCAGCGGTTGGCCGCGATCGGCCTGGTCTGGGCGATGGAGCGAATGAGTTCTCGCACATCTTTGCGGGCGATATCGGTCGCCAGACGCCCGCCCCATCGGGGCAGGATCTCCCGTCGAAAGATGCTCTCGCATTGCTTCCACGTCGCCGGCCTTGTCCGTCTTCTGGCGTCGACGATGAAGATTTCGAACAGTCGCTCGACCGTGTCCCGACCGCGATCGGCCGCCTTGGCCTCCCGCTCCGCGGCGCCTGGATCGATCCCGCGTGCGACTTGCTCCATCGCGGTGGCGGCGAGCTTGCGCGCCTCCGCCAGCGACACGGCCGGGAATTGTCCGAGCGTGAGTTTGGCGGTTTTGCCGTTGAGCCGGAAGCGGACGGCCCAGCTCTTGATGCCGGAGGGCTGGGTGATGAAGTACAGACCGCGACAGCCGCCGTCCGGCAGCTCATATCGCGCGGCGGCGGGCCGGGCAGCTTCGATCGATTTGGTGGTCAGTGTCTTGGCCATGACTTGTTACCCCGACGGTTGGAGGGTAACAAAAGGGCCTGTCCTTCTTTGTTACCTCGCGCTCCACCACAGAGCGAAACAAACAGAAATGGTCAAGGTAAATCCGGAAGCTTTGCGGGGCGAAGTGCGGTGATGTGCTCCGCTGTGTTCACCGCATCTCCAGGATAGGCCATCATCGGCCCCGACGCCGACATCACGATGCCGACCATCCCCGCGTTCGCGGCCTGCAGCGCGAAATAGCCGACGGCGCCCGCGTGGGTGATGTTGCGGGCGGCGCACCAGCCGACGTGGACTTCGCGCGCCCGCGCGATTGCCTCTTCCATCGCCATCGCCATCGCGACCGCCCCCGGCGCGCGATCCGCCTCCAACACCGCGATGGCGCCGGAGCGCCGTTCCACCCGCATGTCGGGCGTGGGGTTGATGGCCTTGGTCTTCAGGCGTTCGATGTAGCCTGGGATGCGCAAGACCCCGTGGGAGTCCACTCCCCGCAGATTCGCCCACACCAGCGACTTCGCCCATTGATCCGCCATGGGTGGCGCAACACCCGCGGCCTCAAACAGCGCGCGCGCGAAATGCTGGAGATCGACGCTTGGAATCACGTGCAATTCACGTTTCGATGGCATAGCGGCAGCCTGCAGCAACTCCTGCGAAGGAGAATAAGTCGCGGACGATCTCTATACGAACGGGCGCGGCAGGCAACAATCCCGCGCGCGCTCACGCTTGCCTGCGCAGGATTTGTGCAATGGTCGGCTTGTCTAACGATAGAGGGAACGGCACTATCTCCGCAAACACATCAAAGATCGGGATGCGATCCGGGAGGAAGACACATGCACGAGACGAAGAGAGCGGCCCTGGCCGGCCTGATCGCGGCCTCCTTTGCCTGCGCGAGTGCGCCGGCGCAGGAGATCAAGCTGACGCTTGCCGACCAGAACTCTCCGACCGGATGGGGGCCCTCGCACGCGCTGCAGCCCTGGGTGAAGCAGGTCGAGGACGCGACCAAGGGCCGCGTCAAGATCGAGGTCTATCCGTCGCAGACCCTCATCAAGGGGGTCGACATGTGGAAAGGCATCCGCGGCGGCATTGCCGATATCGGCTGGTGCGTGCAGGGCTACTGGCCCGAGCAGACGCCATTGTCGGACGTCATGTCGCTGCCGTTCCTGCCGATCAGCTCGGCCGAAAAAGGAAGCGAAGCGCTCTGGAAGCTGTACGAGAAATTTCCATCGGTGCAGAAGGAATATGGCGAGATCGAGCCGCTCCTGCTGTACACCAGTTCCCCCAACCTCTTGGTCTCCAAGCGGCAAGTGAAGACGCTCGATGAATTCAAGGGATTGAAGTTCCGCGTCCTGGGCGGGCCGCCCACCGAAATGGCCAAGGCGCTGGGGGCGGTGCCGACCCTGATCCCGATGCCCGACGTCTACCAGTCGCTCGATAAGGGCGTGGTCGACGGCGCGGCCGCGCCGTGGGAGGCGGTGCAAGCATTCAGGCTTTACGAAGTGGCGAAGAACTACACCATCGCTCCGTTCTATGTGGCGTATTTCTCGCTCTGCGCCAACAAGCAAAAATGGCAGAGCCTGCCGCAAGAGGTGCGCGGCGCGATCATGAGCGTCAGCGGGCTGGCGGGAGCAAAATTCTGGGGCAGGAATTTCTTCGACACCGCCGAGCAAGGCGCGATCGAGCGAGCCAAGGCCGGAAACTACGAGCTCAACCGTTATGTGGTCCCGCCCGACGAGCTTGCGCGCTGGACCAAGCTCGCGGGCGAGCCGATCTGGAACGAGTGGGTGAAGAAGATGGAGGGCAAGGGTCACGCCAACGCGCGTGAGATTCTCAATTCCGCCCTCGAACTGCTGAAGAACTAGTGCGCAACCTCTCTCGCTGCCCGCTGCCCAGCAGCGCCGCGGCAACACGGTGAGGGTCTTGCACGCCATCGGCAAGGCGTTGTGGCGCTGCGAGCTTGCGCTCTTCTATACCAGTGTGGTCGCAACTATCGGCATCATGTGCCTCACGTCCGCCGACGCGCTCAGCCGCTATCTTCTCAATCGGCCGATCATCGGCGCCTACGAGATCACCGAAAAATACCTGATGGTCGCCGCGATCTTTCTGGGCCTGTCCTATGCCTATCGCGGCGGCGTGTTCATCCGCGTGACGTTCCTGGTCGACCGCCTGCCTCGCCCGCTGAAGCTGTCGGTCAATTATGCCGCGCATCTCGTGTCGCTGCTGTTCTGTGTGATCAGCCTCGTCGCCACCAGCCAGCAGGCGCTGCGCGGGCTGCGCGACGACACCACGCTGAGCGCGCTGCCGCTCTTGGTTGGACCGGCCTACTGCCTCGTCGCCTTGGGCTTTTTCGCGCTGACCATTGTCATGTTGATCGATTTCACGCGCATCCGCAGCGGTCGGTCGTATCTGTTCAGGGAAGAGGCGCCGCCCGCGTAGCCGTCAAGATCGCAGATGGTCGTCCTTCCCCTCCTGGTGCTGGTTGTTGCGCTCGTCCTCGGCGTGCCGATCGCAGTCGCGCTCGCCGGATCGGGCATGCTCGGCATCTATCTCGTCACCGGTGACGCCAGCAAGGTGATGGGCATCCTCAGCCTGGCGCCGTTCAGCACGGTCGCCGACTACGCGCTGACCACGATCCCCATGTTCATCCTGATGGCGTTCTTCTCGGCCTCGAGCGGGCTCGCCCGCGACCTTTATGCCGCCGCCAGCAACTGGTGTTCGCATATCAAGGGCGGACTCGCTATCGCCACCGTGTTCGCCTGCGGCGTTTTCGGCGCCATGTCCGGCGCGAGCACCGCGGCTGCTTCGGTGATGTCAAAGATCGCCATGCCGGAAATGCGCCGCCACGGCTATTCGGACGAGCTCGCCGCCGGCGCGATCGGCATCGGAGCGACGCTGGACATTTTGATCCCGCCGAGCATCGCCATGGTAATCTACGGCATCGCCACCCAAACCTCGATCGGCAAGCTGCTGATCGCCGGCGTCGTGCCGGGAATCGTCGCCGGCATCCTGCTCGCCGCCATGGTCTATCTGTGGGTCGTCATCAGCCCCAAGCACGCGCCCTCGACCTACCGCGTCAGCGCGCAGGAGCGTTGGACGAGCCTCGTGCGCATCTGGCCGAGCCTACTGCTCATCCTGCTCGTGCTAGTGCTGCTCTACACCGGCATCGCGACGCCGACGGAGGTGGGCGCACTCGGTGCCTTGCTCGCCGGCGTGATCGGCGCGGTGTTCGGCCGCCTCACCTTCGCGGAGGCGATCGACGCCGTGAAATCGACCATCCGCACCTCGGCGATGATTTTTCTCATCCTGCTCGGCGCGACCATCTTCGGCTACTACATGGCGCTGAGCCGCATTCCCCAGGAGGTGGTCACCGCCGTCGCCGCCATGAACCTCAATCGCTGGGTGGTCATCATCGGCATCGTGGTGGCCTATTTCATCATCAGCATGTTCATGGATGAAATCCCTCTCCTCCTGCTTACGCTGCAGCTCACCTTTCCGTTGATCACCTCGCTCGGTTTCGATCCGATCTGGTTCGGGGTGATCTCGATGATGATGGTGGCCATGGGGCTCGTCTTCCCGCCCGTCGGCCTGGTCGCATTCATCGTGAGCGCGACGGCAGGCGTCGATCTCATGAAGGTCTACAAAGGAACCAGCATCCTCATGCTGTCGATCGTGATCACGACCGTGCTGCTGATGATTTTCCCGCAAATCGCGCTCTGGCTGCCGGCGACGATGCGATAGAGTATGTCCCTCGGCGTCACGGCTTGACCGATACGGAGGATCGCCATGAACGTTCAGGATCCGTCGCGATTTGGAGCAAAGGCCGATCGTCCTGGTCTCGCTCCCGGCTACATGTCGGGCTTCGCCAACTCGTTCGAGAGCGAGGCGCTGGCAGGCGCGCTGCCGGTCGGGCGCAATTCGCCGCAAAAGGTCAAGTTCGGCCTCTACGCCGAGCAGCTCTCCGGCTCGCCGTTCACCGCGCCGCAGTCGACCAACCAGCGCTCCTGGCTTTATCGCATCCGGCCCACGGTCAAACACTCGGCGCGCTACCGCAGGATCGACAAGGGATTCATGCGCACCGCGCCGGCGGCGCGGGAGGAGAGCGACCTGCCGATCGGCCAGCTGCGTTGGGGACCGATCCCGATACCAGACGAGAAGCTCACCTTCGTGAGCGGCTTGCGCACCATGACGACGGCGGGCGACGCCGAGACGCGCGCCGGCATGGCGGCGCATGTGCTGCTCGTGACCGCATCCATGCGCAACGAGTATTTCTTCAACGCGGACGGCGAGCTCCTCATCGTCGCGCAGGAGAACAAGCTTCGTTTCCGCACCGAGTTCGGCGTGATCGACATCGCGCCCGGCGAAATCTGCGTGATCCAGCGCGGCATGATCTTCAAGGTCGAACTCATCGACGGGCCCGCGCGCGCCTATATGTGCGAAAACTACGGCGGCGCTTTCACGCTGCCCTATCGCGGCCCGATCGGTGCAAATTGCCTCGCCAATCCGCGCGACTTCCTCACCCCCGTCGCGGCGTACGAGGATAAAGAGGAGCCTTCCACGCTGCTGGTGAAGTGGGGCGGCGAGCTCTACGCGACCGAGATCGGCCAGTCGCCGCTCGACGTGGTCGCCTGGCACGGCAACTACGCGCCCTACAAATACGATCTGCGGCGTTTCTCCCCGGTGGGCGCGTTGCTGTTCGATCATCCCGATCCGTCGATCTTCACGGTCATGACCGCGCCGTCAGAGACGCCCGGCACCGCCAATGTCGATTTCGTCATTTTCCCGGAACGCTGGCAGGTGGCGGAAAATACCTTCCGGCCGCCGTGGTATCACCGCAACCTGATGTCGGAATTCATGGGCCTCATCTACGGCGTCTACGACGCCAAACCGCAGGGTTTCGTGCCGGGCGGCATCTCGCTCCATAATTGCATGCTGCCCCACGGACCGGATGAGACCGCTTTCGAGCGTGCGAGCAACAGCGAGCTCAAGCCGGTGAAGCTCACCGACACCATGGCGTTCATGTTCGAGACCCGGTTCCCGCAGCGGCTGACGAAATACGCCGCCGACCTCAAGGAGCGGCAAGACGACTACATCGACTGCTGGAAGGGCTTGCGTAGGCACTTCGATCCGAGCGGCGCGAAGCCGTGAGCACACCGCGATGAGGGATGCGCCGGTGTTTCTGAAGCGGCGCGAAAAGATCAAGCCATGATCGACGAGACCCATTCACCCGCGCGGCGCAGCTGGGTCGCCTCGGCCAATCAGCACGCCGACTTCCCGATCCAGAACCTGCCGCTCTGCGTGTTCAAGCCGCCGGGCGGCGCTGCCCGCGGCGGCGTTGCGATCGGAGACGACGTCTTCGACCTCGCCGCGGCGCTCGAGCTCGGCCTGTTCGATGGGCTCCCCGCGCGAGCCGCCGAGGCAGCCACCGGCGCGACGCTCAACCCGCTGTTCGCGCTCGGCCGCGAGGCGCGCGTCGCGCTGCGCCGCCGTCTCGGCGACATTCTCGACGCCGATGGCCGCGAGCGCGCCAAGGTCGAAGCGCTGCGGTCGCGCCTCCTTCACCGCGCCGACGATTGCCCGCTCGCGCTTCCGGCCGCCATCGGCGACTACACCGACTTCTTCGCCGGCATCCACCACGCCACCAACGCCGGCAAGCTGTTCCGCCCCGACAACCCGCTGCTGCCGAACTACAAATACGTGCCGATCGGCTATCACGGCCGCGCCTCCTCCATCGCCGTGTCGGGCGCGACGCTGCGCCGCCCGAGCGGCCAGCGCAAACCGTCCACTGAAACGGTTCCGAGCTTCGGGCCTTCCCGCAGTCTCGACTACGAGCTCGAGCTCGGAGTTTGGATCGGCCCCGGCAACGACCTCGGCACACCGATCGCCATCGCAGACGCAGCGAGCCACATCGCGGGATTCTGCCTGCTGAACGATTGGTCCGCGCGCGACATCCAGGCGTGGGAATACCAGCCGCTGGGCCCGTTCCTCGGCAAGAGCTTTTTCACCACCATCTCGCCGTGGGTCGTCACTCCCGAAGCGCTGGCGCCGTTCCGGGCGGCGCAGGCGGTGCGGCCGGCGAGCGATCCGGCGCCTCTGCCCTATCTCTGCGACGCGGCGGACCAGGCCACCGGCGCCCTCGACATGGAGCTCGAGGTGTTCTTGCTCACGCCGGGTCTCAAGTCGAAAGCGCTTCCCCCGCAGCGACTGTCTGTCGGCAACGCGCGCCATCTCTACTGGACCGTGGCCCAGCTCGTGGCGCATCACAGCAGCGGCGGCTGCAATCTGCGAGCGGGCGATCTGTTCGGCACCGGCACGATCTCGGCGCCCGGGGACGGCGGGCTCGGCAGCTTGCTCGAGATCTCGGCCGGCGGGCGACGGCCGGTTGAACTCGCCTCCGGCGAGGCGCGCCGTTTCCTCGAAGACGGCGACACCGTCATCATGCGGGCGCGCTGCGCCCGCGAAGGCTTTGCGACCATCGGCTTGGGAGAGTGCCGCGGAACGATTGCGCCCGCCATCTGACGCCCATGGCGTCCGTGGCGCCTCGATGCCCCCTGAAAACGCCGCCTGTTGGCTTTAAACGCTGGAATGTCGCGTCGGCGTCATCAAAGCGAAACATACTGCTTCTAAGGGTATTGCGCGGGCTTGAGTTTCCGCCCGGTGTTCGCAGTTTTCAGCCGCACTCGTTCCGTAAGGCCCGGCCGGTCGGGAGATTGTCCCGGGTTTGAGTTGAGTACTCCCGGCCGGCCGTATTGACCACGCTCCCGCAGGAGCCGCCCGATATCGATCGACTGGGCCACGGCCGCATATTTTCTCGACTGATCCGGCCGACTCAGAAAAGATCGGAACCATCGCGCCGACTTGGCGTTGGTGGATACCGAGATGGGAGTCGACTAACGTGCTGTTCCTGCAACGCCTCCTGCTGCACTACGGAATTTACCGGCGGTATCCCCTCAAGCCCTGGCCGGCGTTCAAGAACGCCTGGCGGATTGCATTCAGATAGGCGACAATTTACGGCATGAGTATCCCAACGGGGGGCTCATGCGCCTGCGTCGCATTCACCTTATTTGCGTCATCGCCGCCGCCGCCATCCTCGCCGGCGCGCGGCCGGCTTTGACGCAGGCCGATTCGCCGCCGAGCATGGGACCCAGCATGCCATCCGACATCGACCCCCAATCGGGGTTCCGCCTGCCGCTGCCGAAACGCGAAGATTTGGACGAGGCCGGCAAGGCCCACTACGACCGTGCAACGGCGCCGGGCGCGTCGATCGCCGGCCTGCAAGGCCCGACCGGGATCGGGCTCTACAGCCCGAAGGCGTCTGCGCACGCGCGCGCGCTCAACCGTTACCTGCGCTTCGAGGCGGGCTTTGCCCCTCGCGTCCGCGAGATCGCGATCCTGACGACCGCGCGCGAGATGGACAGCCAATTCGAGTGGTCGGCGCACGAGCCGGAGGCGCTGAAGGAAGGCGTTGAGCCGCGCGTCATCGAGGTGATCAAGCACCGCTCGACCACCGCAGGCCTCGACGAAACCGACGCGACGGTCATCGCGCTCGGCCGACAGATTTTCCGCGACCACAAGGTGACGCCGGAAACTTTCGCCAAGGCGAAGGCGCTGTTCGGGCCGAACAAGCTGGTCGAGCTGGTGATGCTGATGGGCAACTATGCCGGCACCGCGGCGTTGCTCACCGCCGTCGACATGCAGTTGCATCCGGGGCAAAAGCCCCTGCTGCCGATCCCGTAGGGCCGATGCAGTCTTCAGCGTAAAGCGCCGCTGCTGCGTCCACCTCACGCCAGCTCGCGGGTCCTGGCGGTGAGATAGTCCTTCACCAGCTCGGCCGTCAGCACGACATTGGGATTGTATTCCGGCGCGTCCTCGATCTGCTCGAGATCGTTCAAGCCGCAATTCTTGTAGATGCGGTTGGTGCAGGAGATCAACCGCGCCGGCCGCGCCGCATCGGCGTTGAAGTGCTGATGAATCGTGCACGGCGGAATGTAGATGACGTCGCCCGCCTCCCATTCGAAGCGCTTGATCTCGGCTTGCGGCTGCCAGCGATAGGTGTCGATGATCTCGACGTCGCAGTCCTGATGCAGATCGTAGCCGTGACCCTCGACCACGTAGAGGCACTCTTCCGCCAGGTGGCGGTGCTTGCCCGACCGCGACCCCGGCGGGATCACCTGCATGTACGCGTCGACCGTCTCCATGCGTGTGTGCATCTGTTCGTTCAAGAGATGCTTGAGCAACCCCTGCCGCGCCATCTCCCACGGCATGTCCTCGGGATGAATGATCTTCTTGCGCCTGGCGTTGCGCGCCGGCCGCGCCAGCGCGTCGTCCAGCAGGTTCTGATAGAGATTTCCGTTCAGCGTGCCGCTGAGCCAGGCCCTTGCCTCATCCCAAGCCATTTTGCGCCTCTTGTCGCGATTGCATCCGTATCGTCCGACGACTCTCAATCATGCGGGTGGTTGTGATCCTCTTCCTCGTGCCGCGGCACGAAGTTGCCCTGGGTGGCGGACGGCGTCTTCGGGCGCTTCTCCACCGTGTGCTGGAACAGCATGTTCATGAACAGGTACATCGGCTTGGTCTTGATGACCAAAGCCCGCGCCGGCTCCTTCGCGCTGGCGTTGAAGTGCTGGTGCACGCAATTGTTATGCACGATCGCGACGTCGCCGGCCTTCCAGTCGTAGCGCGTGCCGTCGTGGATTTCGTAGCCTGCGCCGTCGAGAATGTAGAAGGCCGCCTCGTTCACATGGCCGTGCTTCTGAGTCTTGGCGCCCGGGGCATATTCCTCAAGGTGAATGTGCAGCGTCTGGGTGCGGCCGTCCTCGGGCTCCACGTAATGCCGGCTGAAATGCTGCGGACCGCCGTCGAGCTTGAGGTCCTTGCCCTTGATCACCCGCGGCATCGCCCGCAGCCGCGCCAGCTCGTCCTTGAGACTGTAGGCCCCTTGCAGCGCGCGCACGAAAACGCGCTCTTTGTCCGGATCGTGCTGCTTATCACCCATGCGTCATTCCTCTGTGACCTTCTCTACGACCGCGCGCTCAGTGCGTCGGATTCGTGACGATATCGCGGTATTGTTTACTCCATTTCGGATATTCATCCAGCCCTTTGGCGGGATCGAGAAAATGCAGGGAAGCGCCCTCCGGCAGCGGCCTGGCGTTCGCCCGCGCCGGGAAGAAGTCGCGAGCAAGCAAGATGTCCTGCCCGTCGGTGAGCATGAACTCGAAGAACAGGATTGCGGCATTCGGATGCGAGGCGCGGCGGGCGACGCCGGCGCCCTCGAAGCGCGCCACGCTGGGCGGAATGACGAACCAGTCGATCGGCGCGCCGCCTTTGCGCAGCTGCTCGGTTTTGTAGGCATAAGCCGTCAGCGCGAACGGGACTTCGCCCGAGACCACGAGGTTCGCCAGCAGAGTATGACCCTTGCGCACCGATACGCCGTTGGCGGCGACGATGTCGCGGAACAGCTTGAGGCCCTTGTCCTCGCCCAAGGCACTCACCACCCCACCGAACCAGTCGCTGTCCTCGGCCTCCACGCCGAGCTTACCCGCCCAGCGGCGGTCGAGGAGATCATCATAACGTTTCGGCAGCTCGTCCTTTCGGATCAGCCGAGTGTTATAGGCGGCGACGAAAATGTTGAAGCGTGTCCCGATCCACTCCCGATGCGGCAGGATTGCCGCCGGAAGGAGCGCGGATAGCGCGGGCGTTTTGATCTCCTGGAACAGCCGTTCTCGCTGCATCGACTCCATCGCGATGGCGCCGGTCTCGAACACGTCCGCATCGAAACGGCCGCCGCGCGCCTCGACCACCGCGCGTTGCACGATGTTTTCCGAGCTGGCGCGCCACAGGCGGACCTTGACGCCGTACTTCTTCTCGAATGCGGCGGTGAGCGCCGCCATGTCGTCGGTCGCGGCCGAGCTGTAGACGGCGACGGAGCCTTCCTTCTTCGCCCCCGCCACGAGCTTCTCCATGCGATCCGCGCCGGCATAGGCCGCCACATCCGCCACGGCCGGTTGACCGGTTTGCGCCGACGCGGGCAGGCTTTGTGCGCACGAGCCCAAGAGAGCGAACAAGAAAGCGAGCAGGAGAACGAGCAAGAGCGCAAACAAGAGCGTGAGCCCCTGCATCGATGCCATGGGCTTTGGTCGAGATGCCGTAGGTTTTTGTCTCGATGAGCTCACGCGGCACCGTTCCCGCCGTCCGGATCCCTTGCGCACTCGCCGCGGCTTTCCGGCGTCGCTAGTCAAGCCCGCCGGTTAAAAGACTGCAAGTCGCTTGATGATCCGAATTCGGCGACATGCTATCGTGCTCATAAAATCTGGGAGAAACGCCATGGACGCGCAGCATCGATGGCCGGCCATTTTCGCCGGCATGGTCGTGGCATTCGTGCTTGGCAGCGCGGGTGTGAAAGCCGAGGACAAGTATCCGTCCAAACCGGTCCGCATCGTCGTTTCCTTCTCCGCCGGCGGCCCGACTGACACCGTCGCGCGCGTCATGGGTGCGAAGATGGCAGACCTGCTGGGGCAGCAGTTCGTGGTGGAGAACAAGGTCGGCGCCGGCGGCAACATCGGCGCCGATCTGGTCGCAAAGGCGCCGCCCGACGGTTACACCTTATTAATGGCGACGGTGTCCACCCACGCCATCAATCCCGGACTGTACAAGAACATGCCGTACGACCCGGTTCGCGATTTCGCGCCGATCGGGCAGGTCGGAGTGACGCCGACGCTGCTCGGGGTGCACCCTTCGATTCCCGCGACCGACGTCAAGAGCCTCGTCGCCGTGATCAAGGAAAATCCGGGGAAGTTCACCTACGGCTCCTCCGGGCTTGGCTCGATCCTGCATCTGTGCGGCGAGCAATTCAAAGCGCTGGCAGGCGGCGTCAACATCGTGCATGTGCCCTATCGCGGATCTGCGCCGATGATGTCGGACTTGGTCGGCGGCCAGATTTCGA
>Ga0306919_10000270_pt1 | contig 21725 bp, 15 predicted proteins | sample flu12Cox44000172_FD_203764 | JGI IMG/M metagenome (GOLD analysis project Ga0306919, IMG submission 203764) | Lab enrichment of tropical soil microbial communities from Luquillo Experimental Forest, Puerto Rico - flux4day.12C.oxic.44.000.172 (v2)... | ecosystem: Environmental > Terrestrial >... | reverse complement strand
TTCCGCCGCCCGCGCGGCCTGGCCCCAGCGGCGCTCGATATAATCGATCACCATCTGCTTGAAATCCGCGCTCAGCGTCGCGCCGCGCAGCGTGGCGGCCTTCTTGCCGTCGATGAACACCGGGGCCGTCGGCTGCTCGCCCGTCCCCGGCAAGGAAATGCCGATGTCGGCGTGCTTGGATTCCCCGGGCCCGTTCACGATGCAGCCCATCACCGCCACATTGAGCGTCTCGACCCCAGGGTAGCGTGTCTTCCATTGCGGCATCGAGTCACGGATGAAACCTTGGATGTCGGCGGCCAGCTCCTGAAACGTCGTCGAGGTGGTGCGCCCGCAGCCGGGACAGGCCGCAACCAGCGGCACGAAGGTGCGCAGGCCCATGGTCTGCAGCAGTTCCTGCGCCACCTGCACCTCGCGGGTGCGGTCGCCATTGGGTTCCGGCGTCAGCGAGATGCGCACGGTGTCGCCGATCCCCTGCTGCAGCAGAACCCCCATGGCGGCCGAGGAGGCAACGATCCCCTTCGAGCCCATGCCGGCTTCGGTCAGCCCCAGATGCAGCGCATAGTCGCAGCGGCGCGCCAGTTCGCCATAGACCGCGATCAGGTCCTGCACCGCCGACACCTTGGCCGAGAGGATGATGCGGTTCCTGGCGAGCCCGATCGCCTCGGCGCGCGCTGCCGATAGCAGCGCCGACTGCACCATCGCCTCGTGCATCACCGCGCGTGCATCCTTCGGCGCCTTCGCCTTGGCATTCTCGTCCATCAGCTGCGTCAGCAGCTCCTGATCGAGCGAGCCCCAGTTGGCGCCGATGCGCACCGGCTTGCTGTGCTTGAGCGCCATCTCGACGATGGCGGAGAATTGCCTGTCCTTCTTGTCCTTGAAGCCAACATTGCCGGGATTGATGCGGTACTTGTCGAGCGCCTGCGCGCAGCCGGCATGCTCGGCGAGCAGCTTGTGACCGATGTAGTGAAAGTCGCCCACCAGCGGCACGGCGATGCCCCATTTGAGGAGCCGCTCCTTGATGTGGGGGACGGCGGCTGCCGCCTCATCGCGATCGACCGTGATGCGCACGAGTTCGGAGCCGGCCCCCGCCAGCGCTGCCACCTGCCGCGCCGTCGCCTCGACATCGGCCGTATCCGTATTGGTCATCGACTGCACGACAATCGGCGCCCCGCCGCCCACCGTGACGCCGCCAACCTCAACCGCGACAGTTTTGTGACGCTTCGCTGTGTTCATCTGACGCTTACCGGACCCCTTTCGGCAACGGAACCATGTTCCGCACACTCAGCAAGCGATTGTAGCGAGTTCCGGTGGCTAATGGGAAATCCGTTCCGAGTCGTTGTCGGAAGGCGTTTTCTCGTCCCCGGCGGGGCCTGCCGTTCGCTCGAAACGGTCCGCCAAACGCCGCAGTTCGTTGGCCAGAAACGGGTCCGCGCAGCCCGCCGCGCGCCGCCGGCAATACAGGCTTTCGCTCAGAAGAAATTGTTTCGCCGTCATCGTTTCTATCTGTACCTCGCAACGCCCAACAAACGCGGCCGGGGGCGGTTGGTTCCTCCGCCCCGTGGAAAGCTAGATGACGGGTGGGTCTAGCGGACGATCTCCTGGAGCAGGGCGTGCAGCTTTGCGGCCTCAATCGGCTTCTGCAGCACGGGTGCGTGCGAAAACGCCGAAACAATGCTGTCGGGCCCGTAACCGGTGACGAAGGCAAACGGAATTTTTCGGTTGGTGAGAATATCGGCGACGGCATAGGTTTTTTCGCCACCCAAATTCACATCGAGAATACCTGCCTGCAGGTTTCCGGTCTTGGCAGCGAGTACGGCGTCGCTGAAGCGGCTGTAGGGACCATCGACCTTGTGTCCGAAGGCGGAGAGCATGTCCGCGAGCATCATCGACACGAGCGGCTCGTCTTCGACAAGCAGAACGCGCTTGTCGTTGGAATCCGCCGCCACCGTGGGCATTTCGACATGCGGTTTGAAGGCGCGTTTCGAGGCGTCCGCATTGGCTTCGTGAGGCACACACAAAGTGCAGCGCAGTCCATCTGGCCGCCAGTCGAAGTGTACGAGCCCGCCAAGCTGCCGTTCGATGCCAGCGACGATCGCGCGGCTCCCATAGCCGCGCCGCTCGGGCGGGGTGATCTGCGGGCCGCCGGATTCCGTCCAGACAAGTTCGAGTTTTCCAGACTCGGTCCACCAGATCAGCTCGACGTAACCAGCGTCGACGGACAGTGCGCCATGCTTCGCTGCGTTTGTTGCGAGTTCGTGCAGCGCGAGAGCAATAGTCTGGGCGGTCGCGGGTGGCAGCAGAACAATAGGCCCGCGTGCCCTGACCCGTTCGTTGCCGCTTGCGCGATAAGGCGCAAACTCTTCGTCAACGAGGCGGGTGAGGTCGGCCCCCTCCCAGCGCGATCCAGCCAGCAGCCGGTGAGCGTTCGACAACGCGCCGATCCGGCCATCAAGGGCGCCGATGTAGTCGTCGATACTGTCGGCACGGGTCAGGCGCATAATCGATTGAACGACGGCAACGACATTGCGCGCACGATGGTCAACTTCTTCGGCGAGCAGGATCTGACGCTCTTCGGCGCGTTTTCTTTCGGTGATATCGGAGGTGACGCCGCTTAGCCAGACGAGGCGGCCCTTTTCATCAAAGTTCGCCGCTGCCGTGCCGGTGCACCAACGCACTTCGCCATTCGACCGCAGAACGCGAAACTCCGTCTGGAAGGTATTCGTGGCTTTGGTGATCTTGCGGAAAGATCGCTCGAGAAGCTCAAAGTCTTCCGGATTGAGGAGTGGCCGCACGCTCTCGAGCGTCGGAACAAACGTAACTGGATCAACCCCGAAAATTTCGCACTGACCATGATCCCAGACGATCGAACCGCGCGATATATTCCATTCCCAGCTGCCCATTTGACCGGCGGCAAGCGCAAGGCTGCGCATCCGTTCGCTTTGCCGAAGCTGCAATGTGGATGATGCAAGTTCGGCGGTGCGCTCGGCGACTCGCGCTTCGAGTCCTCTGTTCAGCTGCTCCAGCTGACGCGTCTTGCGGAAAAGTTCGACGAAGACTTTGACTTTCGCTCGCAGTACTTCAGGGATCACGGGGACCGGTACATAGTCGACGGCCCCCATCTCATAGCCGCGCAGCCGATCGACGTCTGTCAGCAGGATGGCTGATATGAAAATCAGCGCAGTTTTCTCGAAGCGTGGGTGATCACGAATCATCGCCGCCAGCTGAAAACCGTCGATATCCGGCATGTAGACGTCGATCAGAACTACAGCGACGTCGTGCTTCAGGAGAAGCTCGAGCGCCTCCGTGGCATTGCTGGCGCTCAGCAGGTTTTCGCCGACGTCCTCGAGGATCGTGCGATAGGTCAGAAGTTTGGCCGGCTGATCGTCGACGAGGAGGATGTTGACCCTGTCTTCGGACATGGAGTCCTCGTCTTCAGCGGTGGAGCCAGCTGCGGAGAGCAGACAGCAGCTGTTCAGTGTTCACCGGCTTTGCCAGATAATCCGACGCGCCAGCATCGAGGCATTTTTCGCGGTCGCCCTTCATCGCTTTGGCCGTGAGCGCGATGATCGGCAGACGACGGAAATTCGCCTTCTTGCGGATTTCCTCCATTGTCTGATAGCCATCCATCTCCGGCATCATAATGTCCATCAGCACGATGGCGATATCGGTATTCGACCCGATGAGCTTGATCGCTTCGTTGCCCGTCGTGGCGGTGAGGACTCGCATGCCGCGCCGCTCCAGCACGCTGCTCAGCGCGAAGATGTTGCGGGCATCGTCGTCGACCAGCAACACAGTCCGGTCCACCAGGTCTTCATCGGACGTGGTCAGGCGCTCTAGCATGCGCTGCTTTTCTGCGGGCAAATCGGTGACGACGCGGTGCAGGAAGAGGGCCGTTTCGTCGAGCAATCGCTCGGGGGATTCGACGCCCTTGACCACAATGCTGCGTGCCATCGTGTGCAAGCGGGCGTCTTCTTCCGCGCTCAACTCCCGACCGGTAAATACGACGACCGGCACTTCCGACAACGCCTGATCGGCGCCCAACTGCTCGAGGACTTCGAATCCGGTCATGTCGGGCAGTCTCAGATCCAGAACCACGCAGTCAGCAGGCTGCCGACGCAAAGCGGCGAGCGCATCTCGTCCGGTACCGGCGGTTTCAATCTCGACGTCGTCGTAGCCAAGCAATTCCGAGATACTGAGCAGCTCGGCCGGATTATCCTCGACCACAAGCAGACGTTTGCGCCGCGGAGCCGAATATTCCTTGATGCGTCGGAGCGCGGCCTCAACGCCTTCCGTCGTCGTCGGCTTGGTGACGAACGAGAATGCGCCGCGCGCGAGGCCATGGTGCTTGTCCTCGTCGAGCGTGATGATCTGTACGGGGATATGACGCGTCAGCGGATTCTGTTTGAGCTGGCTCAAGACGCTCCAACCCAGCATGTCGGGCAGAAAAACGTCAAGCGAGACCGCACTGGGCTGATATTGCTTGGCAAGCTCGAGTGCGTCGGCGCCGCGCATTGCTACGAGCACCTTGAACCCCTTGTCCCGCGCGAGATCGATCAGGACGCGGCAGTAGTGAGGATCGTCTTCGACGATCAGCAATATTGAGTCGCCGGGCTGGATTTCGTGCCGATCGTCCGGAATTTGCTCGATGGGACGCTCCGGCAAGGCAATCGGCATGCTCGGTGCCTGGATTTGCGAAGCGGACGGGCTGGGTGACTGCGTGGCAGCGGATGGTCCAGCATAGGTGATTGGCAGATACAAAGTGAACGTGCTGCCGACGCCAGGCGCACTGCGCAATTGGATTTCCCCGCCGAGAAGGCTGGACAGTTCACGGCTGATCGCAAGCCCCAATCCAGTTCCACCGTACTTGCGGCTGGTGCTCGCATCGGCCTGCTGGAATGCCTCGAAAATGATTTTCTGTTTCTCGGTGGGAATTCCGGTGCCGGTGTCAGCGACCTCGAAGGCGACAACGGTCTGCGCCTGGCTGAGAATCGGGTGTGTCGAAGTCCAGCCAACGGGCGCGGCAGAGACCTTGAGCTGAACGCCACCGCGGTCGGTGAACTTGAAGGCGTTCGACAGCAGGTTTTTCAACACCTGCTGCAGCCGTTTGGAGTCGGTTATCAGGCTGCGTCCAAGGGACGGGTCGAGATCGACCTTGAACGAAAGCTGCCGCGTATCCGCTTCGTGACGGAACGGACGGCCCACGGCGTCGAGCAAGTTGGTGAAGAAGATTTCTTCGGCATCGACCGTGACCGTGCCGGATTCGATCTTCGAGAGGTCGAGAATATCGCTGATAAGGTTGAGCAGGTCGGTCCCGGCACCGTGAATGGTACGGGCGAATTCTGTCTGCTTGCCTGTGAGGTTGCCGTCGGGATTGTCGGCCAGTTGCTGACCGAGAATGAGAATACTGTTCAACGGCGTACGTAACTCGTGCGACATGTTGGCGAGGAATTCGGACTTGTACTTCGACGTCAGCGCCAGCTCCGCCGCCTTTTCTTCGAGGGCGCGGCGCGCCTGTTCGATTTCCTGATTCTTTCTTTCGACTTCGACGTTACGCTCGGCAAGCTGCTGCGCTTTCTGTTCGAGCTGCTCGTTGGTCTGCTGCAATTCGCGCTGCTGTGTCTGCAGCTCGCCGGCAAGCTGCTGGGACTGCTTGAGCAGGCCTTCGGTCTGCATCGTGGCTTCGATCGAATTGAGCACGATGCCGATGCTGGCCGTGAGTTGCTCAAGAAACATCGTCTGCAACGCTGTGAACTGGTTCACCGAAGCAAGTTCGATTACCGCCTTGACCTGATTTTCGAAAAGCACGGGCAGGACGATGATATTGGCCGGCTTGACCTTGAATAATGCCGAAACGATCGGCACCGCGTGATCTGGCATTTCTGTGATGAGCATGCGTCGCTTGTCGGCAGCGCACTGGCCGATGAGGCCTTCGCCGATGCGCAGCCGCTGCGAATGACCATTCGTGCTGTCGTCGGCATAGGCCGAAAGCAGCCGCATGCTCTGCAGTTCTTCGCTTTCTACCTGATAGATGACGCCCTGTTGTGCGTTCACAAGAGGCGTCAGTTCGCTCAGCAGCAGGCGGCCGACGGTGTTGAGATCGCGCTGGCCCTGCAACATGTTGGTGAATTTTGCGAGGTTGGTCTTCAGCCAATCCTGTTCGGTGTTGCGATCCGTCGTCAGACGCAGATTGTCGATCATCGTGTTGATGTTGTCTTTGAGCTCGGCCACTTCGCCGCGCGCGTCGACCTGAACCGACCGAGTCAGATCGCCTTTGGTCACCGCTGTCGCGACCTCGGCGATGGCGCGTACCTGCGTCGTGAGATTTGCGGCCAGCAGGTTGACGTTGCCGGTGAGTGCTTTCCATGTGCCGGCCGCTCCGGGCACGTTGGCCTGACCACCGAGACGTCCGTCAACACCCACTTCGCGCGCAACGCTTGTCACCTGATCGGCGAAGGTCGCAAGCGTGTCGGTCATATTGTTGATGGTTTCGGCAAGCGCCGCCACTTCGCCTTTCGATTTCACCGTGAGGTTCTGCTTGAGATCGCCGTTGGCGACCGCGGTCACGACTTTGACGATGCCGCGCACCTGCTCGGTGAGGTTTGCCGCCATCACGTTCACCGTATCAGTCAGGTCCTTCCAGGTGCCGGCGACGCCCGACACCTGCGCCTGACCGCCGAGCCTTCCTTCGGTGCCGACCTCGCGGGCGACGCGCGTCACTTCGGAGGCGAACGCATTGAGTTGGTCGACCATCGTGTTGATGGTGTTCTTCAGCTCGAGAATTTCGCCCTTCACGTCGACCGTGATTTTGCGGGACAAGTCGCCGCGCGCCACAGCGGTGGTCACCTCGGCAATATTGCGAACCTGGGTGGTAAGGTTGGCCGCCAGCAGGTTGACGTTGTCGGTCAGGTCTTTCCACGTGCCGGCGACACCGGGCACCTTGGCCTGACCGCCCAAGCGCCCTTCGGTGCCGACTTCGCGCGCGACGCGCGTCACTTCGCCGGCAAATGACCTCAGCTGATCGGTGGTCGTGTTGAGCGTTTCCTTGAGTTGCAAAAGTTCACCGCGAACGTCAACGGTGATCTTCTTGGAGAGGTCGCCATTGGCGACGGCCGTGGCCACTTCGGCGATGTTGCGCACCTGAGCGGTGAGGTTCGACGCCATCAAATTGACGTTGTCGGTCAGATCTTTCCATGTGCCGGCGACTTCCGGCACTTCCGCCTGGCCACCCAGCTTGCCCTCGGTGCCGACTTCGCGCGCGACGCGCGTCACTTCCGAAGCGAACGAGTTCAGCTGGTCCACCATCGTATTGATGGTGTTCTTCAGCTCGAGAATTTCGCCTTTCACGTCGACGGTGATCTTGCGCGAAAGGTCGCCGCGGGCGACGGCTGTCGTCACTTCGGCGATGTTGCGGACCTGGGCGGTCAGGTTGCCCGCCATCGAGTTCACCGAGTCGGTGAGGTCCTTCCATGTTCCGGCGACGCCCGGGACGTTGGCCTGGCCACCGAGCCGTCCCTCGGTGCCGACCTCGCGCGCGACGCGCGTCACTTCGCCTGCGAAGGCGTTGAGCTGGTCGACCATCGTGTTGATGGTTTCCTTGAGCTGCAGGATTTCGCCGGAAACGCTGACGGTGATTTTCCTCGATAAGTCGCCACCGGCAATAGCCGTTGCCACGTCGGCGATGTTGCGGACCTGAGCGGTCAGGTTCGAGGCCATGAAGTTGACGCTGTCGGTCAGGTCTTTCCACGTACCGGCGACACCGGGCACCTGCGCCTGACCGCCGAGTTTACCTTCAGTGCCGACTTCGCGCGCGACGCGTGTCACTTCGGAAGCAAAGCCGTTCAGCTGGTCCACCATCGTGTTGATGGTGTCCTTTAGTTCGAGGATTTCGCCGCGCACATCCACTGTGATCTTGCGTGAAAGGTCGCCGCGCGCGACGGCGGTGGTCACCTCGGCGATGTTTCGCACTTGTGTCGTAAGATTTGCCGCGAGAAGGTTGACGTTGTCGGTCAAATCCTTCCACGTTCCGGCAACGCCCGGCACAATGGCCTGGCCGCCAAGCTTGCCGTCGGTGCCAACTTCGCGTGCGACGCGCGTGACTTCAGATGCGAACGAACGCAGTTGGTCCACCATCGTGTTGATGGCTTCCTTCAGCTGTAGGATTTCCCCGCGAACGTCGACGGTGATTTTCTTTGAAAGGTCGCCGTCGGCGACGGCGATGGTGACTTCGGCGATGTTGCGAACCTGAGCGGTCAGGTTGTTCGCCATTGAGTTCACGCTTTCGGTCAGGTCCTTCCAGACACCGGTGACCTCGCGCACCTGCGCCTGGCCGCCCAATTTTCCTTCGGTGCCGACTTCGCGGGCGACGCGGGTCACTTCCGATGTGAACACGCTCAGTTGCTTGATCATCGTGTTCACGATGGTCGCGGCTTCGAGAAACTCGCCCTTGAGGGGACGACCGTCGACTTCGAGGCGGACGGTCTTCAGAAGGTCGCCCTGGGCGACCGCGGCGACCGCGGTGGCGACTTCCTTCGTTGGCCAGAGGAGGTCGTCGATGAGTGTATTGACCGAGCTTTCCATCTCGCCCCAGGCGCCACTGGCGAGACCGAATTTCACGCGATGGCGGGTCTTACCCTCGCGGCCTACGACCTGGCCCACGCGCTCGAGCTGTTGCGCCATTCGCTCGTTCGAGGCGACGATGTCGTTGAAGGTGTCGGCGATTTTCCCGAGGAGCCCCTCGTGCTCGACACCCATTCTTACCGAGAAGTCGCCGGACCGCATGGCGCGCAGCGCTAGCAACAGCTCCTGGAGCTCGGTTGGCGAGCTTACGTCCGGAGCGTTTTCATCCGCCCGACGCGACCGTTTCTTTGATACAGCGCCATTGGCAGTCTTCTTGTTTGTGATGGTCGCTTGATCCATCGACGCCTCCCGAATAACCCCGTCCCCCCAGCGCAATCGCGTGCGCCGGCCGTGCGTTCAGGCGAAGAGGTCCGAGCGACATGGCCAGCTACCGCAGGGTTTCGGAGCCGCAACGCCATGGTCGTTCGTCACTTTGCTTTGGGGCAGAGCCTGACCCTCCCGCTCGCTCCGGCCAGTAGTCACCGCGGAGCGCCCGCGAGCAATTAAATCCGCTAAGTGGCGAAAAGTTCCGTCCAGTATGCGACCCGTCGCATGGACCGAAAATAGGCACGATCTATCTGGAATAATTGTGGAAATCAGCCTACGCGGGTGTGACGCCGACATGCACCCTAAAACAAAAATACCTCAGGGCAAGTCAGGGGCCGAGGTTCAGGAAACAAGTCAGGGGCCGAGGTTCAGGAAAGGGGTCGAGGCCGAGAAAAATGCGCAGCCTCGATCCGCCGAGCAATCGCAGGCGAGCCACGGCCGATCGTCTTTCCGGGGAATTCGGCTATGCTCGCGGACCCGAAGCGGGCACCAAAGCAGCGAGCTGAAGAGGAGGGCGGCGAATGCCTCGTCACGCGTCCTATGTTCCCCACGGCGTGATTCCGGCCGTTCTGCTGCCTTTCGATAATGATTTTGCAATCGACGAAGCGAGCTTCCGCAAGCACCTGCGCGATGTGGCGGCGGTGGAAGGCCTGTCCGCAATTACGATCAACGCGCACTCGACCGAAGTGGCGTCGTGTACCTTCGACGAACAGAGACGCGTTCTCGAAATCGCGCAGGACGAGGTTGGCACCAGGCTTCCTTTGATCAACGGCGTCTGGGCTGATGGCAGCATGGAGGCTGCTCGTATCGCCCGCATGGCGGCACAGGGTGGTGCGTCAGCGCTGCTGGTTTTTCCGCCGGCGCCCTTCACACTCGGTCAATCGCCGGCCATGACCCTCGCCCATTTCAGGCGCATCGCTGACGCAACCGATTTGCCGCTGATCGTGTTTCAGTATCCGCTTTCGACCGGGCAGGGTTATCCGAAAGAGACGCTTTTGAAACTGTGCGATGAGATACCCTCGATCCGCGCCATCAAGGATTGGATTGACAACGTACCGCACCACGACTGGCACATCCGCACGCTGCAGAACCTAGCAAGGCCTGTAAACGTGCTTACGACGCACAGTTCATGGCTTTTCTCTTCGTTGGTGCTCGGCTGCAACGGATTGCTGTCGGGGTCGGGCAGCGTCATTGCCGACTTGCAGGCGAAATTATTCCGCGCCGTACAGAAGAATGATCTGGCGGAGGCCAAGCGTCTCAATGATCGCATCGAACCGACTGCAAGGATCTTCTATACGGATCCGTTCGTCGATATGCACAATCGTATGAAAGAGGCCCTGGTCCTGCTCGGCAAGCTGTCGCGCGCGGTGGTGCGCCCCCCATTGGTCAAGATTGAACGGGCAGAGATTGCACGCATTCGTGAGGCACTGATCGAAGCCGGATTGCTGGACAAGAACGCGCGCGACGCGGCGTGATCTGTCATGGCCGAGCATGACGAATGAGGGCTCGAGCCTAGCCCGTCACAAAATCGCAAACTCGGTGTTCTTCCGGTCAGTGACGAGCATGCTGCCCGGATAGTGGGTGATGCAGAATTCAGGCTTCACGGTTGCGATGACTGATTGTGGCGTCACCCCGCACGCCCAGAAGACTGGCAACTCGTCGTCGCGCACTTCGACCGCATCGCCATAGTCAGGCTTCATCAAGTCTTTGATTCCGATCAACTCCGGCTTGCCGATATGCACTGGCGCGCCGTGCACTGACGGAAAGCGGGTCGTAATCTGGACCGAGCGAATGGCATCGCGCGGCGTCATCGGTCGCATCGACACGACCATCGGACCGTGAAATGGGCCCGCCCGATGCGTGGCGATCGAGGTGCGATACATCGGCACATTGCAACCGCGCGTGATGTGCCGCAGTTCGATGCCTTCGGCCGCCAAAGCTTCCTCGAATGAAAAAGAGCATCCGATCACGAAGCTGACGAGATCGTCACGCCAGAATTGCCGCACGTCTTCGGGTTCGGCGACCAGTTCGCCGTTCTTCCAGACGCGGTAGCGCGGCAGGTCGGTGCGGATGTCGAGATCCTCGCCCAGCTCCGGCACGTGCGGGTCGCCCGGCGCGGAGGTCCCGATCAGCGGGCAAGGCTTGGGGTTGATATGGCAAAAGCGCATGAAATCTGCTGCGAGCGCCTGCGGCAAAATGGCGAGATTGCCCTGCACATTACCGGGCGCGAGGCCTGCGGTTGGCCCAACGTGCCTTCCCGCCCTGACCGCCAGGCGCGCAGAAAGCCCGCTGCCGGGCTCCGGTTGGTCTTTTCGCCGTGGAGATGCGGTGGCCATCAGCTATCCGTGTCTGCTGTGGCGAGCCTAACACCGGCCGCCAATTCGTTCGAGCGTCCCTAGTCATTTCCCAGGCAGGCGTATACGACCATGTGAGTGGCGCTCCATCAATATGAATATAGCGGTTGAAAGTTGGTGCCGGATCGCGTTTGCTAATGGGACAAAGAGCCCGCCAAGGGCCGACAGGGGAGTACTAGCAATGCCGCGTCGTGCCGTCCGGCATAGGCGTGCGGTGACTGCTCTCACGGTTGCGCGCGACGCGCGCCGTGTTCGGACGCAATCGACGCTTTTTCAAATAGATCGTGTCGTTGCGTATCGCCTCAGGCGCACAGGCGCGTGAGACGATCGGCACGAATGTGATGCAGAGGGAGGAAAACGAGATGAGTGAAAAATGGAAAGAGGAGGAGTGGGCGCAAGACTTCTGGTACAGCGGCAAGGTGACCCGTCGTCGTGTCGTCGGTTGGGGCGGCGGTGCGATCGGCGCGCTGATGCTGGTGCCGGCGCCATGGCGCGAAGCGTTTGCGCAGGCAAAGCCCTACAAGATCGGCGCGATCAATCCGCTTTCTGGCGCGGGCGCGGCAGGCGGAAAGACCGCATTGGTCGGCGTGCAGATGGCCGTGGACCGTATCAACGGCGCCGGCGGCGTGAATGGCCGTCCGATCGAATTGATCGTCGCGGACGATGAATCCAAGCCCGATGTCGGACGCCGCAAGACCAGCAAGCTAGTGGACGAAGACCAGATCGACGCCCATTGCGGTGGCTTTCTCTCCAACATCTGCCTTGCATGCATGCCGGTCTGGGAAGAGGCCAAGATTGTCAACATGATTAGCGTATGCCTCGACACCACGCTGACCACGACAAAGTGCAACCGCTACAGCTTCCGGGTTCACGACTACGCGCCGGCGCAAGCGGTCGCGTTCGCGCCCTATTTGATCACGAACATGGGCAAGAAGTGGCACCTCGCTTACGCCGACTACTCCTGGGGTCAGTCGACACGCGACGCCTATGCGCAGGAGATCAAGAAAGCAGGCGGCGAGGTTGTGGAGACCACTGGCATTCCACTGGGAACTGCCGACATGACGCCGTTCCTGTCAAAGGTCACCGGTCAATTCGACGGGCTGTTTGGCATCTTCTTCGGCAAAGATGGTGTGACCATCGGCAACCAGGCCTACGATCTCGGCCTGACCAAGAAGTACAAATGGGCCGGCGATGGCGCCATTGCAGAGTCGACCAATCTTCCCGCACTGGGTAACAAGATCGAAGGCTTTGTCGGGATCAATCGATACATCCCGGTCCAGGAAGGCCCCTTCAATACGCCCGAGCACAAGAAATTCTTCGACGAAGCCAAGACGCGGCTCGCGAAGGTCGACCCATCGGGCCCGTTGCCGGATCGCTACGTCCAGTCGAACTACGAGGCGATGAACGCGCTCAAGGTTGGCATGGAAATGTCGAAATTCCGCGGCCGCGAAGACACGATGAAGCTCATCGAGTCGCTTGAAGGCCTGCAGATGAAACTGAGTGACGACTTCCCGACCGGAGACAAGCTGCTCCGCAAGGAAGATCACCAGGCATTTCCTCTTCAGGTCATCTTCGACATCAAAGACGGCAAGCACCGCATCATCGAGACGATCCCCGGCGATAAGACTTTCTTCCCGCCGGCTTGCAAATTTGCCTCGACGTAGGTGTCGACGCACTCCGGCATCGACACGCCAGCCCCGGCCGCGAAGGTTGGGGTTGGCACCGAAACCCCCGTGTTGCGCACGGAAGGGCTGACGCGCAGATTTGGTGGTCTCACTGCTGTCAATGACATCAGTTTTCAGGTCGACCGCGAAGAGATCCGCGCGATCATCGGGCCGAACGGCGCCGGAAAGAGCACCTTCTTCAATTGCCTGACCGGAGTGCTGCGCCCGACGTCGGGCCGCATCCTGTTCAATGGCGAGGATATCAGCGGCCTTCCACCCGATCGGATATCGATGAAGGGCATCGCGCGCTCTTACCAGATCACCAACATCCTTCCGAACGCGACGGCGCTCGAAAATGTTCGTATTGCCTCGCAATCGCGCCGGCATGGCTGGAGCATGCTCACGCACTACACCGCTTACCAGGACATCATCGAGAAAGCGGAAGCGGTGCTCAAATCGGTCGGTCTCTACGCCAACGCTGACGAACTCGCGGCAAATCTCTCGCACGGAGAGCAGCGCAATCTCGAGATTGGAATCGCGCTGGCCACAGAACCGCAACTGCTTTGCCTCGACGAACCCACCGCTGGCATGAGCTCGGCAGAAACGCGCGACACCGTGCAGCTGGTACGTAGCATCGCCAAGAACCTGACGATTCTGATCGTCGAGCACGACATGGAAGTCGTCATGGGTCTCGCCAACCGAATCACGGTGCTCAATTACGGACAGGTTCTGGCAGAAGGAACGCCTACGGAAATCCAGAACAATCCGAAAGTGCTGGAGGTCTATCTGAAGACATGAGCGACGCCGCCAAGGATGCGCCGCTGATCGCGGTCGAGGATCTGCACACGTTCTACGGCAAGAGTCACATCTTGCACGGCGTGACGTTGCATGTCCGACCGGGCGAAGTCGTTGGGTTGCTGGGGCGCAATGGTGTCGGCAAAAGCACCACGCTCAAAACAATCATGGGTCTGGTGCGTCCGACGGAGGGCAACATTCGGCTTGACGGTACGCCAATCACGGGATTGCCTCCACACAAGCTCGCGCGGCTGGGTATAGGCTACGTCCCGGAAGACCGGCGCATTTTCCGACTACTGACCGTGATGGAAAACCTTCGTACCGGTCTCGATCGTCAGGGTGTGAGCGACGAGAAAAAGCAGGCTTTGCTCGACAAGGTGTTCAACTATTTCCCGGTGCTTGGCGAACGTCGCAACCAGGCTGGTGGCACGTTGTCGGGTGGCGAGCAGCAGATGCTTGCGATTGCGCGGGCAATGATGCTGGAGCCGAAGATCATCCTGCTCGATGAACCCACCGAAGGTCTGATGCCGCGAATGGTGTCGCAGATCAGCAACATCATCGACGTGCTGCACAAGGAAAACGTCGCCATCCTCCTCGTCGAACAGAACGTCCCGCTGACGTTGGAGGCGAGCGAGCGCGTCTACATCATGGAAAAAGGCTCGGTGCGCCATCACGCTGCCGCCCAAGATCTCAAGGTGAATGACGCAGTCATTCATCAGTATCTGGGGGTGTGAGATGGAACTCACCGCAATCCTCTTCTCTATTCCCTGGGATGAGATCCTCATTCAGACGATCAACGGGATTGTCACCGGCATGATCCTGGCGCTCATCGCATCAGGCCTGACGCTGATTTTCGGCATCATGGATGTCGTCAATTTCGCGCATGGCGAGCTGTTCATGCTCGGTGCCTATATCGGCGTCGTGGTACTGGCGACGACGGGCAATTTCTGGCTGGCGCTGCTGATCGCAACGCTGGCTGTGGCGCTGATCGGTGCGGCGATCCAGGTTGTGACGCTGCGGCCTCTCATCGGCCGTGATCCGCTTACGACAATTCTCGCGACGTTCGGTGTTTCGTTGATCCTGCAGAACTACGCGCTGTGGCAGTTCGGTCCGGTGGCCCGCAAGATCCAGGAGCCGTTCACCGGCCACTTCACGTTGTTCTATCTCGAGTATCCCTGGTATCGCCTCGTCATTGCCGGCCTCTCTGCGGCGATCATCGGCGGCTTCTGGCTGTTTCTCAAATACGGCAAATACGGAATCTGGATCCGTGCCACCACGCAGGATCGCGTGATGGCGCAGGCGATGGGCATTCCCGTTCCCCTTGTTTACACGGCGGCGTTCGCGATCGGCGCGGGCATGGCGGCAGCGAGTGGGGTGCTGTTCGGCCCTCTCGTCGGGGTCAATCATACGATGGGGCTCGACTGGGTGTTGAAGGCCTTCATCGTCGTTGTCGTCGGCGGCATGGGCAATCTTGGGGGATCGATCGCGGCCGCCATCTTCATCAGCCTGCTGGAAGCTTATGCCTCGATCTGGGTCAGCCCGGCGCAAGCCGTGATCGTCTCATTCATCGTGCTGATCCTCACGCTGCTCTTCCGTCCCACCGGTCTGTTCGTTCCGACGCCAAAATGAAGAAACGGCGCAACACATCCTATTGGGTTGCATTCAGCATCGTGCTGGCATTGCTGATCATCGCGCCGCTGGTGTTGCCGGAATTCTGGCGCCGGTTCCTGACCGAAATCCTGATCTGGGGACTGCTGGCGATGTCGTCCGACATCCTCATCGGTTACACGGGGATGGTTTCGTTCGGACACTCGGCATTTTTCGGCCTCGGCATGTATGGTGCGGCGGCGGCATTGCTAATGTTCTCGCCGCCGAACCTCTGGCTTGCGCTTCTTTTCGGTCTCGTGGCATCGGCTCTGGTCGCGCTGTTTGTCGCGTATTTCTCGACACGTCTGCGCGACATTTATTTCGCCATCACCACGCTCATCTTCAGCCAGATCTTCTACGTAATCGTGTTTACCTGGACCGAAGTCACCGGCGGCGAGAACGGCCTCAATTTCCGGCGTCCACCTCTGGCGATCCCCGGTCTGTTTTCGGTCCAGTTCACCTCCCAAACCATGCACTGGTTTGTATTGGCAGTGGTGACGGCGTCGTATCTGATCCTGCGCCGCATTACTCGCTCGCCGTTCGGCATGGTGTTGCAATCGATCCGTGAGAACGAGCCGCGCACGCGCGCCATCGGCTATCCGGTCGAGCGCTACAAGATTGTAGCGGTGATGTTGTCGGGACTGTTTGCGGGATTGGCCGGCGTGCTTTATGCAGTGCAAAATCGTTTTGCCGCACCGGACTTCATTTTCTTCCTCGTGTCCGGCGAAACCGTCATCTTCAACGTCATGGGCGGCATCGGCACGCTTGTCGGGCCGATCGTCGGCGCCGGATTTTTTCAACTGATGCGGGAATTCCTTTCACGAATTTTCGGGGACCAGTTTCCCTATCTCATCCCGCTTGGTGTCGTTTTCATCGTGATGATCATTTTCCTGCCGCAAGGTCTGTTAGGCTTCGCGCGGCGATGGCTTAATCGCTAGCGGGAGGCAAACGTGGGGGTTCGCAAGCTCGGCATCATTATGTATGGCGTTACCGGGCGCATGGGGCTCAACCAGCACCTCGAGCGCTCGATTGTCGCGATCCGCGAACAGGGCGGGGTTGTGCTGCCCAATGGCGACCGCGTCATGCCCGATCCGATCCTGGTCGGCCGCAATGCCGAGAAGGTCGCAGCGCTGGCCCGCCGTTACGGAATTGAGCGCTCCACGACGGATCTCGATTCGGCACTGAAGAACCCGGACGACACGGTGTTTTTCGACGCCGCCACGACGCAGATGCGTGCCGACCTTCTCACGCGGGCGATCGAAGCCGGCAAGGACGTCTATTGCGAGAAGCCGGTCGCCGACACGCTCGAGAAGGCGATTGCCGTCGTAAAGCTCGCCAAAGCGAAGAAGGTCAAGAACGGCGTCGTGCAGGACAAATTGTTTCTTCCCGGATTGCGCAAGATCAGGATGCTGCGCGATGCAGGCTTCTTCGGCCGGATGTTCGCGGTGCGCGGCGAGTTCGGCTACTGGGTGTTCGAAGGCGATTGGGGGCAGCCTGCGCAGCGCCCGAGCTGGAACTACAAGAAGGCCGAAGGCGGCGGCATTATTCTCGATATGCTTTGCCACTGGCGCTATGTCTTCGACAACCTCTTCGGTAAGGTGCAGGCCGTGAGCTGCTTGGGCGCGACTCATATCCCCAAGCGGGTGGATGAGAGCGGCAAGGCCTACGAAGCCGATACCGATGACGCCGCCTACGCCACGTTCAAGCTTGAGAATAATGTGGTCGCGCACATGAACTCATCCTGGTGCGTGCGGGTTCGCCGCGACGATCTGGTGACCTTCCAGGTCGACGGCACACATGGCTCTGCTGTCGCCGGTTTGACCAAATGCTGGACCCAGCATCGCGTGAACACGCCGAGGCCAGTGTGGAATCCAGACGTTCCTCAGACCATGAACTTCCAGTCGCAGTGGGAGGAAGTGCCGGAGAACATGGTCTATGAGAATGGCTTCAAACTGCAATGGGAGGATTTCATCCGTCATGTCGTCGCGGACACGCCATGGCATCATGGCTTGATCGAGGGCGTAAAAGGCGTTCAGCTTGCCGAACTCGGCCTGCAAAGCTGGAAAGAGCGTCGCTGGCTCGACGTGCCGGACATCAAGATTTAAGGAGGGACGCTTGGCCACGCTCGTTCTGCCAACCGCCGATCGCAGGCTCGAGTCGTATACGACGGGCGAGCCGATTGTCTTTCCCTCCAAAGCGGCGACAAAAGATTTCAACCGCATTGCATATGCCGCAGCGCATGTCGTGGCCGATCCGCTGGCCGACACCGACCCTTGGCTGGATACGGCGATCGATTGGGAGAAGACGGTCCATTTCCGCCACTATCTCTGGGATCTCGGCCTTGGCGTCGCCGAAGCCATGGACACCGCCCAACGTGGCGGCGGGCTTGATTGGCCGGGCGCGCGTGAATTGATCCGTCACACGCTGGAGGCCGCGAAGGGGCGCCCGGGCGTCAAGGTCTGCTGCGGGGTGGGGACCGATCATCTCGAACCGGCGGCCGGGGTGCGCGTCGACGACATCATCCGCGCTTACGAAGAGCAGATCGAGGCGATCGAAGCGATGGATGGCCAGCTTGTGGTGATGGCGAGCCGCGCACTCGCTGCAGTCGCCAAAAGTCCGGACGACTACGTAAAGGTCTACGGACGCATCTTGGGTCAGGTTCGCGAACCGGTCATCATCCACTGGCTCGGCGAAATGTTCGATCCGGCGCTCGCTGGCTATTGGGGCGCGGCTGATCACACGGCTGCGATGGAAAATTGTCTCGCCATCCTTCGCGACAATGCGACGAAGATCGACGGCGTGAAGATCTCACTGCTCTCGAAGGAGAAGGAAATCGCGATGCGGCGAAAGCTTCCGACGAACATACGAATGTACACCGGCGACGATTTCAACTACGCCGAACTGATTGCCGGCGACGAAGAAGGCTATTCGGACGCGCTACTCGGCATTTTCGACGCGATCGCACCTGCGGCATCTGCCGGCCTTGCCGGCCTGTCGGCCGGTGACATTCAGCGCTTCCATGGAATTCTCGAGCCCACGGTCCCGCTCTCGCGCCACATTTTTCAGGCCCCGACACGGTTCTACAAGACCGGCGTCGTATTCCTAGCCTGGCTCAACGGATTGCAGGACCATTTCATCATGGTGGGCGGGCAGGAAAGCGCACGGTCGCTGTTGCATCTCGCCGAGCTGTTCCGGCTCGCCGACAAGGCGCGCGTGCTGCACGATCCGGAGCTCGCCGCGGCCCGCATGAACAAGTTGCTCGCTGTGCACGGACTGGCATGAACACCAACGGTCTGTCGATCAATCTTGCGACCGTACGCGAGCAGTGGAATCTGCGCGAAGCGGTTGAAGCCTGCGCGCGTCATGGCATTCGGGCCGTGGATCCCTGGCGCGATCAGGTTGCCGTCCTGGGCCTCGATGAATCGGTACGGGTCATCAAGGACAACGGCATGCGGGTCACCGGCTATTGCCGTGGCGGCATGTTTCCTGCGGTGGATGCCGCAGGACGGCGTGCCGCAATTGATGACAACAAGCGCGCAATCGACGAAGCAGCGGCTCTCGGCGCCGAATGTCTGGTACTCGTCGCCGGTGGGCTGCCCAAGGGCTCGCGCGATATCGGCGCTGCCCGGCAGATGGTGATGGAGGGGCTACGAACGATCCTGGCGCACGCGAAAGCGTGCGCGGTGCCGCTTGCGATAGAACCGCTTCATCCCATGTATGCGGGTGATCGCGCGTGCGTGAACACGCTTGCGCAAGCGCTCAATCTTTGCGACTTGCTCGGGGACGGAACGGGCGTTGCGATTGACGCTTATCACGTTTGGTGGGACCCGGAGCTTGCAGCACAAATTGCGCGGGCCGGAGCGAAAAACCGCATTCTCGCGTACCACATATGCGATTGGCTCGTGCCGACTCAGCACATGCTGACAGATCGCGGCATGATGGGTGACGGCGTTATTAATTTGCCCCACATTCGCACTATGGTGCGCAATGCAGGCTATCGGGGTTTCACCGAAGTCGAGATTTTTTCGGCCGAGAATTGGTGGAAGCGGCCAGGCGACGAGGTGCTGCGCACCTGCATCGAGCGCTTCAACACGGTCTCGTAAGCTGGAAATTCACTTCCGGAATGCCGACTAGGCTTGATACGATCCCATTGTAAACCTCAGGGATTTCCTTAGGTTTCTCGGCACCACGTTGGCATGCCGTCGAGGGATGGGCGCGGTCATGAGCGTTATCGATAGCCCCTTTGTCGTATTCGCGACCGTTCTCCTTCTGCAATGGCTTGCCGCTTATGTCGGCGATGTTCTTCGTAGAAAAATGCGGGCCCTCCGCAAGGAGGGAGAGCGACAGGATTTCGATATTATCCGAACAGCTTCTTTGACGCTTCTGGGTCTTATCATTGGTTTTACCTTTGCGATGGCGGTGAGCAGATACGATCAGCGAAAGAATTCGGAAGAAGCCGAGGCGAATGCGATTGGCACCGCGTATCTACGTTCCGACTTGATGACGACGGACGACGCGGAGCGTGTCCGCGACTTGCTTAGGAAATATTGCGTTCAACGCATTTCGTACTATACGGCTCGCGATGAGCGGCAAATTGGTCCGATCGGTATCGAGACCGGAAAGTTGCAGGCCGAACTATGGGGCGCGGTTTCGCGCATCGCAAAAGCGCAGCAAACACCGATCATGGCCCTGGTTGTTTCAGGCGTGAACGATGTTTTTAACGCACAAGGTTATACGCAGGCGGCTTGGTGGAACCGCATCCCCTTCACGGCCTGGATGTTGATGGGTCTGATTGCCATAGCGTGCAACCTGCTAATGGGATATGGCGAACATCGTACGACGACATTTTTGTTTGTTCTGCCGCTGATCGTCTCGACGTCCATGTTTCTGGTCGCCGACATTGACAGTCCACGCACCGGGATCATTCGCGTGGAGCCACACAATCTCCTCGCGCAGTGCCAATCCATGCGACCGACCTAGTTTTTTAACAGGCATCGGCTGCGCGCTTTATTCGATCTTTTTTTTGGCCTTCATGAACTGCTCGATTTTGCACGATGCATCGTTTCTGCCCAAGGCTTCGCATTCAGCACTTGCACGCTCGTCTTCCTCGCGTTTCTTTCGCTGAAATTTAGCCTGCGCGCGCCGTCCAGATTCGCTGTAGAAAAATCTTTCTTGTGTATCCATCGATCGCCATTCTTCGGCGCACTGATTTTCTCTTTCTCCCAAAAATACACATTGCCTCATAAAGTTTATGTAGGCCTCTTCTGGCTCGCGGCTGTCGAACTTCAAGAAAGACACGCCATATCCTGCCGCGAAGCAGCCAATGGCCAACGCTGCGATTGCAACTTGTTGCAGCCCGATCTTCATGCACTGATGACATATCAGCCAAGAGCCGATAGCGGAGGTCTCGGGAGCGTCAATGTCTTGGCTGTTTTGTTTTTCCCTTGAAGAGTGCGTTGAGCGTGTAGGCGTTGGGACAGAATTCACGGAAATGTGTGGCGGCCGTGCCTTCAGCCTGTTCGTGTTGACAGCGGCCCTTTTGGCTACAGACGATGCAGAGTCGCTGCAGGTCCCGCATGACAGCAGGCTCGGATTTAGCCAGCGCCTGCGGATCGACGGAAAGCGCCACCAGCATTTTCTGTAAGTTATCTGCCGCGCCGGGCCCCTTCGAAGCTAAGCCACGAAGCTCGCTGATAGGTATGCCCAGATCCTTCGCAATCTGCCTTACGTCTTGTTGGCTACATTGTCCGAGTTCGTCCTGGGCGCCATAAATGTAGCGGTATTTGTTGACCCACCCCGCAATAGCATCCAACACGAACTCAACTGTTGGAAAGTGCGGCTCTCGACCTTGTTGGTTAGGCATGGCGACCTTTGTCCGGAGGCTTGGAGACTATGTCGCTTCTGCCACAGGCCGAGCAAATGCACATTGCGCTGGATCAAAGTGTTGACTGCATCAGCGCTGCCTCGTCGAAGCACGCAGCCGCGTTATCGCATCGAGGGATCACTATATCCGACAACCGATAGCAAATGCCCTTGGCCGCCGGGGATAGGCGACCAAGGGCCTAAGCGCGGGCACATTTTGGGGACGGAGGGTTGCCCGCTTGTCCGTGAGGTAGGCTACCTGGCTGCTGTTGCAATAACGAAAATAAAAATGTGCGGGGGGTCTTTATTAAGGGTGGACTGACACCATATCGCGCGCCCTCCAGGCTAACTCTTGCTCCTGTCGGTCAAGATACCGGCCGTCATCGCCATGCGAACCAGGTCGGATAGACTATTGGCCGACATCTTTGTCATCACATTGGCGCGGTAAATCTCGACCGTA
>Ga0306919_10000269_pt1 | contig 21809 bp, 16 predicted proteins | sample flu12Cox44000172_FD_203764 | JGI IMG/M metagenome (GOLD analysis project Ga0306919, IMG submission 203764) | Lab enrichment of tropical soil microbial communities from Luquillo Experimental Forest, Puerto Rico - flux4day.12C.oxic.44.000.172 (v2)... | ecosystem: Environmental > Terrestrial >... | reverse complement strand
CGGACCCGCGAATAGAAGCAAGTTGCCATCGGGATCCTTGACGATGAAGGTTTTGGCGCCCCAGGGCTCCTTCCTCAGCGTTTGAAAGAAGGTGACGCCCGCCGCCTGGAATTCAAGAAATAGTTGCTTGATCTCTTCGTGGGTGTCGATGCCCATGTCGGCCGACAAGAGGCTCTCTCGGTCCCTGAGAGCAGGGTCGATAACGGGATAGTCGACGCATTTGAGATTGAGCAGCGCCCTGTCACGTTTCACCTGCGCATAAAAGGGCGGCTCGCCATAGCTGAACACAATCGAGAAACCGAGCTTCTGGGTGAAGAAGTCGCACGATCGTTTGATATCGGCGACGAACAATTCCGCCGCAATCGACGAGATCACGGGCTTTGCTGCCGTGCCAGCTCCTTGGTCCGGCATGGTGCCGACTGCCGATTTCACTCCGCCGCCTGCGCGAAGCCCACGTTGCGTCCGCCATAGCGGCGCACGCGCAGATTGGCTTGCTCGGCGTGGGCATAGAAGCCCTCGAGAATGCACAGCCGTGAGCAATATTCCCCGATCTGCGCGGCCGCTTGGTCGGTGAGGACCTTCTGATAGGTGCAGGTCTTGAGGAACTTGCCGACCCACAGACCGCCGGTGTAGCGCGCCGCCTTTTTGGTCGGCAGCGTGTGGTTGGTGCCGATCACCTTGTCGCCGTAGGCGACGTTGGTGCGCGGGCCGAGAAACAGCGAGCCGTAGTTCTTCATGTTGACGAGGAAATAATCGGGGTCGCGGGTCATCACCTGCACGTGCTCGGATGCCACGCGGTCCGCCTCGCGCACCATCTCCGCCTCGTCCGCGCAGACGATGACCTCACCGAAATCCGCCCACGCCTTGCCGGCGGCGTCGGCGGTGGGCAGCAGCGCCAGCAGGCGCTCGACTTCGCGCGTGGTGTCGCGCGCGAGCTTCTCCGAATTGGTGATCAGGATCGCCGGTGAGGTCGGCCCGTGCTCGGCCTGGCCGAGCAGGTCGGTGGCGCAGATTTCCCCGTCGACGCTGTCGTCGGCGATGATCAGCGTCTCGGTCGGCCCGGCGAGCAGGTCGATGCCGACGCGGCCGAACAGCTGGCGCTTGGCTTCCGCCACGTAGGCGTTGCCGGGGCCGACCAGCATGTCCACCGCCGGGATCGTCTCGGTGCCGAGCGCCATGGCGGCGACTGCCTGCACGCCGCCCAGCACGTAGATGTCGTCGGCGCCGCCGAAATGCATCGCCGCGACGATCGCCGGATGCGGCCCGCCTTTGTGCGGCGGCGCGCAGGCGATGATGCGCTTCACCCCCGCCACACGCGCGGTCACGATCGACATGTGCGCGGACGCGACCATGGGATAGCGCCCGCCCGGCACGTAGCAGCCGATCGAATTCACCGGAATGTGCTTATGCCCGAGCACCACGCCGGGCAGCGTCTCCACCTCGAGCTCGCGCAGCGTCTCCTTTTGCTTCTGCGCGAAATTGCGCACCTGCGCCTGGGCGAATTTGATGTCGTCGAGATCGCGTTTGGCCACCTGACCGATGGCGCGCTCGATTTCCGGCGCGCTCAGCTTGAACGACGGCGGCGACCACTTGTCGAACCTTTCCGACAGCTCGCGCACCGCCGCATCGCGCCGTGCCTCGACCTCGGCGAGAATCTGTTCCACGGTCTCGCGCACCTTGGCATCGGCGGCCTTGATCGCGCTCGCGTCCATTCCGCGCTTGAGGGTTCGGGCCATGGCATGCCTCCGTCTTTGACGCGTCGTCCCGGCCAAGCGGCCGGAGGCCGCGCGAGCCGGGACCCATAACCACAGAACGCGCTAGATTGCACCGATGGTGGTCATGGGTCCCGGGTCTCCCTCCCGGCTCTCGCTTTGCTCGGCCGGGGTCAGTCGCCCGGGACGACAGCAGAGATAATCATTTAATCGCCTGCGGATTGATCGGCGAGCCGGTGCCGCCGGTGATCACGAGCGGCGGACCGCAGAAGAAGAATTCATAGACGCGGTCCGCGGCGCAGTCGTCGGCAAGCTCCTTGAGATAGAAAATTTCACCCATGCAGAGCCCCATGGCCGGGATCACCACCCAATGCCAGGGCTGGTTCACTTCTTTGGTCTCGTTCGGCCGCACTTCGACCCCCCAGGTGTCGGAGCAGATCGCTGCGATTTCCTTTTCCTGACACCAATAGCAATTCTCGAATTTCACACCGGGCGCGTCGCCGCCGGCGTAGCCGCCCCATTTCTTCTCCTTGTGGCAGCGCTCCATCTGCCCGGTGCGGATGATGACGAAGTCGCCGCGCCTGATCTCGACGTTTTGCTGCTTCGCGCATTTGTCGAGCTCGTCGTTGGCGATTGCGTCGCCGTCGTTAAGCCAGTCGACCCCGCGCAGGCGGGCGATGTCGAGCAGTACCCCGCGTCCCACCATCTTGTTCTTGGAGTGCTCGATGCCGAGCACGCTCAGTCCGCGCGCGTCGATCAGTTTGGCGTCGTAGCCGTTATAGGTCTTTTCCTCGTAGAACACGTGTCCGAGCGCATCCCAGTGCGTGGCCCCCTGCACGCACAGATTAAGCGTGTCGTCGGCGTAGCGGATCTTGTTCCAGTCCTGCCGTCCGGCGATGGCGTCGGTGCCGGTTGCCAGCATCTGGTGGATCGGGTTGAAGCGTCCGCCGAACAATCCGGTCTGCGGCCCGTTGCCGTCGAGCGGGATGCCGAGCGCGAACACCTTGCCTCTGCGGATCAGGCGGGCGGCCGCGACCACGTCCTCGGGCCGGACGTGGTTGAGCGTGCCGACCTGATCGTCCTTGCCCCAGCGCCCCCAGTTCCTGAGCTTCTGCGTGGCCTCCGCGACCGCCTGCCGGCTCACCTTGATTTCCATTGATAGTCCCCTCGTCGCTGTGAATTCCGTGCGCTGCAACCCGCGATCTGGACGCGTGTCGTTGGTTTGCTAAATCCGCCCAAGCGCCTCCAGGATTCGCTCCGGCGTAAACGGCATGGCGGTGAGCGGCTTGGTGCCGAGCGGGCGCAGGGCGTCGTTGATCGCGTTCATGACAGCGCCCGGGGCGCCGGCGGTGCCGGCCTCGCCCGCGCCCTTGGCGCCGAGCTCGGAATCGGCGGTGGGCGTGACCACGTGGCCGACTTCGATGTCAGGCATCTCGGCGGCCATCGGCACGAGATAATCCATCATGTTGGCGTTGAGCAGCTGGCCGCGCTCATCATAGAGGCACTGCTCGTAGAGCGCGCCGCCGATTCCCTGCACCACGCCGCCCCTGATCTGCTCGTCGACCAGCTGCGGGTTGATCACGGTGCCGCAGTCCTCCACGCACCAGTGCTTGAGCAAAGTGACGAAGCCCGAGCGGATGTCGACTTCCAGATAGCTCGCCTGGATGCCGTTGGTGAACGCGAACGGCCAGGCGCGCGGCACGTAATGGCGCGTTGCGATCAGCTCGGCCTGAAAGCCGGGCGGCAACGTGTCGGGACGGAAATAGGCGATGCGCGCGAGTTCGTGCAGCGGCAGCCGTTCGGCTCCGCAGTTGGCGTCGACCACGAGTCCGTCGCGGATGTCAAGGTCCTCCGGCTTCGCCTGCAGGATCGAGGCGGCGCAGGCCAGCACGTTGGCGCGCAGCGCTTTGCCGGCCTGCCACGCGGCTTCCCCGCCGATCCCGGCGGCGCGCGATGCCCAGGTGCCGCCGCCATAGGGCGTGTTGTCGGTGTCGCCGGTGATCACGCGCACGCACTCGATCGGCACGCCGAATGACGAGGCGGCGACCTGCGCAATCACTGCTTCGGCGCCCTGGCCCTGCTCGGTCACGCCGGTGTGGCAGATGATCGCCCCTTGCGCATCGAGCCGCATGGTGACGCCGTCCTGGGAGGAAATCTTCGCGCCGCCGACGCCGTAGAAGGCGGCCGAGGGATTGGTCACCTCGACGAAGCTGGCAAACCCGATGCCGCGGTGGATGCCTTGTGCGCGCAGCCGCTTCTGCTCTGCCCGCAGCCCTGCGTAATTCATCATCGCATCGAGATGCGCGAGCGCTTCGTGATGCGACAGCGCCTCGAACTTGAGCCCTGTGGGGGCGCTCGAAGGATGCGCGTCGTCGGCAATGAGATTGCGGCGGCGGATTTCCAGCGGATCCATCCCGATCTTTGCCGCGGCGAGCTCGATCAAACCTTCGGTCACCGCGGTTGCGATGGGATGGCCGACCGCACGGTACTGGCACATGACGTTCTTGTTCTGGAACACCACGCGCGCGCGCGCGCGATAATTGGGACAGGTGTAGGGGGCGCCCACCAAGTTGACGATCTGGTTCGCCTCGATACCGGACGTGCGCGGATAAACCGAGTAGGGTCCAATGCCGGTAAGGTCGTCGATCTCCCAGGCGGTGATGGTGCCGTCGTTCTTGACCCCGATCTTCGCTTTCACGCTGTGATCGCGCGCGTGAATGTCGGTGCTGAAGCTCTCCATCCGGTCGGCGACGAACTTGATGGGACGCTTGAGCAGCTTGGACAGCGCGGCGGTCGCCATCTCGTCGGCATAGGTGTGCACCTTGATGCCGAACGAGCCGCCGACGTCCTTGGTCACGACGCGGACCTGGTGCTCCTCGAGTCCGAGATGCTTGGCAAACAGGTTCTGCATCATGTGCGGCGCCTGCGTGCCCTGATAGATCGTCAGCCGCGCCTCGCCGGGATTCCAATCGGCGACGACGGCGCGCGGCTCATTGGTCACGCCGGTGTGGCGGCCGAACACGAACGTCGTCTCCACGACCGCGTCGGCCGCCTTGAGTCCTGCGTCGGCATCGCCGGCCGCGTGCACGCGCTGGAAGGCGAGGTTGTCGCCGAGGTCGGGGTGGATGACCGGTGTGCCCGGTTCGAGCGCAGTCTCGGCATCGGTGACCGCCGGCAGTTCCTGATAATTGACATTGACCAGCTCGCAGGCGTCCTCGGCTTCGGCGCGGGCGCGCGCCACGACCGCGCAGACCGCTTCGCCCTGCCAGCAGGCGCGTTCGACCGCGATCGCGTGCTGCGGCGCAGATTTAAGTCCTTTGAGATGGGTGAGAACGCCGATCCACGGCGTGATCACCTGCGCGAGCTCCGCGCCGGTCACCACGGCGATCACGCCGGGGGTTTGCTGCGCGGCCACCGTGTCGATCGACACGATGCGCGCGTGCGCGTGCGGCGAGCGCAGGAACGCCACATGCGCCATGCGCGGCAGGGTGAGGTCGCTGACGAACTGGCCGCGCCCTTGGGTGAGGCGCGCCAAATTCGGCCGCGGCACCGAACGGCCGATATAGGAGTTTGGCCGGTCGAGCGCGGAAAGCGCGGACGGCGCGTCGTCGGCAACCTTCATCTCGTGCGCCCCGTGGTCACAGAGGGCTGCGACGCTGCGGCATCGATTGCGGCGCGCGTTTGGTCGCCGCGGCGCGCCCGTGCGACGGCTTCGACCGCGTCCACGATCGCCTGGTAGCCGGTGCAGCGGCAATAATTGCCGGACAAATGCGCGCGGATCTGTTCTCGGGAGGGAACACCGCCGGCGCGCAATAACTCCTGTGCGCTGAGCAGCATGCCCGGCGTGCAAAAGCCGCATTGCAGCGCGTTGCGGCGGATGAATGCGTCCTGGAGCTCCGCGATCTCGCCGGCATCGGATACGCCTTCGATGGTTTCCACGCGGGCGCCGTCACACTGCACCGCCAGGATGAGACAGCCGCGCACGACCGCGCCGTCGATACGCACCGTGCAGGCGCCGCACACGCCGTGCTCGCAGCCAATATGAGTGCCGGTCAGTCCGACGTCCTCACGGAGAAAATCGACCAGCGTCTTGCGCGCGTCGAGGCGCCCACCGACGTGCTCGCCATTCACGACGATTGCGACCTGCTGAAAGCGCTCGCTCATCGTAGCGCGTCCATCAGCCGGGGCGTGATCGGTCGCCGCAGCGCGCGAGTATACTGACGCCCGCCGAGCCGCGGATGGGCCAACGATGCCGGCTTCATTCTCCTCCCCAGCGGCGGTTTTTCACATTGTCGCCGCTGCCGCGGGGGCGTCAATCCTTGCCCGCGTTCCGGTTCGTGAAGCGCGCGTTGCCGAGACCTGTTCCGACCGTGAACACCTCCCAATGCGCCACATCGGTCATGACCGGCGTTTTGGATCGTTCATGGACCCATTTCCGGACAAGCCCATGACAACCGGGAGCGCGGCAAAAGGTTTCAGGGCGCCGCGCGGAGCGAGGGCTGCACAACAATGCGGCACACGATGTCGACCGCCCGCCGCAGCAGCGTCATCGAGGCTTCCAAGGTGCGGAAGCCGGCGTGCGAGGTGAGCGTCACGTTTTCCATCTGTGCCAATGGATGTTCCGGCCGCAGCGGCTCGGCGTGAAACACATCGAGCCCGGCGTGGCGAATGTGGCCGCGCTTGAGCCCGTCGATGAGCGCCGCCTCATCGACTAATGCGCCGCGTGCCGTGTTGACCAGGATGAGTCCGGGCTTGGTGCGCGCAATGCGTTCGGCATCAAGGAAGCCGCGGGTTTCCTCGGTCAGCGCCAGATGCAACGAGATCACGTCGGCCTGCGCCAATAGGGCATCAAGCTCGACCACGGGCACCTCCGCGTCCGCGCGCCGGGTGCGGTTCCAGGCAATCACCTCCATGCCGATGCCGCGCGCGATGCGCGCCAGCTCGCATCCGATTCCGCCGAGCCCGATGATGCCGAGTGTTTTGCCGCCGAGCTGCTTTCCTTCCAGCGGTTCCCATTCGCCGTGCCGTACCGCCCGGTCCATGCGCGCGACCTCGCGGCAGCAGGCGAATATCAGCGCCATCGCGTGTTCCGCGACGGCGGTATCGCCGTAACCCTTGATCGTGTGCACCTCGATGCCGAGACGGTTGAGCGCCGCAACGTCCATGTAGCTCGATGCGCCCGTGCCCAGGAACACGACGTGCTTGAGATCGCGGCAGCGCGTCATGATTTCGGTCGGCAGATAGGAGTGGTCGTCGATGCAAATCTCGTAGTCCGCGAGGATGCGCGGCAGGTCGGCGGATTGAAACGGCGTGCTGTTGATCGTGATTGGCGGATCATCGGCCCGCCGCACGCGGGCAAAGATCGGGGCGAGCTGTTTGTTACAATCGATGAAGATCGATTTCATGGCCGCCCCTGCTTCCCGCTCGTTGCCGGCAATAGTATCACTCTGCACGATCAGTGCGATGGAGAACGGCAATGGCGGGAGAGTTCAAGGGCAAGATCGTCGTGATTACCGGAGGCAGCCGCGGCATCGGCCGTGGCATTGCGCTGGCATTCGCGCGCGAGGGCGCACAGACCGTGCTCGCGTCTTCGTCCGAGTCCAATCTCGCGGCGGCCGCCAAGATGGTCGCAGCGGAAGGACCCGAGCCGCTCACCGTGGCCGGCGATCTGCGCACGTTGGATGCATGCAAGCGGCTGTTTGCGCGGGTCAACGAAACCTACGGCCGCTGCGACGTGCTCATCAACAATGCGGGCGCCACGCGCGCCGGCAGCTTCCTCGATCTGCCCGATGAGACCTGGCTCGACGGCTTCGCGCTCAAATTCTTCGGCTGCGTGCGGATCACGCGCCTGTTCTGGTCGCTGTTGAAGGCGGCGCAGGGTAGCGTGGTCAACATCGTCGGCGGCGCTGCGCGCACGCCCGATTCCGAATTTCTGATCGGCGGCTCGGTCAATGCCGCAGTGGCGAATTTTTCGAAGGGGCTTTCCAAGCTCGGCAACCGCGACAATGTCAACGTGAACGTCATTCACCCCGGCAACACCGATACCGAGCGGCAGCAACAGCTGCGCGAGCAGCGCGCGGCGGCGTTGGGACGAACCGTCGAGGAGCTGCGCGCCGAAGCGCTCACCAAGAGCAACATGCGCCGCTTCGGCGCGCCGCAGGACATCGCCGCGCTCGCGCTGTTCCTGTGCTCGCGGCAGGCGCGGCACGTCCAGGGGACCGCGATAGCGGTCGACGGTGGCGCAACACCGGGAATTTTATTGACGATCACATCTCCGAATACGGGTTGCGGAGGCGCTTGCGCTGCGCCATGCAGGCTGATGTCATAGGTACGTACCCCCGGGCGGCTGGAATAAGCATGACCGCGGCGGGTTGTTCATTTGCCGGCTGCTATTCGTCGGCCGGCGCGAGTTCGGGAGGATCACCATGAATCATATGACACGGCGCGCTTTCGGCGCGGCAGGTTTTGTTTTGCTGCTCGCCACGTCGGCGAGTTATGCCCAGCAGCAGCCGCCCCCGGTGCGGGTGCGCGGCACGGTCGAAGCGATCGACGGGCCGATGCTGACAGTCAAGTCGCGGGACGGGCAGACTTTGAAAGTGAAGATGGCGGACAACGTCGCGGTGCGCGGCGTGGCCAAGGCGTCCTTTTCCGACGTCAAGCAGAATTCGTTCATCGGCGTCACCGGCATGCCGCAAGCGGACGGGAGCCAGAAGGCCGTGGAAATCCATATCTTCCCCGAGGCCCTGCGCGGGGCCGGGGAGGGGCATCGTCCGTGGGACCTGATGCCGAACAGCACCATGACCAATGCCGCGGTCGCGCAGATGGTGAAAGGGGTGCAGGGCGACGAAATCACGCTCAAATACAAGGACGGCGACAAGAAGATCGTCGTCGTTCCCGAGACGGTGGTCGTGGCGTTCGTTCCCGGCGACAAGAGCGAGCTGAAACCCGGTGCGAAGATCTTCATCGCTGCCGCCAACAAGAAGGAGGACGGCACGCTCGAAGCGGCCGCCATCAATGTCGGCCGCGACGGCATCACGCCACCGATGTGACTGGATCGGATCGGCCCCGCGCCGGACACCCCAGGAAAATCGCCGACGCGAGGCCATCCTCGCTGCGCGGCTGTGTCCGGCGATTTTTGTGGGACCCGGATAGCGGGCCTAACGTTTCTGATAGTGGAGGATACGATGATCGCATCACGCATTCTGACGGGCGCGGCGTTCGTTGCGGCGCTTGCCGCGGCTTCGGCTTGGGCGCAGCAGGCGCAGACGGTGCGCCTGCGCGGCACCATCGAGAAGGTCGACGGCAACACGCTGCATCTGAAGTTGCGTGACGGCGCCCCGGCCACGCTGACGCTCACCGGCAACCCGCTGATTGTTGCCGTGGTGAAGGCCTCGCTCGCCGATATCAAGGAAGGCTCGTTCATCGGCAGCGGGGCGATGCCGCAGGCCGACGGCACTCAGAAGGCGCTGGAGGTGCACATCTTCGCGGAATCGCAGCGCGGCACCGGCGAAGGCCATCGGCCCTGGGATGGGGCGCCGAACAGCACCATGACCAACGGCACCGTGGGCTCTGCCGTTACCAGCGTCGAGGGGCCGGTCATCTCCGTCAAATACAAGGACGGTGAGAAAAAGATCATCGTGCCGCCCGGCGTGCCGATCGTGCGCTATGAAATCGGCAATGCGAGCGAGCTGAAGCCTGGCGCGAGCTTCACCGTAATCGCGGCAACGAAGAAGCCGGACGGCACGTTCGAGGCGCCGCGCATCAATGTCGGCCGCGACGGCGTTGTGCCGCAGTAGGCGCTAGCAGCGCGCGATCTTCGTGCCGCCGCGGCGCGAGGGCGTGTGCGCCGAGCCGCGGGCCGGTACGTCGAGGTCGCTCGCCAGCAGATCCGGCAGCTCCGCGGGGGCGGCGATGCGCGGTGGATTGCGGCGCCGCGCGCGCGGCTGTCGACGTTCTCGTCGTGCGGGCGTTTCACCGCGTCGGCGCGCGCGAGCGATGTGATCGGCGGCGCATCCTCGGTCAGCCGCGCCAGCAACGGCGTGAGGTCTTCGAGCTTCGCCGCGACCACGTGGATGACGCCGGATTCCTGCTGCAGCTCTCCGGTTATCGCGACGTAGCGCGCGCCCAGCACGATCGGGCGGAAACGCTCGAACGTCTTCGGCCAGACGATGATGTTGGCCACCGAAGTCTCGTCCTCGATGGTCATGAAGATCACGCCATGGGCCGAGCCCGGCTGCTGGCGAATGGTCACCAGGCCGGAAACGGTGACGCGCGTTCCAGAAGAGAGTGCGCGCAGTTCGGCATTGCAGATGATGTCGCGTCGGCTGAGATCGGCGCGCAGAAACGACGCGGGATGCGGACGCAGGGTGAGTTCGAGGAAGCGGTAGTCGTTGACGACCTCTTCGCCCAGCCCCATCGGCGGGAGCTGCACGTGCGGCTCGCGTTGGTGATCGGTTTTGGCATTTCTCTTACCATTGGCAAAAGTGTGGGCGGCAAACTCGGTCTGCTCCCTCCCCCACGGAACCCGGGCTTGCCCGGGTTCCGCATTATTGTGCGCAAGTCGGGCAAGCCCGACTTGCGGTGGGGGAGGGGTGGGGAGGGGGGTGGCTCGGTTTGGCAATATCGATGCGGTGATCTTGCGGACCCCCACCCCCAACCCCTCCCCACCCGGCGGCGGGCTTGCCCGCTTCCGGCAAGATTCAAACTGACCGAACCCCGGCAGGCCGGGGTTCGGCTGGGGAGGGGAGCGCACCGAGCGTGAGGCATTGGCGCGAAACAGCGGCAGATCGTCGTCGCGGTCGCCGACGCGGCCGAGCGCCTTGGCCGCCCATAGCGCCTGCCGCCGCGCAAGGCCGAGCGAGCCGAAGGCGTCGGCGTCGGCGAGTCGCTCGATGATGCGGGGAGAAAGACCGGTGCGCAGCCAGAGATCGCGCACCGAGCAATAAGGTGCTTTTTGATTGCGTCGCGCAACGATCAATCGTCCCGCATCCTCGCCGAGTCCCTTGATCTTGCGAAAACCGAGGCGCAGCGCATGGGTCGAGCGCATGTCGCCTGTCATCGCGCGATGCAAATCGTGCGCGCGATCGGCGGGGGCAGGGCCCGGCTCGAGCGTCGCATCCCAGTCGGAATAATTGACGTCGACCGGACGCACCTCGACGCCATGCTCGCGCAGGTCACGCACGATCTGCGCCGGCGCGTAAAAGCCCATGGGCTGTGCGTTGAGCAACGCGGCGGCGAACGCGTCGGGATAGCGGCATTTGAGCCAGGCCGAGGCATAGACGAGGAGCGCAAAGCTCGCGGCGTGACTTTCCGGAAAACCATATTCGCCAAATCCTTCGATCTGGCTGAAGCAACGCTCGGCGAATTCGCGCGGATAGTTTCGCGCGACCATCCCTTCGATCATCTTGCTCTTGAACGTGCCGATCGTGCCGGTGCGCTTGAAGGTCGCCATGGCGCGGCGCAGCTTGTCGGCTTCGCCCGGCGTGAAGCCGCCGGCGACGATGGCGATCCGCATTGCCTGCTCTTGGAACAGAGGCACGCCCAGCGTCTTGTCGAGGACCGCCTTTAGCTCCGGTGAGGGATAGGAGACCGGCTCCAGTCCCTGACGGCGGCGCAGATAGGGATGCACCATGTCGCCCTGGATCGGGCCCGGTCGCACGATCGCGACCTCGATGACGAGGTCGTAAAATTCCTTCGGCTTGAGGCGCGGCAGCATCGACATCTGCGCGCGGCTCTCCACCTGGAACACGCCGAGCGAATCGGCGCGCTGCAGCATGCGATAGACCGCGGGATCCTCCTTCGGAATTGTCGCGAGCGAGAAGAAGCCCGGCTGGTCTCTGTCCGGTTGCGCAGGCGTGCGAAACGATAACCCATAATGTTTTTCGCTGAGCTCGAAAGCCTTGCGCAGGCACGTAAGCATGCCAAGGCCGAGCACATCGACCTTGAGGATGCCGAGCGCGTCGAGATCGTCCTTGTCCCATTCGACGAAGGTGCGGTCCGGCATGGCGCCGTTGGCGATCGGGACCACCTCGTCGAGCGGGCTGCGGGTGATGACGAAGCCGCCGACGTGCTGGGACAGATGGCGCGGGAAGGATTGAATCTCGATCGCCAGCGCGCGCATCTTCTGCATGCGCGGGCTATCCAGGTTGATGCCGGCGCGCAGGAGCGCGTCTCTGCGCACGCCGCCGCCTCCCATGCCCCAGATCGAGGAGGAGAGCGCGCCGATCGTGTCTTCGGAAAGCCCGAACACCTTGCCGACTTCGCGGATCGCGGAACGGCCGCGATAGGAAATCACGGTGGCGGCGATGCCGGTATGATCGCGCCCGTAGTGCCGGTAGATGTGTTGGATCACCTCCTCGCGCCGCTCGTGCTCGAAATCGACGTCGATGTCGGGCGGCTCGCCGCGGTCGGAGGAGATGAAGCGCTCGAACAGCAGGCGGCCTTCGCGCGGATCGACGTCGGAGATGCGCAGGCAGTAGCAGACCGCCGAGTTCGCCGCCGAGCCGCGGCCCTGGCACAGGATGTTCTGGCTGCGCGCAAAGCGTACGATATCGTAGACGGTGAGGAAATACGGGGCGTATTGCAGTTTGCCGATCAGCGCCAGCTCGTGATCGAGCGACTGGCGGACATTGTCGGGAATGCCGTTAGGATACCGTGCGGCGGCGCCGTGCCAGGCGAGATCCACGAGCGCGTCCTGCGGCGTCGCGAAACCTGAGCGCAGCTCGTCCGGATATTCGTAGCGCAGCTCGCCAAGCGAGAAGGTGAGCGCGGCGTCGAGCGCCGCGGTTTGCTCGATCGCGTCCGGCGCCTCGCGGAACAAGCGCGCCATCTCGGCGGGTGGCTTGAGGTAGCGCTCGGCATTGGCGGCGAGCCGCCGCCCCGCCTGGTCGATGGTCAGGTGCTCGCGGATGCAGGTGAGCACGTCCTGCAGCTGTCGCCGGTCGGGATGATGATAGAGCACGTCGTTGACGGCGATGAGCGGCACGCCGGCCGCGCGCGCGATCGCGGCGCGTTGGGCCAATCGGGTGCGGTCGTTGCCGCGCAACAGCATGCTGGCCGCGAGCCGCACGCGATCTGGCGCGGCTTCGCGCAGCATGCCGAGCAGCGTCTTCGCGTCGGCTTTATTCCGTGTCTTTGCGACGAGTCGAAGTCTTGTCTGTGCTGGCGCTTGCGCACTCTCTGGTTTGTCCTTCGGCTTTTTCAGGAAAGGAGGCGATGGATGCTCCCATGTCGATGTTTCCATCACCACCAATTCGAGGCCGTCGCTGTGTTCGAGCAAATCATCGAGATAAAGAATGCACTCCCCCTTCTCCGCGCGCAGATTGCCGCGGGTGAGCAGGCGACACAGCCGTCCCCAACCGGCACGGTCGCGCGGATAGGCCAAAATGTCCGGCGTGCCGTCGGCGAAGACCAGGCGCGCGCCGGGATGATAGGCGAGCGTCAGTTTCTTCTCGCGTTTGATGAGATGGGCGCGCACGACGCCGGCGACCGAATTGCGGTCGCACAACCCCATTCCACTCAATCCCACATGCGCGGCCTGCAGTATCAGCTCCTCGGGATGCGAGGCGCCACGGAGGAACGAGAAATTGGAGGCGACGGCGAATTCGAAGTAGCGCGACATCACGCATACATCCCGTGCAGGAACCAGCGCGGCAGCGACAACGCGATGTCGCGGTAAAGGCCGGCGCGAAACAGCCAGAAGCGCCGGCCGGCTTTGTCTTCGACGCGGAAATAGTCGCGCGCGGGACCGTCTTCGTCGCTCCACCAGGCGCCTTCGATGCGCTCGGGTCCTTCCGCGGCAACGACTTCGTGCAGTGCGCGCCGCCAGCGGAAGCGCACCGGCGGCCCGTCGGGCACGAGCGCGAAGACGTCCTCGATCGGCTCGGGCTTGGCGAGGAGGCGCAGCGGCCGCGGGCTCAAGTTGGCATCGGCGCGGAAACGGCGAAACGCGTCCCAGCCGCGCTCGGCGCGCACCTGCGCCGGTACCGCGTGCGCGGCGAGTTCGGGGATATGGCTGTGGTGGGCGACGAAGCGCGCGACGCGGCGGCGTCCGAGGCGCGCGCTCAGGCGGTCGACGAGACGGTCGAGCTCGGCTCGATCTTCGCGGGCGCCGAGACCGATCTGCTCGTCCGGACACGGTTCAGCGTGGAGCACCGAGAGCCGCGCCAGATCGAAGCCGAAGCCGGGATCGAATTCGTCGGCGAGCGCGGCGAGCCGCTCGACGAACAGCGCGCGGATCGCTTGCGGGTCGCGCAGCGGTCGCGAAGTGCCGGCGGCGATGCGCTTGACCGCGCCGTCGGTGCGGAACAGAGCAAGCTCGAGCCGGCGCGCGCCGTCGCCGCGCGCGGCGAGCGCGCTCTTGAGCCGCATGGCCAGGCGTTCGACGGTCGCGAGCACGTCCTCCTCGCGCGCGATCGGCTCGTGAAAACTGCGCTCGGCGACAAAAGGCGGAACCGGCAGGCGCGGCGTGAGCGGCTCGTCTTCGCGGCCGAGCGCGCGGTCGAGCTGGCGCAGGAGATCGTCGCCGAAGCGGGCGGCGAGCGGCGCGCGCGGCAAATCGATGATGTCGCCGATCTGCTTGAGGCCGACGCGCTTGAGCGCGGCGACCGTCTCGTCCGGCAGCCGCAGCGCCTTAAGCGGCAATGGCGCAAGGAGCGCGCGCGGGTCATCGCCGATTGCCACATCGGAAAAGCGCGCCGCGGCGTAGGCAGCGCCGATGGTCGAGGCAATCGCGGCACGCGCGGAAAAACCCCATCGCCGCACCCGCGTGAGCAGGTCGGCGCGCAGCTTCTCCTCGCCGCCGAACAGATGCGCGCAGCCGCCGATATCGAACAAAATTCCATCGGGCGGATCGGCGGCGACGAGCGGCGTGTAGCGCTGGCACCAGTCGGCAAGGGCGTCGATGAGGCGCGCGTCGGCCGCCTGATCCTCGGGGACGGCGGTGAGCGCGGGATGCATGGCGCGCGCTTGCGCCAGTGCGAGGCCGGCATGCAGTCCGAGGCGTTGCGCCGTTGCGTCCACCGCAACGATGAGATCGAGATTGCCGCGCTTGCCGAACACGACGAGAGGCAAATCTCTCTCCCCGCAAGCGGGGAGAGATGAAGGACGCGCGTCCGGCGTTTCACGCCACTGCCGCGCGATGCGATCGGTCGAAAGCCGGTCGAGCCACAGGCTCAGAATCCGTTGCGAGCTGGAAACGCTGCTCCACACTGTTCCACTCCACGATCCATGTTCCGAGATGCCCGCGGCGGTTGCGCACGAGCCGCGCGGTGAGCCGCGGCGGGCCGACGCCGCGCCCGCTTCCTGCCGGGCAAGCGGATGGCGCGGTGCCAATGATCCAGCGCGTCACTGCGGCGGAATGGTCATCGTTGGGCGCAGTGCGCAGAAACAGGCCGAGCGCGTTGCCGGCCGCGGCCGCGAGCGAGAGGCGGCGCGTCGCCACCTGATCGATGGCGCGCGCGCGCAATTCTCCGATCACCACGCCGACGGCGCGGCAACGCAGCGCCTCTTCCATCGCCCACAGCACATCGCGCGCGCATGCGGCGGCGATCGTGATCAGTTGTTCGGGCGCGATGCCGGTTTCGTCGAGACCCGGTCCATAGAGCGCGCCATTCTCGGCAAGCGAGAGATCCTCGGCGATCCACACCACGGTTTTTCTTCCGCCCTCATCCTGAGGAGCGAGCGTAGCGAGCGTCTCGAAGGATGAGGGCGGCTGGGGCACCCCAAAAATTGGCGAATGCAAATTTTTGGGGACCTCGCTCATGCTTCGAGACGGCGCCATAGCGCGTCGAAGACGCGTGTCAACGCGCTTTAGGCGCCTCCTCAGCATGAGGCCAGGGGGGTGGGGCGCTTGCTCTGGCACTGAGACGTGATTGCTGCGCGCCGCGAGCGCCAGGGCGAAACCGGTGGCGGCGGCGCTCTCCGGCTCACAGGCGGCGGCGATCTCGTGCAGCGCGCTGCGCGCGAGTCCGCCGCCGAGCACTTCATCGATCGCCGGAATGCCGAACGGCAACGGCGCGCCGCCTTCGCCGAAGCTCGTTGCCTCGGCGACGCGAAGCTCTTCCCGCAGGCGAGCGATCCGACTTGCCGTGGCGGCGGCGAGCGCGAAGGTTTGTTGCCCGACTAACGTCATGCCGCCATTTTCTGCGCAGGAGTTTGTTCCTGTTTTGTTCTAATTGATTCCGGATAGTGGGTCAGTTTGCAAGGCCTTTTTTAAGGTTGCGGTAAAATCGCCATGCTACCATTGGTGGCATGGATGACGCGCCGCTCTCCGTATGGATGGCCTACGTGATGCTGGCCTTTACCGCCGGCGTCTTCCTGGTTGTTTTGGCGCGGCAGTATCTGTAGTTCCAGCTAACAATTTTAGCATCTTTGAAAAACGATTTAAGCAATTAACATCTTTGAATTTTCACACCGCTGCAATCACCCGTCGATCGATCTCGCGCACGCTCTTCACCCCGCACAGCGCCATGGTGACATCGAGCTCCGTGCCAAGCACTTCGATCGCCCGCCGCACGCCGGCTTCGCCGGCCGCGCCGAGCCCATAAACATAGGCGCGGCCGATCATGCAGGAGCGTGCGCCCAGCGCGACCGCCCGCACCACGTCTTGTCCCGTGCGGATGCCGCCGTCGAACATCACCTCGATTTCGCCGCCCACCGCGTCGGCGATTTTCGGCAAAGTCGAGATCGACGACGGCGCGCCATCGAGCTGCCGGCCGCCATGGTTGGAGACGATGAGCGCCGCGGCACCAGTCTTGGCCGCGGTCTTGGCGTCGTCCACATCGAGGATGCCCTTGAGAATGAGCTTGCCCGGCCAGAGGCTGCGTATCCATTCCACGTCCTTCCAGCTCAGCGCCGGATCGAACTGGCTCGCCGTCCATTGCGCCAATGAAGTGACATTCTCCATGCCGCGCACGTGACCGGCGAGATTGCCGAAAGTCTTGCGCTTGCCCTTGAGAATCGACAGCGCCCAGGCCGGCTTGGTCGCGATATCGATGAGATTTGCCAGCCTGATCTCCGGCGGCACGGTCATGCCGTTGCGAATATCGCAGTGGCGCTGGCCCAGCACCTGCAGATCGACCGTGAGCACGAGCGCGCTGCATTTGGCGGCGTCGGCGCGTTCGATCAGCGCGCGGATGAAGCCGCGGTCGCGCATGACGTAGAGCTGGAACCAGAACGGTTTTTCGACCGCCTTGGCCACGTCCTCGATTGAGCAGATCGACATTGTGGAAAGTGTGAACGGAATGCCGGCTGCCTGCGCGGCGCGGCAGGCGAGAATCTCGCCGTCGCCGTGCTGCATGCCGCACAGTCCGATCGGCGCGAGCGCAAGCGGCAATGAAACCTTCTCGCCGATGATCGTTGTAGTGAGATCACGCTGCGACACGTCGACCAGGACGCGCTGCCGCAGCGCGATGCGCTCGAGATCGGCGCGATTGGCGCGCAACGTCTGCTGTGAGTAAGAGCCGGCCTCCGCATAGTCGAAGAAGGCGCGCGGCACCTTGCGCCGGGCGCGCGCGCGCAGATCCTCGATGCAGGTTATGGTGCGCGTGTTCATCGGGTTTCCTTAGCACGGCGCGAATGATTTGTGCGCAGGGCTGGAGGGCGCAGGGAACGCCGGTCGCGCCTTGCGCGTTATCTCCTGACAACCGCGGTCCGTCACCGCAAGGAGAGATCGATGGGAATTCCGAACGAGAGCCTTGCCAAGCATGAACGGGACGAAAAGGCGCGGCAGGAGCGGGACGAGGCCAAGCGGCGCAAGCTCGAGGAGTCGTTGGAACAAGGCCTCGAGGACAGCTTTCCCGCTTCCGATCCGGTCAACGTCACGCAGCCCGTGCCGAAGGGGCGCGGCGAGCGGAAAAAATAATAAAGACGGTTAACCAGACTGAGCCGCCGGCCCCTGCGCCGGCGGTTTGTTTTTTGCCGGAGGTAAAATCGCGCATGCTTTTTTTTGCAGATTTTGGCCATCGATTTGACCTATGATTGGACTGAGGAGTTCCACTGGGCTTAGGGGACCATGGCTCGCAAGTACTTCGGCACGGATGGCATCCGCGGCCGCGCCAATGCGGCGATTACGCCGGAACTGGCGCTGCGCGCCGGCCAGGCGGCCGGGCTGATCTTTCGCCGCGGCGATCATCGCAACCGGGTGCTGATCGGGAAGGATACGCGGCGCTCCGGCTACATGATCGAAACCGCGCTGGTCGCCGGCTTCACCTCCGTCGGCATCGACGTGCTGCTCACCGGGCCGGTACCCACGCCGGCGGTCGGGATGCTCACGCGCTCCATGCGTGCCGAGCTCGGCGTCATGATCTCGGCCTCGCACAATCCGTTCGAAGACAACGGCATCAAGCTGTTCGGCCCGGACGGATTCAAGCTCTCCGACGAAGTCGAGCAGCAGATCGAAAGCCTTATGGACTCCAACCTTGCCAAACAATTGGCCACGGGCGGCGATCTCGGCCGGGCCAGGCGCATCGACGGCGTGCAGGATCGCTACATCGAATTTGCCAAGCGCACCTTGCCGAAGAACCTCTCGCTCGAGGGGCTGCGCGTGGTCGTCGACTGCGCCAACGGGGCCGGCTACCGGGTCGCACCGGAGGCACTGCGCGAGCTCGACGCCGAGGTTATCGCGATCGGCATCGAGCCCGACGGGGTCAACATCAACCACGAATGTGGCTCGACCGAACCGGCGGCGCTCTGCCAGAAGGTGAAGGAGATGCGCGCCGACGTCGGCATCGCGCTCGACGGCGACGCCGACCGCGTGCTCATTGCCGACGAACGCGGCCGCATCGTCGACGGCGATCAGCTGCTTGCGGTCATCGCCGAAAGTTGGAATGCGGAGAGCCGCCTCGCCAAGCCGGGCATCGTGGCGACCGTGATGTCCAATCTCGGGCTGGAACGCTATCTCGCCAAGTTGGGTCTCGAGCTGGTGCGCACACCGGTCGGCGACCGCTACGTGCTCGAGCACATGCGCAACCACGGCTACAATGTCGGCGGCGAGGCTTCCGGCCACATCATTCTTTCCGACCACACCACCACCGGCGACGGCCTGCTCGCCGCATTGCAGGTGCTCGCCGTGGTGAAGAAGCAGGAGCAGCCGGTGTCGAAGGTCTGCCACCGCTTCGATCCGCTGCCGCAGGTGCACAAGAACGTGCGTTTCAAGAGCGGCAAGCCGCTGGAAAGCGCCAAGGTCCGCGATGCCATCAAGGACGGCGAGGCGCGTCTCGACGGCCATGGCCGGTTGATCGTGCGTCCGTCCGGCACCGAGCCGGTGATCCGGGTGATGGGCGAAGGCGACGACAAGGTGCTGGTGGAGGAGATCGTCGACGGCATCGTCGACGCCCTCACCGAAGCGGCCTGAGTCCAAGCTGATTCCGCCAAACTGCTGAAGCCTGGCACGACAAAAGGCCGGGCGCGACAGCAATATTGGACGATCTTTGGCAACATTGGATGAGCCGCCGCCCGCAGATTGGAATATGTGTAAATCGCGCGTTTTCTTTTTGCCCCAAGCGCGGCGCCGAAGTAGATAGTTTCAAACCGAACCAATTTCCGAGGGCCGCCCGCCCATGATCGTGTGTTCCTGCAATGTGCTGAGCGATCGCGATGTGCGCGCCGCGGTCCACCATGGCGGCAAGCCGCGCACCACCGGTCAAGTCTATGGCTGCCTCGGGTGCAGCCCCCAATGCGGGCGCTGCGCGCGCACCATCCGCCGCATCATGGACGAGGCGCTCGCGGGCGCGTGCGACTCAGGCTGCCGATGCTGTGAACCTCAGGCCCGCGCCTGAGTCGGCCACTCGACCAGACTTCCCCAATGAGCGGACTCCGCGCTTGTCGCGCGGCCAGGTTTGTGCACACGTGCGGTTGCCAGTCTCCGGGCAGGATGATCAGCGATGCGCGGCGACGCCCGAGTGCTTGAATATCTCAATCGCGGTCTGCGGCACGAGCTCGCCGCGATCAACCAGTACTGGCTGCATTACCGGCTGCTCGACAATTGGGGCTATCGCACCCTCGCCAAGCAATGGCGCAAGGAATCGATCGAGGAGATGCAGCACGCCGACAAGATCGTCGCGCGCATCATTTTTCTCGATGGCTTTCCCAACATGCAGGTGCTCGATCCGCTGCATATCGGGCAGAACGTGCGCGAGGTGCTCGACTGCGATCTGGCGGCCGAGATGGAGGCGCGCGCGCTCTACCAGGAGGCTGCCACCCATTGCCACAGCGTCAAGGATTATGTGACCCGCGACCTGTTCGAGGAGCTGATGCACGACGAGGAAGAGCACATCGATTATCTCGAGACGCAGCTCGATCTCGTCGCCAAGCTCGGCCTTGAGCTTTACGCCCAGCACCACATCGGCGCCGCCCACCACGACGACAAGGAGTGAGCGCGCTCGGTGTCATTCCGGCCGACGCCCGCGAAAGCGGGCGGAGAGCCGGAATCCAGTAAGCAACGACCTCTCGGTAGCGCGAATCCCAAGCGACCGGTGTTTGCTGGATGCCCGCTTGCGCGGGCATGACAGGCATGGCTTGACGCGACTTGGTTGCTTCCTCTATGTCCCGCCGCGGGAGACCCCTCCCCACCGAGGGGCGCCTATCTGGAAGGATAGACCATGACCAGCGCGATGCCCGCCGTGCGGCCGACCGTGCCGCATTTTTCATCCGGTCCCTGCGCCAAGCGTCCCAACTGGAGCCTCTCCGTCCTTACCGACGCTCCGCTCGGACGCTCGCACCGTGCCAAGATCGGCAAGGCCAAGCTCAAGCGCGCCATCGATCTCACCCGCGAGGTGCTCGAAGTCCCCGCCGATTACCGCATCGGCATCGTGCCGGCGTCCGATACCGGCGCGGTGGAGATGGCGCTGTGGTCGCTGCTCGGCGCGCGTCCGGTCACGGTGCTTGCGTGGGAATCGTTCGGCGAAGGCTGGGTCACCGATATCGTCAAGGAGCTCAAGATCAAAGACACGACGGTGCTCAAGGCCGATTACGGCGAGCTTCCCGATCTCGCCAAGGTCGATCCCAAGAGCGACGTGGTGTTCACCTGGAACGGCACCACTTCCGGCGTGCGCGTACCGAACGGCGATTGGATCGCCGCCGACCGCGCGGGCCTCACGATTTGCGACGCCACGTCGGCGTGCTTCGCGCAGGCGCTCGATTGGGGAAAGCTCGACGTCGTCACCTTCTCCTGGCAGAAGGCGCTCGGCGGCGAGGCGGCGCACGGCATGCTGATCCTTTCGCCGCGCGCGGTCGAGCGTCTCGAGACGTACCACCCGCCGCGCCCGCTGCCGAAAATCTTTCGCCTGACCAAAGGCAACAAGCTCAACGAAGGCATCTTCCAGGGCGAGACCATCAACACGCCGTCGATGCTGTGCGTCGAGGACTATCTCGACGCGCTCGGCTGGGCGAAATCGATCGGCGGCCTCAAGGCGCTGATCGCGCGCGCCAACGCCAATGCCAAGGCGATCGCCGATTGGGTCGCGGCCACGCCGTGGATCGCGTTTTTGGCGAAGGATCCGGCGATCCGTTCCAACACCTCGGTCTGCCTGAAGATCGTGGATCCCGCTGTCACAAAACTTCCCGCGGAAGACCAAGCGGCGTTCGTCAAAGGCATCGCGGCGGCGCTGGAGAAAGAACGCATCGCCTACGATATCGACGCGTATCGCGATGCGCCGCCGGGCTTGCGCATCTGGTGCGGCTCGACCATCGAGCGTGCCGACGTCGAGGCGCTCACAGCCTGGCTCGACTGGGCCTTCGCGCGCAGCAAGGACGCGCTGCGCAAGGCGGCGTGACTTCCCCGTCCGTGTCGTCCCGGCCAAGCGCGCATCAGCGCGCGCGAGCCGGGACCCATGACCACCGAATGCGTGTGATACGGAAGGAACAGTGCTCATGGGTCCCCGCTATCGGGGTCCCCAAAATTCGCAAAGCGAATTTTGGGGAGCCCCTCGCGGGGACGACATCAATGTGAAGAGCGGAAACCAATGTCCCCCGCAGTCCTGATCTCCGACGCGCTGTCGCCTGCTGCGGTGCAAATCTTCAAGGATCGCGGCGTCGCCGTCGAATTCCAGCCGAAGCTCGGCGCCGACAAGGAGAAGCTCGCCGATATGCTCGGTGATT
>Ga0306919_10000246_pt1 | contig 22695 bp, 24 predicted proteins | sample flu12Cox44000172_FD_203764 | JGI IMG/M metagenome (GOLD analysis project Ga0306919, IMG submission 203764) | Lab enrichment of tropical soil microbial communities from Luquillo Experimental Forest, Puerto Rico - flux4day.12C.oxic.44.000.172 (v2)... | ecosystem: Environmental > Terrestrial >... | reverse complement strand
GTGGTGATCCTTTTGCTTTTCGATGATGGCGAACACGCCCGCTGGCGTCTCGCGTCCTGTGGTGCCGGTCGACACCGGCGCGCGCAGGATCCCTCCGTCGGCGTCGTAGAAAGTGACCTGCTGGCTCCCGATCGACACGATCGCCATGATCGGCTCGCCTGCCTCGCGCGGCGCCGTCGCCTCGGTGGTTGGCACGGGTCGCGCCTGTCTCGCCGTGGCGTCGGCGGTCAGCGCCGCCAGTGCGGCCATCGCCGCGACCGACGCAACGGCGGGAACCCCCCAACGCCGCGTCGCCACGGTGGATTGCGCCGTCATAAATCGATTTACCATGCCATGCCCTGGTTGAGATGTCTGTCCGCGCTCAAGTAGCTGCGGTTTCACTTTGGTTTTGATGACGGCGATGGCTTTTTCAATCCGGCGAGTCGCGTCGTCGCGGCGCTGGGTTTATCAGCACGTTTTTTGCTATCAATCGACGGCGATGGCTTTTTCAATCCGCCGAGTCGCGCCGTCGCCGCGTTGCGTTTATCGGCATATTCTTTGCCATCAGTCGACGGCGATGGCTTTTTCAGTCCGGCCAGACGCGCCTTCGCCACGCTGCGTTTATCGGCATATTCTTTGCCATCGATCGGCCCAACATGCGGTGGATCCTTGTCGAGATACGGTCGCCCGATCCCAAGTTCTTTTTCGTGCGCGTCGATCCATTTCCACAAGATTTCACTCCACGTGCATCTGTCCGCACGCGTGTCGCCCTTCACGCTCACGAGGTCGGCCGCAAGCCCATGGCCATAGCCACCGCGGCGGCTCCCACCATGGTATGAGCTGTCCGGCGCAGCCTTGTTGCCGTTTGCGAGCTCTTGCCGGTAATCATCACGGAATCCGCTGGTTATGCCAGGCGAAAACCCCGCGTCGTCCATCGCGCGAAGCGCATTGTACAGCTTGCCTCTGAAGTCCCGATCCATGCCTCCGATCACGTAATCCTTCAACGACATGCCGGCTTTCTGCGCGGCTTTCGGATCCTTCCACCCGAAGTCCTCGGTAATGTACTTCGTCAGAGTTTTGACGACGGTCCGCGTCTTGCCCTTCTTCTTGACCTTAACCTTGATCCGCTCCTCCACCTTGACGGTGTCGACCTTTGGCGTCCGCTCGTACAGCGACCAGAGGTATTGGTCGATGCAGACGTCCGGCTCGGGGCAGGCATCGAGAGCTTCGGAGCGTATGACCGGCCTGCCGGCGTTCTGCACTGGATCAGTCGGACTTGTCGCCGCCAACAGCACCGGTGACGTAGCTGGCTGCGGCATCGGAGGAGGGTCAGACAAGGCAGCGCCGGCGACTACCAAGCCAGCTGCCTCCTTGGCTTCGTTTCGCTCTGGATCAGGCGTGCTCGACGATGCGATTGCTACTGGTACCGCCGCGGGCCGCAGCATCGGAGGAGGGTCGGACAAAGCGGCGTCGCCGCTCGCGATATCGGCACCGGAGACACTATGCTCGCCCAGTGCTGTTGCTCGGGGTACGTCGACGTGTTCGGCGCGGGCGGTCGCGGATGCCCGAATGACCTCGATCGGCGCTCCGGTGCTCTCGATGCCGAGCGGACCGAGGCCAGCGAGCTCGGCCCCGACCCAACCGGCGAGAGCACCCGTTCCCCACAACGCCGCTAATACAGCAAGTCGCCGCCTCTTCACCCCCGTCCCCCTCAAGTTTCTCCGCGAAGCAATGGCGGATTTCAAAGTTCAGTCGATGACGACTGCAAACCCTACAGGGCCGCGACGAGTCGCACAGCGCGGATAATCCCTGGAAACTCGGCGCTCACAACCGCGACGACAGCTGGTGCGATCACGATCACTATTTTATCGCCTAGCTCTTGCCCACGACGAGCCATCCAACTTGCAACAAACAGCTTAGCCAACGGAAGGCGTGCAATGATGGCTGGGTACAGGAGGAAAAGTTAATAGTTGGTTAACGTTAACGGGTAGCGCCAAGCACATCACACGCTCTGTTCCGAGGTGGCGACGCGGGGCAGACCGCTGGTGCGAGCTCGCAACCGACACAAATTGCCGTCATGCACGTCAGCTGTCCGATGGGTGCGACATAGAACCCCGAATCGTCATGGCACAAACCGGACATCACGATCATGGCGAAACATGTCCGCTTTCGAGGGTAAAGCGGACATTTCTTGAGGATCAAATTGGTCAGCGTTCTCGATTACATACCAATAGGTGCTGTGAGTTCTGTCGTACTTTACATCAACCAAGGTGGTGTTCTGATCAACCCGCAGGGGAAGGTTGCTCTTTTCATGTCTGCTTCGGTCCTGCGTAGTCCCTCTTCTGCCCACTTGCTGTAAACCCCATAGCCGACGGCACCGGCTACGATGACCGCTGTCAGGATGATCCCATCGCGTTTTAACCGGAACATGCTTCTGCGGTGCCATCCTATATGCGACGCAACAATCGCCTCTGCTGCGTCGCAACGATTTGAAAAATTATAAAAACAATGCGGCACTCCGACATCTAGAAACTTACAGTGGGCACAGTATTTAAATCCAGTCGAGTGGACTGGCCTACATTGCTCGGCACGACAGTTTCAGGATTTGGAAATGGGGTACGCGCCATGACGAGGAAAACAATAGGCATTCTGGCAACGAGCGTCGCGGTGGGCGCGTTTTGCCTCATGACGGACGTCTCTGCAATCGCGGGCGGTCACGGAGGAGGTGGTGGTCACGGTGGAGGCGGTGGCTTTCACGGCGGAGGCGGAGGATTTCACGGCGGAGGCGGCGGGTTTCATGGGTTTGCCGCCCATGGTGGCGGGGCGCACATGGGTCATGGTTGGAGTGGTCATGCGTTGAGCGCTCACGGCTTATCTCATGGACATGGATTTGCTAGCCACGCCATGCGCGGCGGCAGTCATCACTTCGCTGGTGGGCGTTTAGCAGGTCACGGCGTTGCAAACACTGGTCGCAGCAACGCGCTCGCCGCCCACAATCAGCTAAATGGTGCTCGGAACCAGTTCGCTCACAACCAGCTTAGCCACAACCAGTTTGCTCACCACCAATTCGTAGCGCAAAATTTCCACGGTCTGAATAATTTCAATCACGCCGGGTTTAACCGCAACGCGTTCGGCAACAATGCCAACTGGAACCATTGGGGCGGCCGTTTCTGGGGTGCGGGATGGAATAATTGGGGCTGGGGTTGGGGCGGCTGGGCCGGACCGGTCTTCTGGCCGTTCGTCTTAGGCGACGCGCTCTCGTTCATCTTCTGGCCTTATGCCTATTACGATCCGTTTTGGTGGTACGGTCCTCCTTTCATCTGGGCCAGCATCTTCGCGCCGGGCCCCTACTTTGGGCTCGATTATGGTTACGGTCCCGATTACTACGGTTACGGATATGGGCCTGACTATTACGGTAATGTTCCGAACGTCTACTATGGTCGTGGGTATAGCAGCCAGGGCAGCGGCCCGCAGGTCGCCAACACCAACCAAGCTGATCGCGAGGCGCTTGCCGAAACCAATACTGAGGCGCTCCAAAGCTGCACCGGTTTAGCGCCGGGCGTGACCAACCTGCCGATCGAGCAGATCAAACAAACCGTGCATCCGACGGCTGATCAGCGAGCCGCTCTCGACGATCTCAGCGCAGCATCGTCGCAAGCTAGCGACATCATCAAGTCGTCGTGCCCAAGCTCGGTTCCGCTCACACCGATTGGCCGCCTGGACGCAGCAGAGCAGCGACTGGATACGACCATCAAAGCCATACAAGTTGTCCGCGCGCCGCTTGAGAGGTTTTATCAGGCGCTGAGCGATGAGCAGAGGCAGCGGTTCAACGCGATGAACGGCGCGACCGGGGGCGCTCCTTCGGGTGGTAATATGGCGGCCGCCTGCAGTCAGCCGGCGGGCAGCTTCATCGACCTGCCAGTGCAACGCATTGAACAGGTGGTTCAGCCGACTGCGCAACAACAGGGCGCCTTCGACAATCTCAAGAAGGCAGCGCAAAAAGCCGGCGATCAGCTGCAAGCGTCATGTCCGACCGCGGTGCCAAAATCGCCGGTGGCGCGGGTGGATACAGTTGAAACACGACTAACTGCCATGACGGATGCCATCAAATCGGTTCGCCCTGACCTCAGCAACTTCTACGCCTCGCTAAGCGACGAGCAGAAGGCGAAGTTCAACACCATGGGCCCGCCGCCCAAGGCTGCTTCGCCTCCACAGCAGGGTCAGAGCGGCGGCCAGCGATAGTTAGCTTGAATCCTCCGTCATGTGGCTGATGGGCTTGCCGCCGACTAGTTAGCGGCTCGGACACGTTTGGCAATTGTGTTGCGCACCTGCGTGAGCTTTAGTCTCTGTAAATCGAGTGCAAATTTAGTTGGGTGCAGGTCTCGTAAAGGATTGTCGGTGGTACACACGAGTGGTATCACCTAGCGAGCAGGTGATGCGACTTCCTTCGGATTTATCGGCATTTCTGAAGCCGTCCGCAGTCTCCCCTAGGGAGCGCCAGTAAAATCAGCGGCTTAATTGCCGGTCCGTACTTGGCCACCAGGCCTTGCCTACTTTTTGTCTATTATCCGTGACCGCGACGACGAAATCTTTGTGGACCGGTGTCCATGCCGGACTGTGGATTATATTCATCAATTCTCTGGTCGCGGGGGCTATCCGAGATGCATGGTGGAGCGTTCAGTCCATGGATCTACGTCGTAGCAATCGAAAGAAGGTAAATGGCACAACCGACGAGTGCTCCGACGATCGTACCGTTAATGCGGACATACTGAAGGTCGCTGCCGAGGACCAATTCGAGACGGTCGGACACAGTCCGCGCGTCCCAGTTCCGCACAACCTCAGCGATTAGCAATCCGATCTCGCCGCGCCATTGAAATAATTGCGTTACGAGGCGTTCGATGACGGCCTCGATCCGTGTATGGATGAATGCATCTTCCCGCATCGACTGAGCCAGAGCCAAGACCGCAGAATGGATTGTGGCGCGTGCGTTCGATCGCGGGTCCGACAATTCTTGCATTAGCCGATGCGAAAGTCTGTCCCAAGCGGATGTGATCCAGGCCCCTACTTCTGGATCATCCAACAGGGCGTTTTTTAAGCGTTGGATTTTGTCTCGCTGATCGGTTGACCTCATCAAATTGTCGACCAGGCTTGCAACTGCCGTCCGCAACTGTACGCGAACCTCGCTGTTACGTTGCCGCAAACGGTGCAAAACATCCATCGTGCCATCTACGATGGCGGCCGCGATGCGGCGATCGATGGTTTTAGGAATCCACCAACGGCTACGTTGTTCCACCATCTCATCGATCTGTGTCCTGTTTGCCTTGATCCAGCTTTCGGCCGTCTCGACGACTTTTTCAAATAAAATGTCGCTCTCGTCGCTGGTTGTAAGGACCTCGATTACGCGGCCCAACGGCGGCGCTAAATCAAGCGTTCGCAACTGTTGGCCAACAGTGTGCTGGATAAATTCGCTGATTTGCGCGTTATGACTGGCGGCCAGTAAACGATTCAGTAGCGTAATTATCCAGTCCGAAACCGTCGGCGCCGTCTCTGGCAATGCTAGCCAGCCGGCTATTTTTCCAGTGAGATCCGCTTGATGTATTTTCGGAAGAATGACTTCCGGAACGAGGAAATTACGCTCGACGAAAGAACCCAGCGAGCGTCCAATTCGATCTTTATTGTTTGGCAAGATGGCCGTGTGTGGAAGCGGAATCCCGAATGGGTGGCGGAACAGAACGGTGATCGCAAACCAGTCGGCTAGCCCTCCAATAATCCCCGCTTCCGCCCCCGCGCGTGCCAACAGAACCAGCCATCCTTGCGCAGGTACGAAGCGCGTAGCAATTGCGATCACGACCATGAGGGCTAAAAGCCCCGTTGCAAGCAGACGATTGCGACGCAGCGCCTGTCGCACGTGTATCTCGTCTGCTGGTGATAGCTGCGGAACGGGGGGAAACTCCAGGTCTATTGAGGTCATGGGATCGCTCGGAAGCTGTATAAGTGCGATGTACGGAGCTCTCCGCTGAAGAACTTAGTTGGGGCTTCTACCAACTTAAGTTGCGTTAGCGGTGGGGATCATCGCATGTCTGGCCTCGATCGGATCATTGGCGATGGCCATCAGTGGCCTCGCCGCGGTTTGCGGTCGGGCTAGATTTGACGTGCGAGTCTACGCGCCGGCGCGAATGCTCGGCCAAGTCAGTTGCCAAAATGATTTTTAAGCCGGGGAGCGACGCCAAAGCCGACGTCCGCCTCGGTGACTCCAAAGGGTAGAAGTGAATTCAAGATGGCGCGCAGTTTGAGCGCGCCATCACAAACCGATGATGCGTCGGCGGACCAGCCGAGAAGGCAGTTACGGCTGGGATTGCGGTTGCGAAGCGTCGTCACTGGGGCGATTGCGCCGCTCAGCCATGAACTGGTCGAACTCGGCCCTGTCCTTGGCAAAGCGCAGGCGCTGTAGAAACTCCTTAAACTCGCGCTGTTCTTCCTCAAGTCTGCGCAACGTGTCGGCGCGATATTCGTCGAAAGCGCGATTACCGCTTGAGGGCGAATGCGTCCCCCACCAGTTGATACCACTGCGCATGTTGTCCACCTTGTTCTGCCACCGGCCCATGCCGTTATGGTTCCCGCACCCCATTCGTCCAGTCCCTATCATGAAAGCGAGGATGGCGAGGCCCAACGGCCACCACCAGATAAAACTGAGAATCATCAACGCGATCCAGGCTGGCTTTCCAAACTCATCGATCCTTGCTGCGATAGGCATGGCGGGGTCTCACTATGAATGTAAATAACATTTACATCGCGCCCTCCAACTGTCAAGAGGGGGAGCATCAAGAGTGGGACGACTGCTTCATGGTCGCGCCCACGGACGATCGTTAGATGGCGCCAGCACTTTTGGCCGCAGATAGTCCAAGACCGCGCAAGTAGACCAGCACTGCGGCCTCCAGCAGTTCTTCGGGTGATATCGGCAACGTACGCCGTGCCGCGTCGCCGCGGCCGAACAGCGAGGCAATGCCGTGTGAGATCGACCAAATGTGAAGAGCGACCATCAAGGCTGGGGGCCGAGACTGCGGCGGCACTTGCGCACACAGGATCTCAGATGCGCCATGCAGGACGGCAAACGCCCGCTCACCGGCTTCATGCAATTCGGCACTATCGAGCGGAATTCCGGCTTCAAACATTGCTGAGTAATAGGACGGCTCGGTCCGTGCAAATTCGAGATACGCCTTGCCTAGCCGATCGAGCGCGGTGAATGGCTGCGGGCGGCCATTATCCCAGGCCTGCTCGAGCACGGTCGCAAAGCGCTCGAACCCACGCAGCGCGAGGTTGGCGAGAAGTTCATCGCGATCGCGGAAGTGGCGATAGGGTGCTGCCGGGCTCACGCCCGCCCACCGCGCGGCTTCGGCAAAGGTGAAACCCGCCGGTCCCTTCTTTGCAATCAATTCCAAGGCGGCGCGCAGCAACGCTTCTTTCAGGTTACCGTGGTGATAGCCGCGTGGGCCATCGCTCCTGTATTTCCAGCTCATGTAAATAGCTTTTACATGAGCTGACGGGCTTCGTCGCGCGAATTTTATGCTGGGATGTGGTTACTCAGAACCGGCAAAATTAGCTGAGGTCCATTGTTTCTTACATTGCCGACCATTTTGTCGAGTCGTGGTGACGATCCAGCGTGCGAAGCGGCAGAACGACTGGCGTGGCCCCTTGAAGGGGCCACGCCAACTCTCGACCCTTCGGGCTTAGGCTGCTAAGGCTCCGCCCCCGTCGCTGACGAGCCGGGCGCGGAGTCTTGCAAATTCGGCGTCGCTGATCGATCCCGCTTTTTTTAGCCCATCGAGTTTTTGGATTTCATCTGCGACGCTGAAACCAACCACGCGCCTAAGCTCATCACGCGCCTGCTGAGCTTGCTGCACATTGCGCTCTGCCATGCCTCTTCCCTGAAAGATCAAATATGCGAGGATGGCAAGGTACGAAAAGAAGATCAAAGCTATTACCCAGATGGCCTTGATCCAACCGGAAATATCGTGGCGACGGAACAGATCGGAAAAGACAACAATCAATAGCCAGAACCACACGACGAAGAAGAATATCCCCAGAACATCCATCAGAAAGTTGCGATAGGTGAAGCCTTCCTGAAAGAAGAACATTGCGATCCTCCTTTGCGCGCCTCAGCCTGTCACACCCAAAGCCATTATCTACTCTGGCAAACCGTACCACAATGGGCGAAACCTCGCCTACATTTGCTCTAAGCCGTTTTCATCTCGCGGCGCGCGAAACCAACTATCTGTCTCAAAAAAACAAGATTTCGGCTGTCCTCCGACCAGGCCAACGTGATCAATGTGATAACTAGATACTGTGCAATGAAGCAGAGTGCTTGAAGGGGTGACAACCATGGAGGCAACGGTGGATGTACTAATAATCTCTGCACTTATCCCGGATTACTGGCCACTTCTGGCTGGACTGACTATGGCAGCGGCGCTGGCGCTGGTTCCTTTGTAGAGAGCGTGGGTGACGGCGAGGCTATCGCGACGCACGAGAATGCTCTCGATGCAGGCATCTTCACCGCTATCGCGGAACAACTCGATGCTATACTTGCCTTCACATACGAATTTTAGTTGAGGCCCCGCCCAGCGTACATCCGGCGGCGGATCGCGGGCGAGCAGGGAGATAAGGAGATCAAAAGCAGATTTCCAAATCCACAAGTTACCGTCTTTGATGCTAAGGGGCAGCACCATACCGCTATTGAACAACCGGTAGCATCGAAGCGTCGTGATTGAGCAAACGTTGCCAAGCTTCCAGACCTCGCGCCTTCCCGCAACAGTTCGGAGAGAAGTTGTGCAACCAGAACGGCGAAGATCCTGACGAGCAATGGGAGGCGCGGCGCATTACCGTCGAATCGCAAGTCAATGGTAATTCGCGCGCGCATGAAAGCAGAGAGGGAGCATAACGAATGGTCCGCATAGCAATCTTAGATCGGGCCGACATGAATGCAGATCAGGCCCGCGTCTACGACGCAGCCAAGCAATCCAGCGGCATCGTGGGCGGGCCGTATTATGCCTATATCCACTTGCCAAGGTTGTTTGAGGCTTGCCAAAACCTGCGGGCCTCTCTGTCATCCGGACCATTGTCACAGCGAGAGCAACAGATTGTGAATCTTGTTGTCGCTCGGCACTGGAACGCTCGATATCCGTGGTTCGCGCAGGTTCGACGCTCGCTCGCCGTTGGCATTGAGCAGGGAGTCATTGACGCAATCAACGCGCATGGGAATCCCAGCTTGATTGATGCGCGCGAGCACGCTTGCATGGCCGTGGCGCGCGAACTTCTCGCAAGAAAAGGCCTCAGCGACGAAACCTATGCCGCTGCGGAAAAGGCGATGGGGTTGGAAAGTCTGGTGGCGTTGACTGCTTCGATTGGCAGCTTTTCGATGACCTGTATGACAGCCAACACGTTTGGGATCGATCCGCCGGCTGACAACCCGATCCCGCTCGCAGAATAGCTTTGCAAAGCGCTGGCGTCGTCAGCGGCATCGGACAACTGTCATGATCGACTACTCACATGGCGAATATCGACATGCAGGACGGGTCGCGGAGAAGGCTGCCGCTGGTATAGGTCGTCGGGAAGGCACGGCCTCGTCTTACCACCAGCGCTGTTGCATATAGTATTGGCCGGCGCGCGGACTGGCAGGTTGGGAGTTCCAATTGCGCTGGTAAAAGAAGCCGAAGCCGTTGTTGCCCCATTCGTTGCCGCTCGCAACGGGGACATTGACCGTAGGCCGGCGCATCACGAAGCCGCCCTGGGGCTGGTTTCTCGCAACGGGGACATTGACCGTAGGCCGGCGCATCAAGAAGCCGCCCTGGGGCTGATTGCTGAGCACCGCGACGAACTCGGTGCGATAGTTGGTCTCGCGGCTCAGCGGCTCGTCCGAGACGATGATCGAGGATCGCGGCAATGCAGTCGGCGCGATGCGATCGAGCACATCCTGCGGGATGGTGATGCGGTCGAGCGCGTCCTTAGCGTCGTCCCCGTTGTCGATCGTGACCGCCGTCCAGCGCAGGCCCGCGCCCAGGCCCGCGCCGTTGCGCGCCACCGCCGTGAACACATGCGTGCCGATCGGCTTGTCGGGATTGCGGATCGTGACCGGAGCCTCAATGGTCGCATCGAACACCTCGCCCCCGTCCGGCGACCGCTTATGCGTGTTGCGCCGCACGTAAAGCTTTTGCGTCGCGCGGCTGATGTAAACCGAGACCGGCTCGAGCGCGAGCTTCGCCTCGCTTGCCGCCTTGGCGGCGGCGGCCTTCTTGGTCTCGGCCGCCTTGGCGGCCTCGTTCGCGGCGGCCGCGGCGTCGAGCTTCGACTTCGCGTCGGCCTTGGCCCTGTCGAGCTGCGTTCCCGCTTCCGCGGCGGTGGCGGCCGCCTTCTGCTTCAGCTCCTCAGCGTGCGCCTTGGCTTGGTCCGTCTCTGCGGCGGCGAGCGCCTTGTCGGCGAACGCGAGCTCGGCGTCGGCGCGGGACTTAAGCCATTCCAGCTTGCGCAGCGACGCCGTGAGCAATGCTGCCTCGCGTGCCGCTGTCGCGGCGGCTTTCTTCGCCTCGTCGGCCGTTTTGGCGGCCTCCGCGGCCTCGCGAACGAGCGGCTCGGCACGCGCCGGAGCAGCCGCGACGGCCTCCGCGTTCGGCACGAATAGCGCCGGGTGGGAAAACTCGACCGGAGCCGCGTCGTTCGGCGAGATGATCACCCGCATCCCGATCCGCGTCTTGTCGAACAGCTTCTCCGCAAAACCGTAGGGCATCCGCACGCAGCCGTGCGAGGCTGCATACCCGGGCAGTGGCCCGCCGTGCAGCGCGATGCCGTTCCAGGTGATGCGCTGCATGTTCGGCATCCAGGCATCGTCATAGAGGGTCGAGTGGTGGTCCTTGTCCTTCTCGATGATGGCGAACACGCCTGCTGGCGTCTCGCGTCCTGTGGTGCCGGTCGACACCGGCGCGCGCAGGATCCATCCGTCGGCATCGTAGAAAGTGACCCGCTGGCTCCCGATCGACACGATCGCCATGATCGGCTCGCCTGCCTCGCGCGGCGCCGTCGCCTCGTTGGTTGGCGCCGGTCGCGCCTGTCTCGCCATGGCGTCGGCGGTTAGCGCCGCCAGTGTGGCCATCGCCGCGAGCGTCACAATGGTAGGAAACCCGATGTCCCGTCGCATAGCTGAATAACCGTGAATTTCCCACGCAGTTCCCTCCGAGGAAGCTTAATGACTGATGGGAGGAAAGAACCTTGATCTTAATCAAAACAGATCAAGCCTTCCGCAATAGCTCGGGTTGGCTGCGATTGAGTGAACCGGCAAGTGCGGATCGGCCAGCGCCATGTCGCTGATCTCGGCACAGACGAGCTCCGCTCTTAAGGAGCGTCTCCATGAAGAGCGGATCGAACTCTCGATTTACCACGCCATGTTCCAGTTGAAATGTTCCAGTTGAAATGCCTGGAAACCGCGTGGATAGACCATCATCTATTTGTAGTATGTGACTCCGCAACCTTGATTGCCAATGCGCGTCTCGAGAGTTTGTTTTGGAACCGGCTCTGTCGTACCGGGCTTCGGAAACTTGTAATCAATCGTGACGAGGCTTCCCTCAGGCGCGCTCTGAAGGGCTTCGTATACTCTTTTTCCTATCGGGTCATCCTTGAGCGCCAAGGTGCGGACATCAACGTCCAGTAACGCAGGACTTTCATACACCGTGATTTTTCCATCAGACATATTGTAGCAGAACACGTAGAGGTCGCGCTCGTGAAACTGCTTGTTATTTGGATCATTGAATTCATCAAGTGCCGCAGCTTCATTGGATTTGAGCGCACCAATGGCGCGGTCGAGCATTGCTTTCGCTTGTTCCACAGTGCCGAGTTGTTGGCCGCTAACCGGCGCAACGCTCAGAATCAATGCCGTTATCCCTAACCCGAATAAGTTCTTGCTCATGCTGTATGACCTATGGGCCGCTTTTGTCAGATCTGAGATCTCGCGCGATCTGCCAGTTGAGCCGGTAACTCGCATTCGGATTTTTGGCACCGACCGGGGCCGCGCAAGTACGGGCGATCCCGTTCCTGATCGTTAGTCTCGGTCTGAGAATTAACCCTCCCAGCAAATCGCTCGACGTCTGCTTGGACAAATAGTGCCATTCGCTTGAAAATGGAAAAAATTCGGCACCAATTTGGCGGGCCTTGCCAATATGCTGTCGTTGATACACCGCAATCTCAATCGAGAATTTGTGTGCGCCATTTAGGCCGAAGTGTTGTGTTGGTTCAAGAATGGAGAGCCTCGTTGGCACAGCAACCGAGTAAAAGCGCTATCGCTTCCTTCCTCGCAGGATTCATAGTGCTGGGGGCGATCTCAGGTTCCGCGGCGACAGAACCTTCGGTGAACGGCCTCTGGCAGAAGATCGACGGGGAGACCGGCAAACCGGTCGGCTGGTTCCTGTTCGTCGAACGCAATGGGCTCTATGAAGGTGTGATCGCAAAGCTGTTTCCGCGGCCTGGCGATCCCAAAAATCCGATCTGTTCAAGCTGCCGGGATGACCGGAAGGATGCGCCGCTGCTCGGCCTACCGTTGGTTCGGGATATGAAGCGCAACGGCCTGTCCTATCAGAACGGCAACATCCTCGACCCGCGGGACGGCCATGTCTACAACGCGATGATGACGGTCAGCCCCGACGACAAGACGCTGACAGTCCGCGGTTATCTTGGGATTTCTTTGTTCGGTCGCGATGAGACGTGGTATCGCTTGCCCCAAAGCGCCTTAAAGGAAGTTGATCCGGTAGTCGTTGCCAAATATCTGCCGGGACACTCGAAGGTAGGCCCCTCGATGGGGGCTCTGCACCAGCCTCAGACGACGGCAAATTCGACAGCGGCGGTCCGGTAGTATGCGGACCAAGACTCCTAGTAGGCGGCGGATCAGGCGACCTCATCGTCTTCCTCAATTTCGCCACGGTATCTGACCACCACCTCCCAGAATTCTGGTCTTTTTAACCATTCCGACGCACGATACTGACACGGGGCTGTGGGGGATTCGGGGATGCGACCTTGGCCGTTGACCTACATTCTTCTTGGCGTCCTGATATTTGCGGCAACGTATCGAATTCTCAATCAGTCGCCGTTTCCAAATTTACCGCCAGATCAATTCGATGTTTCTCGAAGCATTCCATTCGAGAAAAAATTGGACCCGCTGCCGATTTACAAAGATGAGTCACGGTTGCAGGGCGGTGATCTGGCGCTTGCGAATGCGAACCCTGACGAACCGGCAATTGCTACAGACAAAGCACAGCTAGAGGACCGCAACAACGTCACCCCGACGAATCAATCCTCTGACCCGGGGGTCGCAAAGAAGAACCTCTCATATTTAGCTGATTACGCCTATTCTGAGGTCCCCCCTGAGACCAAACCAGCGGAAACGGTGCTCAAGTCATTGGAAGACATTCCACGCGGCACGCCAGTCGAAGAAATAAAGCGAGTGGCGGATGCATTCGGAATGGACTTCAATTTCATGAAAGCAGTCGCCAAAATCGAATCCGACTTTAACCCTAAGCAGCGTACTGGTTCTTATATTGGGCTATTTCAATTGAGCAACGCCGAATTCCAACAATACGGATCCGGGGACATCCTTGATCCGCGGGATAATGCGGTCGCTGCCGCGTACAAGTTTCTGACTGAAGATATTCTGTTCGAAATTACCACGCACAAAAAGCCGAGCTTAAATGACATTTACCTCATTCACCAACAAGGTTGGCAAGGTGCAGCCGAACATGTAAGCCACTCCGACCGCCTTGCTTGGAAATCAATGTGCGCCACCGATGAAGGCAGAGCAAAAGGTGAGAAGTGGTGTAAGCGAGCTATTTGGGGCAACACACTTCCGGCAATCAAACACATCTGGAAGACCGTCGATAATTTCAGCTCGGGTGCTTTTGTCGGAATGTGGCAGCAGCGCGTGTCACAGTTCTACTCGCGATATTCTGAGACAACAGCGAAATGATCCACGCCCACCTATTCATAGCGTGCCATGGAACCAGTTCGGATTGCTGCCCTTAAAGGCAGCTCGAGTTTTTACATCGCAAGCCTTCAAGCGCGTAGTTGAACTGATGAGCCAGCGCCATGCATTCCGGGGCGAAATAGCGAGCTGAGGTTCTGGCACCGAACCGCCATCGTATTCCCGCAGGAGTTCTTATGCTGATTAGATACCCGTTAGCTGGCGTAATACTTTGTGTGGTTTGCATAGTATTCTCAGTCAGCATCACCATTGCTGCAGAATGTCAGCAGCGGGATAATTTTAGCGACTGGCTCGAACACTTCAGACAGGAAGCGACCAGTCAAGACATCTCCCAACAGACAATCGTGTCCGCACTTAACGGTATCACTTACGACCCGGCCATCATCACGCGCGACCATTCGCAAAAGGTCTTCCAGCAGAGCTTTGAGGAGTTTTCCGGCCGTATGGTATCGCCCGACCGTCTGCGCAAGGGAGCGAATATGCTCAAGCGATACGGCTCAATACTCGAACGGATCGAGGACCGCTATGGTGTACCGGGAGAAGTGCTGGTCGCCATCTGGGGACTTGAGAGCGACTACGGAGTCAACCAGGGCAAATATTCAACGCCCCGCTCACTGGCAACATTGGCCTATGATTGTCGTCGCTCAGAAAAATTTCGGCCTGAATTGCTTGATGCGCTTCGCATCATCGAACGCGGCGACCTCACCTCAAGCCAGATGATTGGCGCTTGGGCGGGCGAAATCGGCCAGACGCAGTTTCTCCCCTCTGCTTATCTCAAGTTTGCAGTTGATTTCGAAGGCTATGGACGTCGCGACCTAATCCATAGTGCGCTCAATGCGCTCGCTTCGACGGCGAACTATCTGAAAGGCTATGGTTGGACGGCCGGTAAGCCATGGACAGAAGGCGCTGCCAATTTCGGTGTTCTGCAGAAGTGGAATGAGTCCGAAGTCTACGCGAAGACAGTTGCTTATTTCGCGACTCGGCTCGCGAAAGAACCCTAGGGTCTCTTCTTTCTTACGTAGTCTCAAGATGCACGTCGTTGGTGTTAAAAAGTTAAAGGCGCTGTCGCATTCATCCATCTTCGGCTGATGTTCGCTTTACCCCCAAAAGCGGACATTGCTGGAGTGCTCCGCGACGTTGTGTGGCGGCGAGCTGCATCAGGAGGCTGGGGCCTCGTGACGCTGGGTAACGCCCCGAGAATTAACTTCAAACGCTGAGACGGCTGGAATTAACGAGACAAGATTATGAGGAAGGACGTCCAAGAGGCACTAGAAAACGCTATCGCCGTATTTGAAAAGCGCCAGCAGGCCGAACAAGAGCGATTGCATGAGCGCGAAAGGTTTGAAACCGATTGGGCTCAAATACGAACTACTGTTGTGCTCCCCGCACTCGAAGAAGTCGCGGTAGTATTGAGGAAAGCGGGGTGGCAGTGCGAAGTGCGCGCTGGAGATAAAGACCCGGGTGTGCATTTCACGGTCTATCGAGCGGCGAAGGCTGGCGTGAGTGGAGGTGAAAAACCTTTCATGACCTACCAACCAGAAAAACAAAGCAACGCGGTATTGGTCAATGTCGCAACTAAAGCATTTGCTGCACCTGTGGGCAGCTTTGCCTTAGACAAAATCACTGAAGATTTTGTCCAAACTGAAGCGACTAAGTTCTTTGCGCGCGCTGCCTCGGAAATCAGTTAGCGTCCAGCCACCGTCAAACAGGATCATTGCTGTAACGATGAGCCTAAGAGGCGCCGGCCCTGGACCATGTCTTTGTCTTTCTTTCCGGTGCCGAGGACTACTGGATCGCGTAGAATCCAATTCTCGTGCGGTATTCGTTTAGTTTGTAAGTTTGGCTACCACTGCAACAAGCCGGCACGCTGGTCCCATCCTGAATAACTTACTTTGTTGCAGATGCCCGCCAGGTACATGACCCCAATGGCGTGAGGAGGCCACGAATGGCAGGAGAGACAGCGCACTTCAACCTGCGGAATAGAGAGCCCACGCCTGCGGTCCGACCTTTTGATGTGCCGCCAAGGCTCAAGGCCATGCTCGATGGCGCCCATGCGGCTCTTGCCGAGCCGTTCCGGGGTATCGCCAAGGGGAGTGACATCGTGCAGTCGCTTTTCGCGCCCGAACGGACCGGCGTCTCGCTTGCCTCCCTCTTGGAGGCCGCACGATCTTTTCTCGCGGCGCTTACGCCGGAACAACGCAAAGCCGCATGCTTTGGGATCGACGACGAGGCCTGGCGCAGTTGGTCAAACATTCACCCTTGGCTGATGCGCCATGGTGCGTGCTTGGCCGATCTTGACGGTAACCAGCGTGAACGCGCGCTCGGCTTGTTACGGGAAACGATGAGCATCACGGGGTATCGCACCGCGCGAGACATCATGCGGCTCAACGAGCACGTCCTCGAGATTACCCGCAAGACTGAGGAATACGGCGAGTGGTTCTATTGGATCAGCATCTTCGGGACGCCGTCGCCAGAGCAGCCCTGGGGATGGCAAATCGACGGCCATCATCTGAATGTCAACTGCTTCGTCCTCGGCGATCAGCTCGTTCTGACGCCCGGTTTCATGGGCTCCGAACCAGTGCTTGCGCGCTCGGGCAAATACGTGGGAACGCGCGTTTTCGCCGCCGAGGAGGAGCAGGGCTTTGCCCTGATGCGTTCGCTGTCGGCGGACGAACAAGCGCGTGCAACGATCGGAAAAGATCTCCCTGGTGAGCTGCTGACAGCCGCCTTTTGCGACAACCGGCGGATTGATCGCACCGGCATCCGCTATGCCGAGCTCTCGCCGGAGGGCCGCGACCGTCTCGAGGCGCTGCTCGCGACCTACACGGGCCGCATTCGGCCGGGCCACGCTGAAATCCGCTACTCCGAGGCGAAGCGCTATTTGACCGAAACGCATTTCGCCTGGATCGGGCCATGCGACGACGCAAACCCGTTTTATTACCGCATCCTGAGCCCAGTGATCCTCGTCGAGTTCGATCACATGCCGGGTATTGTCTATGACAACGACACGCCCTCCCGCGACCATATTCACACGGTGGTGCGCACACCAAACGGCAACGACTATGGCAAGGACCTGCTACGCCAGCATTATGCCCAGCACGATCACTCGCATCCCATGACGGCGCACCGCCAGAGCAAGCTTTCATGAACGGGCAATAAGGGAACCCAACAGAAAAGGGCGCGGAATTTCCGTTTGTGCGGCATCTGAGCATCAAAAAATTCATGGCCTGATGCACGCAGGACGCGATACATTAATTCGCAAAATGGTTGCTAAAACTAGACTAGGTTGGCGACTCTGAGTGACTTCAGCAACCACGGCAGCGTCGGGCCAACCCCAGGGATAAGGCCTAACCAGCATGTCCGTATTGACGCAACGCTTGCGCCCGGATGCTCGCGAGCTGCAAGCCTTTGCCGGCGGCATCGCGTCACTCGCGGATGATCACCTTTACGCGCTGCAAAATCCCTTCGCTCTCGACGGCCGGGTCAGCTCCTATCCGGTCAATGCGCGGGGCTTTTCGGTAGCGAACAGTTACCTGCTGACGGAGCCCGACGCCGCGTTACTGATCGACACTGGCTTCGGCAAGGACGAGGCGGTAATCCGGGCGCAGATTGAGTCGCTAACCGCACCGGGACTGCCATTGTCGATATTTCCGCTGCGGCTCAACGAGTTCATGTCGATCAACAACGTCGAAAGCTTCGCCGGACATTTTAAAGTTGAGACCTGCTACACCAGTAATATTGATGCGGCGCTGTGGTTCGATTTTGGCACGAAGACGGAAGGCCGCGACATCCTGAAATTAATGAAGGTCACAGCGGTAACCCGGGCGGACAGTATCCAGGTCGGCAATGGTGGCCGGGCGATCGATGTGACGCAGGCGCCGATCCGCCTGATCGCTACGCGCTGGCTCTACGACCGCGCGACCCGGACTTTGTTCTCATCCGATATGTTTACCCACGTTTGGCGCGACACCGAGGCCGGACCCTGGATTGTAACCGAGACCGACAGCGACTCTACGTCGATGCGCGACATTCGCTCGTTCATGTTAAACACGCGCTATTGGTGGTTGGAAGGCGCGCCGACTGGCGAGATCCGCCGCGGCATCGACGCGATATTTGACAAATACGAGGTCGAGACCATCGCGCCCGGCTACGGTTGCATTTTGCGCGGACGCAAAGTAGTGGCGCGGCATTACCAGATGCTCGATGAATTTCTCAAAGCTTGCGACAAAAGTGTCGCAGTGTCGCGCTATGTCCCTCGCGACGAGGAGCGCTAAGCTATGCCGCACAAACTGCCACGCGAGATCGCTCGCGGCGTGTTCTGGATCGGCGACTGCCTGGCGCAACGCCACAACGGCAAGATCTATCACGGCTACAACGCCGCCTTTTTGATCGCCGGTGAGTCCGCGTCGTGCTTGGTCGAAACTGGTCATCCAAAGGACTTTCCGGTCATCGAGCGGCACATCAATGAGCTGTTCGCGCGCGGTGTGGCGCCGTTGAAGTATCTATTCGTCACCCACCAGGAAACGCCGCACTGCGGTGGCCTCGGCCGCATCCTCAAGACCCATCCCGAGGCGATCCTGTGCGGTGATGTCAGCGACTATCACCTGGCGTTCCCGCAATACGAACACCGCATGCAGTGGATGAAGGAAGGTGACGAGATCGACCTCGGTGGTAGGACTCTGATGGCAGTCGAGCCGGTGATCCGCGACCTGCGCACCACCTGGTGGGGATTCGACACCCGCGAGCGCGTGCTATTCCCAGGCGACGGCTTTGCCTACAGCCACTACCACGAGGACGGCCACTGCGGCTTGGTCGCCGAAGAGGCGGTTTCGCTCGACCTGCCGGATGTGTCATCGACGTTCGCAGATCTCGCGTTGTTCTGGACCAAGTTCGCTGACATGAAAGTATATTGCGATCAGCTTGACCGTCTAATCGAACGGCTCGGCGTCAAGACCATCGCACCGACCCATGGCTTGCCGATTACCGACGTGACGGCCACGGTGCCCAAGGTTCAGGAAGGATTGAAGGCGGCAGCGTTGATGCCGGAGTCGGGGACGAACGAGAAGATGCCGCTGACCGGCGCGGCAGTGTCTATGGCTTGAGCGGCAAAGGCAATTTCACATTCAACCGCCGCACCGTAGCAGTGGTCCCAGCGGATAAAATCGCCTGGCGTTGCAAGCAGGTCACAGAACGCGCGGGGATCCGCCGGGGATGCGGTGCTCCCGACCCGGGCTTCACGCGCTAACATCGGTTCGAGAAAATGCTGGAGACCGTCATGATCTCGCGCTCCCAGCAGAACGGGTCCGTGTGGTTAATCAGGATGATGACGAGAACGAAGTAGACGAAGAGGTTGACGGCGAGGAAGAAGAACCATCGGTCATCAGAGAACCGGACGAATAGCAATGTCTCCCGAGACAGCGCCGTATGGCTCCTGGAAGTCACCAATCACCTCCGATCTCATCGCGGCGCAATCCATTTCGCTGTCCGAACCGCGCCTTAATGGCGAGCAGGTTTATTGGCTTGAAGGAAGGCCGCAGGAACTAGGACGCTACGTCGTTGTTCGGGGCAGTTCGCTGGGCGGTCAGGGCACGGACATGACCCCGAAACCGTACAACGCGCGCACGCGCGTCCACGAGTACGGTGGGGCTTCCTGGACGGTCGCCAACGGTGCCGTCTACTTCTCCAACTTCGCTGATGGATGCCTTTACTGCCAGAGGGACGGTACTTCGCACCCGGCACTGTTGACCCCAGAGCCAGCCGAGCGCGAGCGTCAGTGGAGATTTGCCGACGGCGTCATCGATGGCTTACGCAAGCGCTGGATCGGCGTGCGTGAAGACCACACGGCCAGCGGGGAGCCGATCAATACGATCGTTGCCGTCGATTTCCATCAGCCAGGCCGCGAGCCCGGGCGGGTGCTGGTCAGTGGGCATGATTTCTTCGCTTCGCCCCGTTTGTCGCCGGACGGCCGCTGGCTCATTTGGCTGGGGTGGGATCATCCCAACATGCCGTGGAATGGTACGACGCTGTATCTCTCCGAACTCGACGAAGCTGGCAACGTAACTGAACTGCTGGCCATCGCCGGCAATGTTTCGGAGTCAGTCTTTCAGCCCGAATGGTCGCCTGACGGTAGGGAAATCTTCTTCGTGTCCGATCGCAGCAACTGGTGGAATCTCTACCACTTCGATCTCGCGTCGCGGACATCTGAACCACTTGCGCCAACGGCGGCCGAGTTCGGCGTACCGTTGTGGCGTCTCGGTGCATCGACTTATGCGTGCGCTGGCCCAGATCGGATCGTCTGCACCTATTCCAGAGCTGGGCTCGGCCGACTTGCAGTACTTGACCTGAAAGACAAAGTGCTACGGCCGTTCGAGACGCCGTTCACAGAATTTAGCTCGGTGAGGGCTGACGGCAACGGCGCCGTATTTCGTGCCGGCGCGCCCAATCATCCGGCCAGCATCGTCATGCTCGATCTGACCTCAGGAGCGTATCGCGTCCTGAAAAAAGAAACCGATATTCTTGATCAATCAGAATTAGGCATTGCGAATTACCTATCGACAGTAAAATCCGTTGAGTTTTCGACCACCAACGGGAATAGCGCGTATGGTCTGTATTATCCACCGCACAATCCGGACTACGCCGGTCCTGCCAACGAACGGCCACCACTCCTGGTCAAATGCCATGGCGGTCCCACCGCCTCGGCCTCGAGCGTGCTCGATCTGACCACGCAATTCTGGACGAGTCGCGGGATCGCGGTGCTCGACGTCAACCACGGCGGCAGCACCGGTTTTGGCCGCGCTTTTCGTGATCGCCTGTACCTCAACTGGGGTATCGTAGATGTCGATGACTGTATCAATGGTGCCAAATTCCTCGTTGCAGACGGGCTAGTCGATGACAAACGCATGGTCATCAGGGGCGGCAGTGCTGGCGGCTACACCACGCTGGCGGCGTTGGTTTTTCGGGATTTCTTTCACGGCGGTGCGAGCTACTACGGAGTAAGTGATGTCACTACATTGGCGCGCGAAACTCACAAGTTTGAGTCGCGTTATCTTGACTGGCTGATTGGTCCCTATCCGCAGACCCAGGAGCGCTATCGTGAGCGCTCGCCGCTTTATCACGCGGATCAACTATCGAAACCAGTTATCTTCTTTCAGGGCGCCGAGGACGTCATCGTGCCATCGAATCAAGCGGAGGCCCTGGTTGAAGCGTTGCGCCGCAAGGGCAAACCAGTTGGTTATTTCCTGTTTTCAGACGAGCAACACGGCTTTCGCAAGGCGGCCACCATCCAGCGCTGCCTGGACGCGGAACTCCACTTCTATGCGGTCGAGGTATTCAAGATCAGCCTGACGTTCTAAAAATTGCAAAGCCATTCGTCGCATTTCGTTATGCTGGTGCTAGTTCTGCAGCGCATCCTCGCAAGCAGAAATCGCGTCGTCACAGCACATCGCGGCGCGCTCCAGCGCGTCGATATTGTCCTCCGCTCTTTGCTCTGTTTCGTCACTTTGGAGATCCTCGGGCATGTTGTCGAAATCGTCTTGTTCTTGGGTCGCCGCTCGAGAATGTCTTTGGCTTCCTCAATCAGGGTCCGAGCTCGCTGGATTAACTCGCGACGCGCGTCGTTCATGTCCGCCCCTTTGCCGCCGGTCGGCGTGTGTAGCGTCAGGCAACCCCTTGCTGTGTACTGGCGCATCCGCCAAATGCGAACTGAAAAAGTCGGCAGCACTATAATCAGGCGTGAGCGTTGCCGTTAATCAAGCCGAGGAGTTTGATATGGCAAACGGTCAAGTTGTCCTTGTAACTACCGAAGGGCTAAGCGGCGGTCTACCCATGCGCACAGTCTACTACGTCGCCGAAGAGGACCCGACCAAAGCGCAGGCTATCATTGCCAAAATCATGGCCCCCAATGAGAAAGTGGAGGCATACGGACGGCTCCCAGAAGCCGCCGTTGAAGCGTTAGGCTTAAAGCCAGGTGAATTCAGAAGTGCTTGACGAAGTCTATGTACAACAGAGTTTTAGGCGAGTGCTCCCAAGGACTATAATACGTCTTTCTGTAGCCCGCAGGCAGCGTGGCGGGAAAAATGATCGACGAGCGAGTTGAAGCCTTCTTGGCAGACGTCCTCGCGCTCGAGGGCGAAGACGTTAATGCAATCCGTGAAGGAGTGCGCGGCGCGCTTGCCGACTACGAGCAACTGTTCCGGTCACAGGAAGTCAATAGACGAATGAAGGAAAAGGCGGCTCACGCATACCACGCGCTATGCCGGGCTCGCGTGGTTCAGGAGATACGGCTGCACAAGGGAACGCCGACCGCAGAGCACTTAAAGCTAGTCCTCAGCGTTATCGACGGACCGCATTTCCCATGAAGCGATGAATGCTGGCGACACATGGCCGAACTATCCGATTCCGACTCGCTAGAGCTGCGCATTGCATTCCATGCTGGCCCAAAGCGGACATTAGTCTGAGCCACCCGATCTATTTCGTTTTGTGCCATACGTTGAGACCGCCCGGACGTGCTAGCCTTTAATCGATAGCGTGGTCTTTGGCCATGGCGGCACATGAGGCGGCGGGAGTTGCCATGTTGGTGGGTGTGCCACGGGAGATCAAAGACAACGAATATCGCGTCGGCATCGTGCCCTCGACTGTGCGTGAGCTCGCGGATAAGGGGCATCAAGTCGTAATCGAGACTCACGCGGGGGCGGGCGCAGGATTCC
>Ga0306919_10000244_pt1 | contig 22770 bp, 26 predicted proteins | sample flu12Cox44000172_FD_203764 | JGI IMG/M metagenome (GOLD analysis project Ga0306919, IMG submission 203764) | Lab enrichment of tropical soil microbial communities from Luquillo Experimental Forest, Puerto Rico - flux4day.12C.oxic.44.000.172 (v2)... | ecosystem: Environmental > Terrestrial >... | reverse complement strand
GCGCAGCCGGCGGTTGGCGCAGGCCTCGAACAGCGCGATGAATTCCGGGATGCGCGCACTGAACAGGCTGTGATCGAGCCAGTTGCCGATCGCGCTCTGCAGCTCGGCGTAGGTCGTGATGCTCATGGCGTCATCATCCGCTCATTCCCGCCCCCGCTTTCGCGGTGGGTAACTCCAGCGGTAACAATCTCCTCCGCTCATTCCCGCGGAAGCGGGAATCCAGCGGCTTCGGTCCCCGGTTCTGGGTCCCCGCTTTCGCGGGGACGACCGGGACTATCGATCGGTTCGCAGATATTTCCATTCCGGATCTTCGAGCTTGCGCGCCACGAGCGCGTCGAACTCGGCCGTGAACATGCGCAGCTTGGTATTCCCCCGCGCGTGCGCTTCGTTGAGCCACCCGAGCAGGATCACGTTGGGGATGGTCGCCACGTGGCGGCCCCAATCGCTCGTCTGCGACTCTCCGCGCAGGCGCTGGTTGCGCTCGAGAATCGGCTCGACGTCTTGCGTGGCGCTTGCGATCACCGTGCCGCTGTGATCAAGCAAGAGGTCGGTACGCATCCGTCTTTGCCTCATCTATGCACTCGGTCCGTCATGGCCGGGCATAGCGCGTCGGAACACGCGCGTGAACGCGCTTATGACCCGGCCATCCATCCTTCTTGCGAAGAAGATGGACCCGCGGGTCAACGGGGTCCCCGCCGACAATGTCAGCGGGGTGCCCCGTCCCGCGGGTGACGATCAGGGCATAGCCGGCGGCTCGATGATGTCGTAGGCGCGAGCGACGATGAGCGGGGCGAACGCCTTGCCGATGAGCTTCTTGATGAGCGCCACGTCGTCGATCTTGATCTCCTGCTCGCCGCCCTTCGATGTGACCTCGGCGAGGCGGAAGCGCTTCACCTTGTCTTCGGCGGGAAGATTCTGCTCGTCGGCGTAGCTCGCCAGCAGCGCCGCGCAGGCCACGCGGCCGAGCGTGGCGTCTTTTTCGCCATCCTTGACGGCATCGCCGTCGAGGTCCTTGATCACGGAGGAAAAGTCGATTTTCATACCAGGTCTCTCTGCGGATGCTCTCAATGCGCCAGCTGCTCTTGTTCTTTTTCAGCCATCGACTGCTCGTGCTAGCCCGATGGGACCTCCACTTTATGCGGCTTCGATTGCGCAATTTCTTAACGCGCAAGCATGCCGCCATTCGCAAGCGGGCTGCATCGGCGCGGCCGATGTACCTCAATCTCGGCTCGGGACCGCGCGGGATCTCCGATCTCAATTGGATCAACGTTGACGGCTATCCGGACAAAAACGTCGATTTCCTATTGGACTTCACGCGCCCTCTGCCGTTTGCCGAGCGGTCGCTTGATGGCGTGTTCTGCGAGCACGTTTTCGAGCACTTCACCCAGGACGACGGCGAGCGGCTGGCGCGCGAGCTCAAGCGATGTCTTCGACCGACTGGCACGCTTCGTATTATCGTTCCTGATGCCGAGCGGGTCATGCGCGCCTACTTCGAAGAGCCGAATTGGCTGGCGGAGCGGCGGCAGGCCGCAACCGCCGGCGAGGCCATCAACTCCTATTTTCGCCAGCGTTACGACCATCACTTTCTTTACGATTGGCCCACCATGCAGCGGATGCTGCAGCGCGCGGGCTTCGCCACGGTCGTGCGAAGCAGCTATAAAGTTGGTCAACTCAGCAAAGAGATCGTTTTGGACGCCCCACCATACGAATGTGAGAGCCTTTATGTCGAAGCGAGTCCTTCTACTTCGTAAAGCGTCGTTGGCGCTCAATCCGGTTCTCAAGCTTGCGGGACTCGAGTTTCGCGAGATTGAGCCGGATGCCACCAGATCGTCATAGTGAAGCGGCGTGATTGTTCGGGCGTTATAATCAAGCAACTTGATAATTGAGCGTCGTGATCGTCTGTGCATCTGCCGTCACGAGGCGCTGGCGACGTATCTCCGTCGCGCCGCCCGTTACATTCTCCAATTCCAGACAGAACGAGCGCGTGTTGTTCGGCCTCCACCAGAGATGCGTAGCATCGAGCGAGAGCCAGTCGTCACGCTTGAACCAGCTGTTCTCGACTCGCATGGTCGCCCACAACGTGGGGACCACGTTTCCGAGATTCGAGATGCACGCGGAGATCACCGCGAAGCCGCCAGGCTGTTGAAGGAAAAAACCGTTCGTGCTCCCGACGTGACTGCAGCCGGCTACATGTAGCGATTGGCCGCCGGCATTGTTGATGAAGTTCACACTCTCGCTGCGGCAGGCCTGCACGCTCATGGCGTTGTCGGAAAGCGACCCAGTATAAATGTCGCAGTCGGCAGAAGTCTGGAAGCCGACGCCGTGGATCGTCGGCACCGAGCCCGCGCCAGCGAAGATCGCGCGGTTGCAGCCTTGGAAGTTGCCGCCGATGACGGTCTGCTGCAAAGCATTGGCGTTCGACGTAAGCAGGCCCGCGGTCGAGCATGACAGCCAAAAGCAGTTGAGAAACAGGTTCTCGCTGCCCATGAAGCCGGAATGCCCAATCTCGACGCCGATCGAGCCGCCGTCGAAGAACATGTCGGCAAAAGGTGTTCGATTGAAGCGCCGGACCTCCGGCCGACCCGTCCCAATCGAGATCGAATGATTTCCCGCCGGTGGCAGCGGTGAGTCGCATCCCTTCGAAGCGCGAATAGCCGCAGCCATTGGTGACGAAAACCGACGAGCTCGGCGTGACGTTCTCGATCTGGGTCACGAAGCGGCCGGCGCCGATGATCCGGCCGCCGTGCAGATATTTGACTGCGAGGGGCGTGGTGATCTTGTAGTGCCCCGGCGGGATGTAGAGCACCTTGTTCTGCCGAACGTTGCTGGTGCCATGCGGCGCGTCGGACGGGCCGAAACAATGGCCGAGCGCGGCTTGCAGCGCGGCGGTGTCGTCGGTCGCAAAGTCGCCGACGGCACCAAAGCGGCTGTCCTTCACGCTGACGGGCTCGAAGTCGGCAAACAGCAACATCGGAATCGCCGCCATCATCAAGCGGCCGTGGTGACGGCGGTCCAAGTTGTGCCGCCGTCAGTGTTGATGTAGGCCCGATTGTTGGTCGCACTGCCGTCGCTGCGCAGATAGAGCGAGCCTTTAGCGGCGCTCAGCGTCGGCGCGCCAGAACCGACGTAAATGCCATAATTGGCGGTGCTCGAAAATTTGTAGCCGAAGCTGTTGAGACCGCCTGCGGGGATCCCGGTCGTGGATCCAAGCGTCGCCGCGGTTCCGCTCGATGCGAGATCAAGCACAGGCGCTCCGCCGGCATGCAGGCTGAGCACCCGGAAGCTGCCACTTCCGATTTTGCCTGCCTCGATGATCGCAACGTTGCCGCTCCAATATGCCTGTAAAGATTCGTAGTTGTTCGTGACACCGGCATCCGAGCCGTTGATGATCTGCCAGCCGCCGAAATTCGCACCGGCGATATTGATGAGCGCGACCGGCGTCGTGCCGCCGGTCGCGAGATTGACCTTGCTCGTGCCCCCGAGCTGGAAATCGGCGAATTTACTGCTCGTGCCGGCCGCGGTTTGCGTCAGGTTGAGCAGGATGCCGGTCGGATTACCGCTCGTGTTCCACGTTCCCGACAGATCGAGCAGCGCCTGTGCGTTTGCGCCGGTCAGACTATAGCTCGACGCAACCAGCGCCTGAGTATTCGAGGCCGGCGTGATGGTTTGCGTGGCGGAGAATGTATTTCCGGCGTTGAGCAGCGGCACGGTGCCGCCGCTGGTGCCGGTGTTCGCGAACGCCGCCGTGCCGAGCGTGCCGCCGGCGCCGACGTTGAGCGTCGCGCCGTCGGTGCCGGCAAGCGTGAGCGTGTTCGAGACTGTCAGCGTCTTGCCGGAGGCAACGGAGACCGCGCCCGCGCCGACGATGAAGGCCTTGAGCTGATTGGCCGTGACCTTGACATCCGCGGAGCCGTTGTCGGAGTAGAACAGCTCGCTGCCGGTCAGCGCGCCGGAGGCGGTCAGATTGGCGAGAGTCGAGTTGGCCATGGTCTAATGTCCCAACAGGAGGAAGCCTGAGCCGTTACGCAACAGGAGATGCGAAGACCCGTCGCGCAACAGAAGGCTCGCCAAGCGCGCGGCGATGGCCTTGAGGCCGAGCCGCCCAAAGTCGCCGGCGCCGAGACGTCCGAACGCCATCACGAAACCTCGGTCACGTTGAGCGTGCCGGCCGACGACACCTGGATAGCCGCGACCTTCTGCCCCGGCGTCACCGTGAAATATTCGGCCGCGAGCGCTGGCAAGTAGCTGTCGGTCGCGACCGCGGTCGGCGTGCCATCACCGATGCGCACGCGGCAATCGGTGGTGGCGACGAGCCGCACCCTGTAGGTCTGCGCACCGAAGGCGCTGCTCGCGGCCGAGCTCGCGCCATAGGCCACGTCCTGCGACGCGCCGAGGCGGCCGGTGCCGATGTATTGAACCGCGCCCATGGCTCAAGCCTGCTTGAGCACGGCGGTGAAGTTGCCGGCGATATTGGCGCCGGAGGCGCCGGAGGGCGTGAACGAGATGGTGTCGTCCTCGTTGGCGTAGGATTTGGCGGTGGGCGTCATCGACGCGACCTGGCCGACGCCGGCGCCCGCCACCGGCAGCGTGAAGGGGCTGCCCGAGATCGCCGCGCCGTTGAGCGCGACTGCGATCGAGCAGTCGGCCGTGGTGATCGAGCCGTTTGCGACCGCCGTGAGCTTTTCGATGCTGCAGCGGAACGGCACGCGCAAATACTCGGCGACCGGGGACGCGCCGATCGACGGCGAGTGGGCCGAAATGTGGATAACGGTGAGTTTGTGAGTGCTCGGGTAAGCCATGTTGGTCTCCCATGAGAGGAAGGCCGGCGCTCTTGGCGCAGCCTGCGTAAACTTGCCTGCGCGCGCCGGCCACCAAGTGGACAGAAATTTCCGCTCATTCCCGCGTAAGCGGGAATCCAGAACCAAGGGCTGGGTCCCCGCTTTCGCGGGGACGAGCGGACTCGGGGGCTCTTGATCGCGGAGTTCGACTAGCTAGTGGTGTTGTCGAACACGCCGCCCGACGATTTCTCGTTGCGGGCGACGAGGGCGTATTCGGAGAGCATCTGGCGGCGCTCCGAATCGCCGGTACGGGCCAGCGGAATCGAGACCATGCGCCGGCCGTTGAGATAGGCGACCGCCCACATCTCCATCTGCAGCACGAGCACGTCACGCGCGCGCTGGAAACGGTTGGGGACGACTTTGAGGCGCCCGAAGTCGGACTCGTAGACGTCGACCGCAGCCACGATCTTCTTGGAGCCGACGTCCTCGATCGGCGTGGCGCGGCCGGTGAAGCTGGAGAACGCCTGCTTGTTGAAGCCGCCGACCATGATCATGTCGGGCTTGCCGCCCGCGTTCCAGATCGACTGCAGCACGGTCTTCAAGTTGGCCTCGGTGAAGGGCCGTCGGCGGCCGAGGGATCGGAACCGCCCGAGCCTTTCGACGTGTTGCTCTTGATCCAGGACAGCACCGAGGCGGTCTTGCGCGCGGTGGTGTCGTTGCCGGTCACCTTGGCCTGGTTGGTGCCGACGAGGATCGCCTCCATGTCGCGCTTGAGCTCGAGGCCCTTGAGCATCTCCTGGTAGGCGAGCTCGTCGTCGCGGCCGGCGTGCTCCACCGCCCGCTGGGTGCCGGTGACGCGCGGCACCTTGTAGGAGATCTGGCAGATGTTGCCGAGCCGCACCGTCGGCGTGGTGGCGGTGGTGGCGGCGTCGTCGCCTTCGAGCTGGGCATTGGTGGTGTCGGCGGCGGCGAGCGCTTGTGTCTGCCATTCGTGATTGACGGCGGTCGCCTTCTCGCGCTCGATGCCGGTCACGAACGGCGTATCGGTCGGATCGATGCGATAGATGACATCCGAGAGATCTTCGCGGTTGCCGATCGCCTCGTAGGTGGCGAAGGTGTTGGTGGGGAGTGCCATGGTATTTTCCTTTCTGTTCGCAGGCCTCATCCGCTCACCCCCGCGCAAGCGGGGGTCCAGAGCTACGGACTGTGGCCCTGGGTCCCCGCTTCCGCGGGGACGAACGGGAAGGCGCTATCGAGCGGCTGCCCGACGCGCGCGGACAAGCGCCGCCGCGTCTCGCAAGCTGCCGCTCTGTTCGAGCCGTTGGGTGAGGTGCTGGACGCGCGCTTCGTCCGTGCCTTGACGGGGCGTCGCGGCGCCCGGCCGCTGAACCGGGGGAACGGGCTTGACCGCCGCAGCCTTGGCCTTGGCCTTCGTCTGCGCCTCGCGCCAGAGCGTCGCGTCGCGGATCAGGAGCTGCAGGCGATGGTCGCGGAGCGAAAGCTCCTTCTGACCGTTCCACAGCGGCACCAGTTCCGCTTCGTCGAAGCCGAGGTCGCTCAGCACGACGAGCGCCTTTTTCTGCAGCTCCGCGGCCTTCGCGTCGTCCGCCATGTCCGGGACCTTCTCCTTGAAGAGATCGTCCTGGCGCTTGGCGAATTCGGCGAAATGCCCGAGCTTCTCCTGCGCCTGCCGGTGCTGGGCCGCGAGCATGTGCTGGGTGACGTCAGCAATCTTCTTTTGCTGCAGGTCCCAGAGCAGGTAACGCGGCCAGTCCTCGCGCGCTAGGCGCTCGACGTCCGCCATCGTTTTGATGTCGGCGAACTCGCCCGCCTGTTGCTGCTGGAGGGTTTGGAGAAGCTGCGGCAACGCCGCTTCGTAAGTTTGCCTTGCCTGTTCCACCGCTTGCTCCTTGGCGTTAAGGCCTTTGAGCTTTTCAACGGCTTCGTTCTGACGGCGGAGAAAATCGCCCTCCCGCAACCGCTCGCGCTCGGCCAGACGTTCCTGCGTCGCGCGAGGGAGGCTCGCAAAGAGCTCCTTGTCTTCCTTCGTCCAAGACCTCGGCGGCTCGATGGAGGCAGGCCCTGTCCCCGCCTCCGAGCGGGGATCGGCCTGCCGATCGGTGTCCGTGGTCTGAGCGGGAGGCGCCTGCCCCCGACCTCGATCGGGGGTTTCCGCCGCGCTCTCGCCCGCTTGCGCGGTCGATTCGGGGGTTTCGGCCGGCGCCGCGGTGTCCGCGCGCTCGGTCGTTTGATCGTTTTTCGGCTGGCGCAGCTTGCGCAACACCGCCGCCGCGTCGTGGGTCGAAAGATACGCCGGAGTGTCCGCCGGCGCCGTCAGCTCGAGCGCGGTCGGGGCCGGCGCGTCGGCGCCGATAGGAGTAGCCGTTTCCATGATGTCCTCTTGTGCTGTTTTTCCGCTCGTCCCCGCGAAAGCGGGGACCCAGGGCTACGGACTGCGGCCCCTGGATTCCCGGCATAAGCGCGTTGACGCGCGTCTTCGACGCGCTATGCGCGGGAATGAGCGGAGTTGTGTCTACGCGGCGAGGCCTGCGAGCCGATCGAGCTCGGCCTGCGCCAGTTTGCCGTTGTTGGCGATGATGACGAGATGGTCCTTGACTAGGCCCAGCACCTGCACGGCGAGCCACAGCCGCTCGCGCGCGTCGGTGTCGCGCGCCGAGGTGTGGCGCCAGCCTTCGATGTAATCGGCTTCGATCTGGGCGAAGACCTCTTTGAGCGTCTCGCTGCCGAGCAGCTCCTTGGCGCGCGCGCCGCGCGCGATCGCCGCCTCGAGCTTGTCGTCGGTCATCGCGACAGCCCTCCGAGGATTCCGCTGCCGCGTCGGCGCATCGGTTTTTTGCGCAGCGCTAGCTTGCCGCCCTTGTCGGCCGCGACGAACTCGCGCCCGACCGAACGCGGGATGCCGAGGGTCGATCGCCCCGCGGCCGTGGCATACATCGCGCGGCGCTGCTTTTCAGAGACGGGCGGCATCTTGGTTTCCTACTGCACCGGCTGCGGAGCCGCCGCATGGGCGGCATCAGCAATCGTTTTGACGGCGGAGCGCGCCATCTCGTGCTGGTGGCGCTCGCGCGCGATCTGCAGGTCGAGCAGCTTGAGCTCCTTCTCGAGCGCGAACTTCTCGTGTTCGAAGGCGAGCTGCGCGTCGAGCTTCATCTTCTGGTGCGCGGCGTCCGCCGTGATCTTGGCCTGCTCGGTTTGTGCCTTCGCCGCGATCTCGGCGTGCTTGGGGTCCGCCGGCGGTTGGATCGGCGCCGACGCCGGGTCGTTGGGATCGGCCGGCGCGCCCGGCGGCGTGAAGAACGCGTCGGCGTTCTTGTGCCCGGCGAGTTTCACAAGCTCCTTTGCCGAGTGGAACAGGTTCTTGGCGCTGACCAGGCCGGCCGCGATCGCCTCCTTTTGCGCGCCGATGATCAGCTGCAGCTGTGCGAGCTGCTCGGCCTTCGAGCCGGTGCCGAGCCCGACATTGATGGTCATGTCGTTGCGCGCGCGCCAGTCCCTCGGATCAACGGTGACCCACTGGTTGCGCAGCCGCAGGGTCTGCGCCTGCGATCCGTTCTTGCGGATCGTCATGTGCAGGAGCGAGAACAGGTCGCGGATGCCGGTCTCGGCGAAGATGCGGGCAATCAGCTTCACCTTGGCCTGCGAGGCGTTGAACATCTGGTTGGCGATGGTGGCGACCTGGTTTTGCAGCGCGTTGGGGTCGACCCCCTGCCCTTGCCGCGACACGCCCGTGCGCCATTCCCGCGTTGCGTCCTGGTATTGCAGCAGCGGGAACACATGGTTGCCGATGTCGGGATGCTCGATGACGCTCAAGCCGCCCGGCATCTTGGTGCGCACGATCCCGCCCGGGCGCGACACCAGGAGATCGTCGAGCGTGGTCTCGGTGGCGTGGCTCTCCGGCACCTCGGTGCGGGGATTGTTGGCGAGATAGGCGTTGTCGAGCAGCGCGCGCAGCAACGCGGTCTTGATGCGCTGGATATCCATCACCAGGTCGGCGATCGAGCGGCCGAAAAAGCGGTGCGTGACGATGACCGGGGTCATGGCCGCGAACGGGATCACATCCTCACGCACCACGTCGGGCGCACCGTCGCGCAGGAGCAACTCGCCCTCCTCGCCGGCGGTGGTGCAGCGGTAGAGCGCCGCCTCGTCGTTGCCGTCGTAGTCCATGCGCACGTAGTGCTCGGTGATGCGAATGAGCCGGCTCGAGGTGTTGAGCCCGTCGTCGCCTTGGCGCAACGTCGATTCGTTGACGGTGTCGCGCGCCTGCTCCTCGATGGTGTGCGCGAGCGTGTACGAGGGGAGCTTCTTCACCTGCTCGCGGTCGTAGCCCTGGCCGATCAGCTGCGATTCGGTGCGGAACACGTCGTGGAAGCAATAGTCCGTGTCCTTGATGGAGCGCGCGCGCCGGCTGATGCCGAATTCCTCCGGCGTGACGCCTTCGGCCCGCGCGCATTCGCGCGTGCGACGGATCTCGATGGTGACGTCGTGCAGTTTGGGCCGCGGCGAGCCCTCGTCCTGAGGACGTCCTCCGCCCTCGTCCTGAGGAGGGCGCGAAGCGCCCGTCTCGAAGGACGGCGGCGAACTCATGCTTCGAGACGCCGCGCTCAGCGCGTCGTTAAGGGCGTTCACGCCCGTCTTCGACGGGCTATGGACGCGCGTGGACGCGCTTTTGCTGCGCGGCTCCTCAGCATGAGGGAGTGAGATCTCTCGCTCGGTGTGCTCCACAACCTCCACATCCGGCTGCGAAACGATCAGCGCAAACGCATCGTCGGGCTGATCGAGATAGGTCTCGCGCTCGACCTCCTGGCGGCATTCCCGCCACACCTTGACCACGCCGACCTTCGAAAGGAGCGCATCCTTGATGAAGGAGTAAAGCACCAGGAAGCCCGGATTTTGCTGCATAAAGACGTGATTGACGTAGTCGGTCTCCTGCTCGGCGGCGGCCACGTCCTCGGGTCCGACCGGCGCGAACTGCACCACTTCGTCGCCGGAGGCGAAGATCTCCATCAGCGGCGGCATCAGCCCTTCGATCGTGTCGGCGACGTCGCTCGAAACCGCCTTCGAGCGCCCGTCCGGGGCCGGCATGTCCTTCGACATGTTGCCCATGTAGTAGTTGAGCGCGGACGCACGCTCGTCGGAGAGCTTGCTCGCCGCCATGGCCGAGAGCGCGTCGTAGCGCTCGGCCGCAAGCAGGGCCTTGAGATCGCCGGCAGTCATTTTGGGCATTTCACAACCATTGGCGCGGTCAGCGCCGATCCATGTCAGTGCTCGAGAGTCATCGGGAGGATCGCGCCTGCGCGGCGTGCGCAACGCAATCCTCCCGCGCCGACGCCGGCCGGAGGAAGCGCGGCATCGAAACGGTGGTCAACACGTAATTTTGGTGAATACGCTTTTTTGGAAGATTCTCGTTACGCGAGTCAAGCGGAAAATGCGCGACGGAAAAATTCTCATACCGTTGCGACAGTTAGCAGCAGCGAACTGGGCAAATCAGCACCGAGCGCCGCTCACCGATGCACGAAGTCGGGGATCCCCCCGCTGGAGTTCACCCACGAAGGAACACCCCGCGACGCGAGCGTGGCGGCAACAGCGTTGCGAAAGCACGAATGCGCGGACACCTTGCCCCATGCGCGAACCCGGCGACATCGGGACGGTGGTCAGTGCGTAGTTTTGGTGAATACGCTTTTCTGGAAGATTCTCGTTACGCGAGTCAAGCGAAAAATGCACGGGACGCGAAAATCGTCGTCCGTGCGTTCGAGTAGCGGCAGATTTACCGCGCTGCTTCGACCTTTTCATAGGTCTCGGTCGCGCAGCCGTCCTGTGACGTCGCGCGGTGACGATCAGCGAACTTACCGTGCTCGATCATCACGAGCAGAGTGATGGGCTGCGGCTCGGGGTTCATCGGCCCGACGACCATCGCTTTCACGCAGGCGCTAAATCCTCGCCCCGCAACCGGGTGGGGTCGCGAAACCGCCACGGCGGTTGGATGGGCGGTAAACAACGTATCAGCGCCCGCGCGCACCATTGCTTTGACATCGGGCTCGGGCTCCGGCGGCGGAGGCTCCGTGCTCGGCTGTCGAAGCATCTTCGGCACGAAGGTGGCGTACTGGTCGGCCATTTCGCAGCCCGCCAACAGCGCGATGGCGCAAGCAATCACGCTTATCGCGATCTTCGTCGCAGGCATGGGGAAGCAGCCTTGGTCGGCAGGTGAGAAGACGACTTTGCTGCCGAATGCCGCTTTTTTGTGAGCGGTCAGCCCGGCCGCGTAGTGCGGTAAACCTTGCGCGCGGGAGGCGTGCGCCACTGGCAGCCGTACGGCCACGGCTCTTGCGGACAGGCCGAGGTGACCGGAGGAGGAGCGGCGGGCTTGAGCGGGGGGCGAACGGAGAGCCGATCGCTCTTGGCAGCGGCCGGGGCGGCGGGATCGGCGTTCGCCTCGGAATTGGCGGCGACGGCGGCGGCCGCAGCGGGGTCGGTCTTTACCTCCGGATTGGCGGCAAGCGCCGTCACCACGGCAGCGCCGATTGCAAGCGCGGTCACGCCAGCTGCGAGCTTGGAGACGGACATTTGACCACCCACCCAGCCGCCCCCGTTGCGCGAAGACGCGCTCGGGGGTTCTGGGAGTTAGTCGCGGTGGCGAAACAAAAGGTTCACGCTTGAAAGCGCGTTTTCCCGCCCATTTTTCGGTAGTGGGCCAGTTTCATTGGGGCACCCCCTCACCGAGGGTCGCGATTTCAAAGGCATAGTAGCCCCAGGCGCGGTGGTTGCTGAGGCCCGAGCCTGGGGCCGGGCATCCCTCCTAGGAAGCCCCGGGAGGTCGCCCAAGGGCGATTATCGTAATGTTATAACGTTACACAAGGCTATGATAGGTCTTTGGCGATGACGTTGAGGTACGGGATCGAATAGAGGCCGCCCTGCCCCCATACACTGGAGGCCTCGAAGCCGAGATACCTTGCTTGTTGCGCGGCAGCTTGCGCCGCGCTCACACCACTCCCAACTGCGAATATTCGATGCGGCGATAAAAGCCGACTTGCGCCGACTTGCGGTCGAGCGTGAGCGCTAGGTAGCGGAACGAGTCGGCCGCGTGCGAGGTCCAGTCGTGCACCGGCTGGGGCCGCAGCGCCTGCAGCTTGTCGTCGTATTCGGCACGGTAGAGCTTGAGCGCATCGATCCCGCGCGCGCATTTCTTTGCGTCGAACCAGCATTTCGGCAGGAAGACGCGCACGGCGTTGATGCCGTCCTCCACCCGGTGCAGCGGGGCGATGCTGATGTTCTTCAGGCCCAAGCTTTGGAGCACCTCGAGCCGACTCTTGCCGGTGCCCAGCTCCTTGGCCTGGGCGTCGTGCGGCACGATGTGCCCGGCATAAACGTAAGGCCGCGCACCGATCTCCCTGACGTAGTGGCCGAGATCGACGCCGGAGGCTTCGTAGTAGTCGATGATCCTGATCTCGCGCCCGATCACCTGCGCAAACCAGATCGCGGTCGCATCGCGGATGCCGAGGTCCCAGGACGTCCACACGAGCGCGGCCGGATCATAGGGCACGGGCGCGATGCGCTGATCCTGCTCGGCGCGCGCCATCAGCTTCCCGTAGTAGGAGCCGACGATCGCGGCGTCGAACGAGCATTCGAACTCTTGCGCATATTGGTCCTCGCTGAGATCGCGCCTGGCGAGCGCGAGCTCGCTTTCGGCAATGAGGCCGGTCTCGCTTGCCTTGAGCATGAGGGAAAACCAATGCTGTTCCGACTGCGAGCGCCGCCACAGCTCGAAGAAGGCGTTGCGGCCCTTGGGCGTGCCGATGAAGACCGCCCAGCCCTCCCGATCGGCCAACGCCGGCCGGATGATCTCCGACCACACGCGCGGGTCCATGTCGGCGTATTCGTCGAGCACGATACCGTCGAGATAGATGCCGCGCAACGCATCGGGATTGTCGGCGCCATAGAGCCGCACCTGCCCTCCGTTGGGATAATCGACGCGCAGCTCGGTTTCGTGCGCGCTCGCCCCGATCGCCCGCACCGGCGCCATGGCGTTGCGCAGATAGTCCCACGCCACCGCCTTCGATTGCTTGAGGAAGGGCGAGAGATAGGCGAAGCGCGGGCGTATACGCAGGCACTCGGTTGCCGCGCGCTGCAAGTCGTGCACGCCACCGTCTTGCCGGCGCGGCGGTGCGTCACGATGCAGGCGGAGCGCTCGGTCCTATTGTGGGAGGTGATGAACTGAGTGCGCGGTGCGTAATCGACGACGAGCTCGGGTGCTGACATGGGAGCGTGCTTAACCAACCTGCGTAGGATGGGTTAGGAGTCAAAGCGCGTCGAAGACGCGCTGACGGCGCCGGCACCCCACCCTCGACTGGCGTTGCGAATTGATTGGTGGGTTACGCGCCTCCCGCGCTAACCTACCTACGATTGGCTGGCATCACAGTGCCGGCCGTCGTCCCGGCGCGGGGCACCCCGCGATGCTGGCGTCGCGGGGGCCGCATCTTCGGCGTTCAGCGGCCGCGGATCGTTTCGGTTTTGACGCGGACGCGCGGCATTGCGTTGGCTGCCGCCGTGTACACGTGCAGGCAGGTGCTGGGGCAAGCATCGCGCGCGCTGCCGGCGAGCGCGGGGCCGAGAATGTGTTTGCGCTCGGCCCGCTCGCGAACGAGCAGATCGACGAGGCTTTGCTCTTCGAGCGGCAGCGCAGGATCGAAATAGCGATCGAGCACCGGGACGTAAACGAGAACGCGGTCGATCGGATCGGCCGGCGCCATTGTCGCTGAAACGAGCTCGGCATCGATCCCATTGTCGCGCAGCAGGTTGATCAGCAAGACCGCGGACACGCTGCAGTCGTCGCGCTTCCCCTCGGCGGCGGGCGAGTTCGCGGGCTGCCGCCGCAACCCGGCAAAGGCCGCAAGTAGCGCGTTTGCGTCGGATGTGCGCGAGATGCCGAGCGCCTCGGCCTGCTGCCGGCATGCATCGGAGAAAAAGGCCGCGCGAATGAGCTGCGTGTCGACTATGGTCGCAGCCAGCCCCGGAGCCGTCATCGCAAGGCAAAGGGCGAGAACCGCAAAGATCTTCAGACCCATGAATTTACCTTTCAAGCTACGGAACGAGCCCAGGACAGCCTCGCCTGCGGATCATAGCACAAACAGATGCCCTGTGCCTTGAGCCTAGCGAAACTGTTGCGGCAAGATGGGAGCGCCCTCCTGTGGGTTTATTGGCACAGGTTCGAACAACTTCGAACTCGGAATAGGAGTGGAATCGGACCTAAAGAACACGTTTGTCGATAGTGGCCGGGGGTCGAACAGCAAATGGCGCCAAAGATGCTCATTCACTAGCACCCCTAACGGAGATCGAGAAAAGTCAAACGGATTCGTCAATGTGACAGGTGCGTCTTTGACTGGCGCATCACGGCTAATTGCTGTTACCGCAAAGCCGGGCTGGAGCGGCGGGACACGATTATTGAAATCGAAAATGCTGAATAGATTCCCGGCGCGGCCTAAATTGTCAGGCAACACGCCATGTCGAGGGGAACGATAGTAGTTTCCGTTCGTCATTGGAACCTCCCGTGGATAGGGGACACACGCCACCGAGGGGCGGTGGCGCGGGCGATCATTCCGCCGATGCCCCGTCGCAGACACGGCCGCACCGAGGCGGTGATTCACGCGTAGTTTTGGTGAATATGCTTTTTTGGAAGATTCTCGTTACGCGAGTCAAATGAAAAATGTCTCAGTTTGAAATTCTATCGTTTCGCTATGAGCTTATAAGCAGGGCAGCCTCCCGAAGGCCCGCGAGCAACCAACGTGGATGACTCAGCCCCCGGCCCCGCCTCGATCGCCGCTCTGCGCGACGCCGTGCGGAACGGCCGCGAGCCGCCGCCGGCTTGGATCGTGGCGCGCCTTAACTCCTACCGGTGGTGCGTCGTCGGCACCGTGTGCGTCGGCGCCTTCATGGGCCAGGTCGATTCCAGCATTGCACAGATGCTGCTCCCGCGGCTCGAGCTCGAATTCGGCGCAAGGCTCAGCACCGTGAGCTGGGTCGCGGTCGCCTATCTCTTGGCAATGGCGGCGTTCCTGCCGATCTTCGGTCGGCTCGCCGACATGGTAGGGCGCAAGCTCCTGTACACGGGCGGCTTCCTCCTGTTCGTGCTGAGCTCGGCGCTCTGCGGCCTGGCTCCCAGCCTGCCCGTGCTCATCGCCTTCCGGGTCGCACAGGGCATCGGTGCGGCGCTGCTGTCGTCGAACAGCGTCGCGATTGTGGTGACGGCGGCCGGACCCGCGCAGCGCGGACGCGCACTCGGCGTCCTGTCGGCAGCCCAAGCCGTCGGATTAAGCGCCGGCCCGGCCCTCGGCGGCCTCGTCCTGGACCTGCTGGACTGGCGATGGGTGTTCTGGATCAACGTCCCGATCGGACTCGCCGGCACGGTCCTGGGCTGGTTCGTGCTTCCGCCCACCCAGGACTTGCCCGCTGACAGCCGTTTCGACTGGAAGGGCGCATTCCTGATCGCGCCCGCGCTCACCGCATTCGTGGCCGTGCTCCACGAAGGGTACGCATGGGGGGCGACGTCGCCCGCCCTTCTCGGCTGTGCGCTGCTGGCGGTGATCCTGCTGACGCTGTTCGTTCGCGCCGAGCAACGCGCGGATGCGCCGCTGATCGACCTCACGTTATTCCGGCAAAGCGCGTTCTCGGCCGGCAATGTCGCCGGCCTCATGGGCTACGCGGCGCTGTTCGGCCTGTTCTTTTTGATGCCCTTCATCTTCGTGCGCGCCTACCGGGATTCGACGTTCGCCGCGGGTCTGCGGCTTTCCATCGTCCCGGTGATGCTTGGCATGGTCGCGCCGATCGCCGGCGCACTCTACGACCGGCTCGGCCCCCGGCTCCTGACCGTATCGGGCATGCTCATCTGCGTCGTCGCATTGCTGTTGCTCTTCGCCGTGCTGGACGGCGCGCCCGCAAGCCTGCCGCTCGTGATGCTCGCCCTCGCGGTTTTCGGAATCGGCCAGGGGTTGTTCATCTCGCCCAACAACAGCGCGGTCGTGGCCGCCGCGCCAGCGTCTCTGACCGGGGAAGCCGGGGGACTCCTGAACGTGATGCGCTCCTGCGGCATCAGTATTGGCGTTGCGGCCGCCTCCTCGCTGCTCGCTTGGCGGCTCGCGGTCCGCACGGGCTCTGGCCACAACACTCTCCACGCCGAAACGCGCCACCTGTTGGCAGCGGGCCGCGACGTGATTGTCCTCATCGGGAGCTTCGCTGCCATGGCGGGCGCGATTTCGCTCGCACGACTGCCCTCACGGCGACCCGGCAATGCAAAGGATGCATCGGCCTAAGGTCTATTTGAAGCGCTCATCCGGCCTGAACCGCGCTCGCATTCAATTTCGAGGCTAACCCAGCGTTTTGCTTATTAGTCTCCGTACAAATGCCCGCATAATTCATCGAGCGCGCCTTTGCACAAGAGATCGGGATTGCGCTCGCCGGCCTTGGCAAGTTGGACAATTCGTCTGGCGATGATTCCGTCGGCGAAATTGTCTCCAAGCCCAAGGGATACGCGAGTCATTTCGAGCGCGACACCTAGAACCCGCTTGGTTTCGGGACTGGCATCGAAGTCGCCTAGGTAAGGCGTGATGGACATGCCTACCTCCGACAATATCTTGGCAAAAAGCCATTAGCGTGCAACTTTATTATCTTCATTGAAATAATAAGCGACGTTTATAGACGCGCGCCCTAGCGCACCTCGCGGGCCTCTTTGCGCGTCGCGGCATAACCGGGCGTCGGCGTACGGCCCGGCCGCGGCTATAGCTTCCGCCTATACGACCAAAGCGTGACGGGCGTCACAGATTTCTTTCCGATTCCCCCTGTAGGAGTGCTGCTAGAAGCGCGAGGAGAGGAAGACATGACACCGAAACTCGCATGGATCATTTCCACGGTTGTTGTGATCGCGGCATTCGTGGCGATTAACTCATGGGCGGCTGTCCCGAAACATGAGAGCAATTCGGCTGCGCCCATCGCAGCCAAGGGAGCGATTTACCGGCCCGACCTGTGGAAGGTGTACTAGGTCCGCACTCGCCGACCGGGCGGGGGCTTATGGACGCGGCGGTTCTTTTTCATCAAGTCGCCGCTGCCGACTATTCTTCGGCTGCTTGCCCTTGCTGAAGGGCACGATGAACCTCGACAGCCTTTCTGCAAATTCATAGCTGCGGGCCAGAGCCAGCCAGCGCTGCTCCATTTCGAGATAATCATTGATCGCAAATGCGCCGCCTCGGGCCAGGGCCAGTTCCCCGCTCGAAGAACGCCGCGGTCTGACGGCCTCCCTCCGGGCCCGATCAGGTCGAGCAGTGGCGCGGGGCAGCAACCTACATCGATCGCATCTTGCGTGGCGAGAAGCCGGGCAACCTGCCGATTCAGGTGCCAACCAGATACGAGCTGGTGATCAATATGAAGGCTGCCAAGGTGATCGGATTGACCATCCCGCCCGCATTTCCGCTGCGCGCCGACGAGGTGATCGAATAGCGACGCATTTTGCTGCGGAGCATGAGTCCGCTTTTGGCACAAAGCGGACATGTCGAGATGTCTCGGTCCGGCGGTGAAACGCGAAGCTGAAGAAGGCTGGAGATGGCCTCAAGCTTTTTTGACTTGTGTGGCCGTAAAAGCACAGTCCACGACAACTGCTCAGAGTATCTTTAGGGCTAGCTCCAGCGGGGATCGGGGAAAGCCTGCTGCAGCCGAGAGAGCCCCTGGAGTTGTCCCCTTCGGATTTCCTCCAGGGGCTCTCGACCACGGCGCTGGCGTATCCCGCGCAGCGACCGTACCCCGAGGCCACAGATGCTCAGCCCGATTGGTGCCTTCCTTCTTGCCCTAAACCTATTCACCGTGACTACCACTGTGGTGTTCGCTCAGACAGGCTCCACGGCTACGCAGGGCAATTCAACCGCAGCCAATCGCACTGAAATTCATCTTCACAATTACGGTGAGTTCAATAAGGCGTGTGTGGCATGGACTGATGGTTGTCGCAACTGCAGCCGCGACTCGGGTTGCTCGAATATCGGAATCGCGTGCCAACCAACGGAGGTGACGTGCCTGCAACACCTACCCTTGGAGAAAAACGAGCGATAGCACGGCGACGCGGCGACCCATGAGTCAGCAATATGTGGATTGTGCTAGTTCGCTTGTTCACCATTCTCTTCGTGTTGACTCTCGCAGCCTGCGAAAGGAAAGAGGTCGCCTCTCAAGAAGAAAAGGGTAGCGAGGAGCCCCCTGGTCCAGCCAGGTCTCCTGGCCTTCCTGGCCCTGCCGGCTCCCCAGGAGGAACGGCCATTCGCTTCGTCGATGGAGAATGTCGCCAGATCTGCACTGTTGCATGCGAGGCTAACGAACGTATCCTCAATGCGTTTGCCCTAGGCCCGAGCGGCAGTTTTGTTTTTGAAGACGAGAATCGGGCGACGTTCCGGCCACAGCGACAGGGCGCCCCGGTCAGGGTGGTTCTCGCGTGTGCTCACAAGTGAACATTCTGGCGAGTCCTGATCCCCGAGAGCCTTTGACGTGCATGCGGCGCATCAGCGTGCTCCTGCCCGCGACCGCGGACGATCCGGTATGGCAAGCCCGTCTCGCAGCGTTCCATCAGGGGCTCGCGCTATTGGGCTGGAACGTGGGCCGCAACGTGCGCATCGATACTCGCTGGGCCACGACCAATGCCGAGGAAATTCGCCGACACGCGGCGGAATTGGCCCCGCTCGCGCCCGACGTCATCCTGGCTGTTGGTTCCACCGTGGGGCCGTTGCTGGAGGTGAGCCGCGCTGTGCCCATCGTGTTCACACTTGGCAACGATCCGGTCGGTGCCGGCTTGGTCGACAGCTTGGCGCGGCCGGGCGGCAATGCCACCGGTTTCATGGCGTGGGAATTCAGCATAGGCGGGAAATGGCTGGAGCTGCTCAAGCAGATTGCGCCGGGCGTGACGCGAGTGGCGGTGTTGCGGGATGCCAGCGTAGGCTTTGCAACTAGCACATTTGCCGCCATTCAGACCGCGGCCCCGTCGCTCGGGGTGGAGGTGATCCCGGTCAACATGCGCGAGGCGAGCGAGATCGAGCGGTCCGTTACGACTTTCGCACGCTCTCCCTATGGCGGTCTGATCCCGTCGCCGAGCGCTGCGGTGGTGCGGCATCGCGATCTGATCGTCAGGCTGGCGGCTCGGTACAAGCTGCCGGCGGTCTACTGGGAACGCTTCTTCGTCGCTGCCGGCGGCCTGATCTCCTACGGGCCTGATCTCGTCGAGCAGTTTCGGCAAGCGGCCGGCTATGTCGACCGCATCCTCAAGGGCGAGAAGCCGGCCGACCTTCCGGTGCAGGCGCCGACCAAGTACGAGACGGTGCTCAACCTCAAGACCGCCAAGGCGCTGGGTCTCGACGTGCCGCCGACCGTACTCGCCCGCGCCGACGAGGTAATCGAATGAAACGTCGCGAGTGACAACGGCCGTGAACGGTGATGCCGCGTACTGAGAGAGAATCAAATGTCGGCCTATGCAGCAATTACGGCACTGATCTTTGCTATCGTGGCACTGGCCCACATCGCGAGAATAATTAATCGATGGGCGGTGCAGATTGGCCCACTCTCTGTATCCATGTCGGTTTCATGGGTAGGCTTTGTTGTTGCTGGGCTGCTCGCAATTTGGGGCTTCATGCAATTAGGCCAATAAACTCCCAAATTGATGGGGCTGTTTGCTGCACCGCATATGTCCGCTTTTGGACAAAGCGGACATGCCAGTCGTGTCGCTCAATGTCCGCTTTCGGGAGTAAAGCGAGCATCATTTGCCCGTTTCGAGCATTTCCGCGCTTGACCCAAAGCCGACTTGACCGTGAAGCTTGGGCCAGAGCGCTGTAAAAATTGGGCTAGGTCTCTGAAATTGCTGAATTGATACATATAGTTCTGAATCGTCTCCAAGTGTGACTTGCATCACAGGACTGTGACACCGCCGGTGGCATCCTCCATTTCGCAGGCGCCGGCCTGTCGGCCCATGCGCTGCTGCACGAACCGACGGACGATGGTCCGTCACACGGATGGAAGCAACCATGAAGACACTCATCACCGCGCTGGCTCTGGCCGCCTTGATTGCGGCCACCCAGTCCGCAGCGGCAGAACCCGGCGATCGCCGCGACATCGGTCAGCCGGGACAAGGCTATGAAGGTACCTATCAGGGGTACCCCCTGAGCGATTGGTACAGGACTGACTGCTGGTAAAGTCAAATCAGATCGCCACGAAGGCGTCGGGGCTTCGCAGCGAGCCGCTCTTGGGCGGCCGGCTCGCGGGCCGGCCGCGCAACCTCGAAACACTCGAGCAGGAGGTGCGGCCATGAAAACGATCGTGAAGACGATAGCGACACGCTATGCGATGACAGTCGGACTGGCCGGCGCGCTGGCGCTGACCGCGGCGAGCTACTCGTTCGCTCAAATTCGAACGGGAGCAGAGGGGCGCACCACCGTGTCCCAGTATTGCGCGCCGCCGGACGAGGAGAGCCCCGACGCCCGCAGGTTCTATTGTCGCAGCGGGGTATGACTGCGCAGCGGCTTTTCCGCCTACGGTGCACCGCCGCCGGCCTGCCTAAGCCGCGCGCGCAAGCAAATCGATACGCCCGCGTGACGCGTTGCCATCCGCTTTGCGCCGCGATGGCCGGCGGCCTATCCTCAACAAAAATAAAGAACATGGAGGGAGGTCGTGCCGCGATTTTTTATCGCGTCGTTCTTCGCCGTCGTTTCGCTCGCCCTGTGTGCGACCGCGCCGGCCCAGGACTATCCCACCCGACCCCTCAGGCTCATCATCCCTCTGGGCGCCGGCGGAGGGGGAGACGTGTTCACGCGAGCGCTCGCCGACGAGCTGTCGAAGGCGTTGCGCCAGCCGGTGGTGGTGGAGAACAGGCCCGGCGGCGCGCTGAACATCGGCACGCGGGCGTGCGCCGAAGCGGCTGCGGACGGCTACACCGTCTGCGTCCTTTCGAGCGAGCCGATGGTCTACAATCAATTCGCGTTCAAGAGCCTTCCGTTCGATCCCGAGAGGGATTTCGAGCCGATCAGCCTTTTGTTTTTCAACACGCTGGCGCTGGTCACCAACCGCTCCCTCAAGGTGCGGACAATTCCGGAGCTGGTGGCGTTGGCGAAGGCCAAGCCCGGCACGCTGAGCTACGGCACGTTTTCGTTTCCGCTCGCGCATTTCATGGAGAAGCTCAAGCAGGAGACCGGCGCCGATATCGTGCGCATCCCGTTCAGGAGCGGCAACGAGGTGGTCAACGCGGTGCTGTCCGGGTCGACCCCGGTTGCGATTCTGGCGCTCTCCAACATGGTCCCACAGCTGCAAAGCGGCCACATCACCGCCCTCGTTGTCACCGGCAAAACCCGCTCGCCGCTTTTTCCCGATATTCCCACGCTGGCGGAGGTCCGCGGCGGCGAAAATTATCCCGCGACGTGGTTCGGCTTGTTCGCGCCGGCCGGGACGCCGAAGCCGATCATCGCCCACCTCGCGCATGAGGTTGCCCGCATCGTCGATGATCGCGACTTCCGGCAACGAATGTACATCGATCGTGCCGTCGAACCGTCGGGGGTCAGATTGGAGGAATTCGCGCACTTCATTCGCGACGAGCGCGAGGCCGCCGAACGGATGGTCAGAGAGTCGGGACTGCAGCCGAAATAAGCGTGCGGAATTCGAGCTCGAGCCGCAGGAGCAGCATCCGTGCGAAGCTGGAGTCGGCCTGGCCCACGCAGAGTCTCAGCTCCTAATCCCCCACAGCTTGCACAGCTCATCCAAAGCCGTTTTCATCCGTTCGACAGCAGCCGCATAGGCTTGCGGCCGACTGCTCCAGCCCAATGTCTGGCCGACCTGCTCCAGCGCAATTTCCCGGCACACCGCCCATTCCAATACGTGCGATCCGATCTTGCCGACGGCTTGCGCGGCCTCCCGGTATCTTTGCCGATGGAAGAGTTGGTTTTCCGTCTTCGCCATCCCCGAATAGGCGCCGACGTCGATGGCAAACACGCGATTGAGATCAATCGATTCCAATCGGTCGGCAAGGCCGGCGTGATACCAGTGATGGCGATATTTCTGCCCGGCTGAATATTGCTCTGGCGTGAGAGCGTTGCGCGCGAAAGCGCGTTCCAATGGGCTGTCCCGCATGGTGATCTGGCCGGTGTCGCCGCGCTCGAAATCCTTCCCGGCGCGACGAAGCCGTTCCGGCGTTGGCAGCGCGCGCCGCTCGACCAGCGGCTCCTTTCGGCTCTTCATCGATTTCCGTACCCGCATGTCGAAGTGTCTTGATCGCTCGCTCATTTTTTCTCTCCGGTCGATCGGCGTAGACTGGCAGTTTCGCTGCTAGGCATGAGGGACCTATCTGCGTCGCGGGTGGCGTGCCGCGGGCGCGACGTCGTGTCGACTCCCCCCGCCGCCGATAGGCGCGCGCGGAGTGCTCGGCGCAGTACGGCTTGTTGCGAAGCGGTTGCGCTCCACAGAAGAAGAAGCGAGAGGACCTCGGATCGCCGACCGGCCAACGGCAGGTATGCTCGCTCAATTCGAGCAGCGAGCGGCGCTGGCGGCGCGGGATACGCGCGTCCACACCCTTAGTCTCGACATAGGGCTTGGCGTTGAAGACCCAGGCCGGCGGCGGTCCTTTCCGGAACCACCAGGCGGCGCGCTGTGCGTGTACGGGCCTATCGCCGGGACGCGTGTTGGCTGTGTAGCGTCTGCCGGGCGCGCCGCCGTAAGGCGAAAGCGTGGAAATCCCGAGGCGATGGATCTTGGAGATGACCGCGTTGCAGGTGATGCCATGACCCAACTCCGCGGCGATCTCGCGCACGCGGGCGCCTCGTCGCCAGCGTCGCCGCAACAGCCGGATGCGCTCTGCCGTCCACGGCGAGGCGCGCCGCTGCGGCGTTGGCAGAACCCCTCTCGATAATGGCAACATCACGCCTCCGGATCATTCTTGGAAGGGACTTGACTACAATTTGTCTCCGATGTCAACCACCAA
>Ga0306919_10000239_pt1 | contig 22907 bp, 24 predicted proteins | sample flu12Cox44000172_FD_203764 | JGI IMG/M metagenome (GOLD analysis project Ga0306919, IMG submission 203764) | Lab enrichment of tropical soil microbial communities from Luquillo Experimental Forest, Puerto Rico - flux4day.12C.oxic.44.000.172 (v2)... | ecosystem: Environmental > Terrestrial >... | reverse complement strand
AGTATGGACCCTCAAGGGTAAAAATGGAAACCCTATTGCCTCCGGGGCCAGCGCTTGCTGCGGTTTTGCGCACGACAACTCTTGGATCGTTGCGCTCCACTGGCGATCACGACGTCATTGTGGTTGGGGGCGGGGCTGCGGGAGGGTTAGCCGCGCTTTTGCTCGCTGAGGCGGGTTTGCGCGTCTTGGTTCTTGAGGCTGGGCGTCCCCCAACACCGTCAGGAGCGCCTCTACGGCGATCGGCGGGCAACCTAGTCCGACGGCTGTCTTCGCCGGATGGCTTAAAGCTTCTGCCTCCTGCACTCATCCCAAAGACAAGAGCTGCGTTGAAACTTCTTGGCCGGTGGCGACAACCTGTACAGTCGCGCTGTTACGCTTGGGAACTGGCACCGGAAGCCTTCGTCGACGACCGAGAGCTTCCGTATCTAACGTCACCTGGTCGTCCCTTCGTTTGGATACGCGCCAGGTTATTAGGCGGACGCGTCGCCGTGCCAGGCCATGGTCGCCAGTATTATCGCCTGGGTCCATGCGATTTTTCACCATCCGACGGCATGAGTTCTCCATGGCCGCTACATCCGGGTGAGTTAGATCCATGGTACTGTCTCGTCGAGCGTCGGTTAGGTCTCGCCGGCAGATACGATGGACTTTCGTGGTTACCGGACAGTGAGCTCTCTAAAGTTATTGAGCCGACACTGGCTGAAACTGAACTGCAAGAAAAGATCCGCGCCCGATGGCCCGGGAGTCGACCTGTACTAAGTCGCTACGCCTCCCCGTTGAATAGCCTCGAAGCTGCTGCGTTGACCGGAAGATTGCAGTGCCGTCAGGGTGCTATTGTGCGCGAGGTCCTGGTAGACGATCGCACTGTTCGAGGTGTCACCTGGATTGATCAGCAAAGTGGCACCGAACAGCGAGCCCACGCTGCATTGGTGTTCCTCTGTGCCTCAAGCTTGGAGTCGACACGTATTCTTATGCTTTCAAGGTCGGAGCGTTGTCCGAACGGACTTACGGCCAATTCTGGGGTGCTGGGCCACTATCTCATGGATCATGTGGTGCTAAGCGCATACGGGGTTGGGGCAGAGCTCCCGCCAGGCGCCACTTTAGAAGATGGCCGATGCATTTATTTGTCTCGGTTTGACGCCCGGAACCTAGATTCGCCCCCTCCGGGACGGGGTTTTGGTATCCAGCTATATCAGTACGCCGGACTGGGTGGGCGGTCCCATTTCTTGGCCGTCTCTTTCGCTGAAATGCTACCGCGAGCGGACAATCGAGTCGTTATCGACTATAGCCGCCGAGACGCTTGGGGTGTACCGGTGCTAAAAATTGATTGCGCGTACGGCGAGGCAGAATTAGCCCAAGCGCGCGATCAAGCGGCGGCGTTACGAGAACTTGCCGACCTAGCAAGCGTCAAAATTTTGAGAATAAACGATTCACCCGCACCTCCTGGAAGCGCGGTGCACGAATGCGGCACCGCCCGAATGGGTGATGATCCTGAGAGCTCCATAGTTGATCGCCATAACGAATCCTGGGAGGCGCAAGGGCTATATGTCACCGACGCCGCTTGCTTTCCGTCACAAGGCAATCAAAATCCGACACTAACAATCCTCGCGCTCACCGCCCGCGCTTGCGATCACGCGCTTCGCTCAAGGTACGGCGGAACAATCGGCGTTGATGCATCGATTACTGGGTAAGCAATTACGTCCAGGTGCACCGAAACTGCCAGGCGTTCACCTAATACCCCGGACGTTGGGCGGACGATTGAGCGTGGCGTTTAAGTTCAGCAACGCTTTCTCGCTCCTCGGAAGGAGCCCGACCCTCGATCACCGCTGAATAAAGGTTGCGAACTTGCGCGGCAACTGTCTTCCAATCGAATCTCACCGCCTGAGTTCTGGCGGCGTCACGGAAGGACGCCGCTACTTCTCTGTCGATGGTTATTCGCCTCAGCAAATCCATGACGCCAGTTACATCACTCTTAGGCAGCAGCCAACCGCAGTTCTCATTGACATAATCAAACATGCCACCTATGGCAGTCGAGATAACCGGTGTGCCGCACGCCAGAGACTCAAGGACTGCGTTATTTGCCGTTGCATCGATGACGGGAACGAAAAGAGCGTCAGCACTTCGATAAAGCGCGATCAACTCTGATTCAGGTATTTGGAAGTGAAAAGAGATATTCGAACAGCCAGTAAAATATGGAGCCAACTCTTTCTTCGTGATCACATGGAAATCGATCGGCAAGCCTTGGTTATTAGAACTGTCAATTACCTTATGGATGAGTTCCCAATCTCGCAGATGTTCTCCTACGATTAAAATCATGACTCGTTTTCGGTCAGCGATTGTGCCGCCCGGGGAAAATCGGTTGGTGTCGATCCCATGCGGAATATATACGACCTTTTTTGCCCCTATCCATTTTTCGAAACCTTCAATTTGGCCTGACGAGACTACGATTGCCGCATTGATGCGCGTCGCGAGCCCCTTCTGAAACCTCTCGAACCGGTGGGTAATCCGATGGCTTGGTTGGTGAAATGTGACAACCAGAGGACAGCGCAAAAGTCGACGCCAACGAAGTAGTTGGTCGAGCTGTTCATCACCGTACAGCACGTGAAGTAGATCCGGAGGATTAAGCGCGCCGCGCGCCAATACATTGGCTTCGGCTAGCAAATCGCCGAATTGGTAGTCAAAGAGATAGGCGCCAGTCTCGGTCCGATCGCGCCACAGTTTTTGCCCAACCTGGCTCACGATGCCGTCTATCTTCTGGCGTGAAACTACTTTCGCACCTACTTCTGTCGCCAAGCGATCGTATCCGCCGGATGAGGTGTGGTGCTTCCATCGTTTAGCAAGGCAGGTGACACGCATCACGATGAATTCGATTTCCGCGCCGGATTATAATGAATTCGATTTCCGCGCCGGATTATAGAGGATCTCGTCATCTCGCGCGATGGGCGCTTCCTTTGGATACGCAGGTTTTTGTCCAATTATTGCTGCATCCAATGCAATCAATTGATGGCGCTGCCATTCGCTGGCCGCGGCAAGTGCACGCTCAGATATTTTCAACCGCGTGTCTTTGCATTCCAGAAGTTCTAGAACCCGTCCGGTAAATGTATCCGGATCGTCGGCTACTGAGATCGCTTCGAGGCCCCGCCCGCCAGCCGAAGTAGCCATTATGGGCTTTCCGTAGCTCAATGCTTCAATTGTTTTTACCGGGAAGGCCTGTGCCGAACTTGACCGGATTTATCACGACTGCGGCCCGCGCGTAGGTGTCAACTAATGAATCCTGATTTCCGGGCAATGACAGCCAGTTAGGCCACCTGCGGACACGACCTACCTCGCCGGCGACAACTAGCTCGCTGTCGGCCCTTTTCTTTTGAATATGGGGGAATACTGCGCCCAAAATCCATTCCAATGCTTGCACGTTGATAGGATTGGCGGACCCCACAAATAAAATACGGGAGGTCTGGTAAGGGTTGAATATCAACACCACCGTATTTAAATTCCTTCTTGCTTCGATGAGGAACTTCTTTGCTCGTGTGCGAAAAACCGCGGCCATACTACATGCCAGCAGCGCTTGCCCAAATTCCGGACGGTTTTCCCCCGAATGTTCGGAACCGTCGCGCAATCCATCGTCTGCAAACCGGAGCTAGCCGAGTACCATTTGGAGTATCAGATGAGCCGCGACTCTTCAGGTCTTTGCGAAGTTCGCGTCCCTACGTTTCGGAGGCACAAGCTCCTAAGAAGGGCACTTCTATCCCTCCTAGAACAAACTTATAGGCATTGGCGGTGCGTCGTTCTTGATGATTGCCCGGATGGATCTGCTCGATCGATTGTCGAGGCCATACAAGATCACAGAATAGATCATTTGCAAAATCCGCAGCGACTTGGTGCCGTTGGCAACATTGACAAATCGTTCTTTCGCGGGCCGATGTTAGGTGGCGACTATGCATTTGTATTGGAGGATGACAACTATCTGCTCCCAGATCATATTGAAAGATCGATCGGTATTTTGAGTGAGAACAACGCGAGCGTCGCCTTTTGTAATCAGTACTGCGAAATGGTCGACGTTCCGGGAGAGCCTGGGCGAATTGGAAAAGAGAAAACCCTCAATTGGATGTACGAGGAAGGCATTTACAGTCCTGATGAATTACTTCTGGCCCTCCTTTTCTCACACGGATTTTCGAATGGCGCGGCATTTTGGCGGACGGATTGCCTTTCAGACTTTCAAATTGGCGAGGCGACAAGACGAGAAGGAATACAGGAGAGCTTGCGCCTCCTGCGGCTGAGAGAGCCCGTCTATGTTTCGCTGCAGCCGACCTCGGTTTGGCGCTCCAGAGACCCCCAGAAATCTTCCGCCTGCCGCAAGCCAATCTTCGCCAGATTTTGGCATTTCGCTTCGAATGGGATTCAACGCGTTATGGCAGAGACGGAGGGGATCCACTGTCGATCCGCGGCTCTGAGACGATTGGACAAGGAACGGGTGCTCAATTACATAGCCAGAAATACAAGCCCGGATTTTTTCTATCGCGTCGCGGGCATCGAACGAACTATGCTACTTTGTGGTTATAACACCAAGCTGACGAGTCGATCGCAGGCCGATCGGTTGACTTGGCTCCTGATGGGGCGTATAGTTAGGTATCTAATTCCGACTCGGCTTAGACTATAAATTGTGAAACATTAGCCTCGCGACCAATGCGTCGCCATCATGCATCGGTGAAACGCTTTTCGTCTTTGCCGGTTGGATCATACAGACGAGTTGCGACGGCTTCGCCGGATGTATCAGCCGGTTGGATTCGACCTGCGGGCATCTGTCGCAGATTGAGCGCATATTTGGCGGACCGATCCTAGCAGCAGAACAAGCTCTTACCCACCGAGAATGTCTCTCACGTTGACACCCCGATCCACATCATTACTTCTGCTTTTCTCCTTGCTTATTGCGAGCACTTGGGATCCTGGCCGCGCAACGACGAGTTACTATTTCTCTGCGTCCGGTAGCGACAGCAATAATTGCAGATCGCCTGCATCTCCATGTCGTACCATCCGCAAAATGAATTCCCTTACCTATGAGGCAGGGGATTCGATCCTTTTTCACGGCGGCGATAGTTTCACCGGCTGCGTGATGATAAACCCTACGAGGGTGCCAAGCAAGGGATCGGCGTCAAATCCGATCACGCTTGATTCGTACGGCAGCGGCAATGCGACGCTGTTATCTAATTGCCCCGGTAACCTGCATGCACTTCTCACGATTGACGGTGTCAGCGGGGTCACGGTTCAGAATCTTATTCTGTCGGCCAATGGGACTCAGACCACATATGGCGTTTTGGTGCAGAACAGCTACAGTACCACGGCGCCCGTCGATACAATCGTTATCCAGAACACTGATATCAGTGGCTTCCATTGTTGCGGCACCACCCCTGGACAATATGGTTCTGAGATATTTATCGCCGGTCAAGCCTACGCAACTGGTGGAAATTGCGGGCCACTCAACAACATACAGGTTCTCAATAATAAGTTGCATGGAGCCGCGGGACCGACGAGCCCCGATGACAATGGCATCACTGGTTCTGGCTGCGGCGGGCAATATAATGTCACCAATGTCAAATACTCTGGCAACGAGGTCTGGAATATCGGTGGCCACAGTGGATCCACTGTGTCGGGCAATGGTATCGTTGCGAACCGAGTCGCTAATGGCGAACTGTCATTCAATATCGTCCACGATCTTGGCGGGAATAATCGAGGTTGCCCTGGCCCGGTCGGTATCTGGGCGTGGCAGTCCGACAACATCGTCATCAAGTTCAACGAGGTCTATCGCATGCAGCAGTTGACGCCCCCCGCTGTGATGGGATGTGATTGGGCGGCGTACGATTTCGATGAAGGCGTAACCAATTCGATTTACGAGTACAACTACAGCCACGACAACGGTGGAGCGGCAATCCTGGTCTATAATGCGGGCGGCGGCAATGTCTTTCGCTACAACGTCTCGGAGAACGACGATAATCAGATGTTGGGCGGCAGTGGCGTCTACGCCATCGGTATTCCCGGCGGCTCGCTTTCCATCTACAACAATACAGTTTATCGCAGCGGTGTTTTCAGCTCCGCGACGCCGTCGTGCTATACCTTCGGTGCGCCGCCAAGCGCCGTCTATCCGACTGGAATCGTGTTGGCGAACAATCTCTGCATCATTCCAGCAAGCAGCACGGCGGAAGGATTTGCGCGCTATATCGATGTCAATAACGGCACCGACATCCGCAATGTGACAATCAAGAACAACTTGTATTACAGTCCAAGCGCGGTTTGGTGGATCAACGCGCGTTACGACACGCTTGCCCAAGTACAGGCGGCTGGCTGGGAGCAGGGCTCTATCGTCGCCGCATCATCGCCGGCGGTGAATGCCGGGTTCGGTGGAACATGCAATTGGTCGCCACCGCTCGCCAACGGCCCGCAGCCGTGTCCGTCGGCATACCAGCTTGTGACCGGCGCTCCCGGCATCGGTGCGGCACTCAATCTTACGCAGCCACCCCATAATTTCAATGTTGGAACGCGGGACTATTGGGGAACGGCGATTCCGCACACGCTCGGCAACGGGTACAACATGGGCGCTAATGGCGCAAGGCATTGACGATGCGCGCATATTTGTTCGCGGCCGCCCTCGTGGCGGCTTTTCATGCCTGATGCCGTCGCCGGTGCCAACATCGAGCACCTCAGCCCTGATAGAAATTTCTTTTGCTAGGTTTGCCACGAGAATTCGTACTCGCCGGCCGAAAACAAGCGCACCGTGGGCTCTGGTCAAAATGTCCCTTCCAGCGATCATGGCAATTTTGCCAATGACTTCTACCCCTTGCTTCGAGCGTTAGCGTTAGGTTCGATGGGGCATGGATGCCATCACACGAGTCCAAATAGCTTCTGCCAATACTAAGCGCGACGCCTCAATTGATGCGTTCCGTGTCATAGCATTCTGCGCAATAGTCCTAATACACGGTGCAGCCTTTAAAGATCCCAATCCAGTATCGCTTGGGCATGCGATTGTCTCGCTGTCCAGCTTTGCGGTACCGTATTTTTTCATTGTTGCCGGATATTTTTCGGCAAAATCGATTAGGACGCCTCGGACGGCATTATGGAGATTGTTCAAACGATTGGTTCCTTTGTTCATCGGATGGGGCTTATTTTACACGTTGCTTTTTAAGGGAAGCCTCTCCGACCTGTTGACACCAAACGGCGCTGCCCACTTCCTCTACACTGGCGGAGCCGCTTATCACCTTTGGTTCCTACCGGCGCTAGGCTTTGGCTTAGCAATCTATTTGCTGACTAAGGATCGCGTTACTTTGCGCACTCAGCTTGGATTGGCCGCAGTCCTATATCTATTCGGCTATCTTTTCGGGCCGGCGCACTCAGCTTTTCACCTGCCCGCTGCGCCATTGGGCGTTCGGAATGGACCTTTTGTCTCTTATACCTTTGTCTTAATGGGGGCTGTCCTCGCCAGCCATCCAGTGCGTCTTTCTGCGCAACTATCGATCGTGCTATTCGTGGGCGCCGCAGCCGTTCATCTGGCAGAAGGATTCATTCTTCACTTGATGGGGGGACTTCCGATCGACGGTGTTGGATATCAACTATCCACTGTCCCGTACGCGTTGTCTGCATTCCTGCTGGCAACATCGTTCCCGAGCCGCCTTTTCGGCAGTCTCGGCTTGTCAGCGCTTGGATATTATCTAATCCACCCGCTATTCCTGTACCTGCTGCAATTCGGGTTTCCTTCAGAGAACCTTCGAGACCGACTCATTATCGCGCTCCTAACAATTGTTGCTTCTATTATTAGCGTCCAACTTCTGAACCGATTCAGATGGACGCGTCTGTTGGTAAATTAAGGCTCAAGGCTCTCCGGGAGATCAGGACGGGGATCGGATTCAAGGTGGCGAACCCAGGTTTAATCGCGGGGGACGCTGACGCCGGGCCGTCGGCTCCTTTGAGCATTCAAGGCGCCAATCCTCGGAGGCCGAGAAAGTATCATCGAGGATGGCGGGCGCCCCTGCCCAGGAGAAAATCGACAAACCCACCGGCACATTCTTGCGGCCGCGGAGCGACATTGCCCCGCTCGAACTGCTCGCGTAACTGAACCGAGCAAACTAAATATCTCCCGCTATCTCTCGGTAATTGACCAACCTTGGTCGCGGCGGTGATGGCTCTTATACCGAGCTGGCTGGGGCGAGCGGCTAGTCCGAGCGAGATCGCAGTCATTGAGCCCCCATTTAATCGAAACGAGTTGTTAGCGCCTTTACACCTCAAAATTTAACGAACGATGGAGATGGAAACTCGGCCGAATCCATCGTCCTAGACCAAGCCGGAAATTAGTCCTTTTTGGATCTGAAATTTGGAGCGCTAATCAATTTGGAAAAGAGTGTCAGCAAAATCGTGGTCAGAGGTCCATATTTCACCACCGGAGGCAGTCGCTCTGTCATGCGCCAACCCGCGCAAGCGTTTGAGGTGATAACAATCCATCACTTCGTTGTCTTCGTCGCCAGAGGCTATCGCTATGACATACATTGCAGTGACTGGAGATAGGCCCTCAACCATGCACGTCACTGAACTTGGGACCGCCATCATATCTCGGTCTCAATAATTGCCGAGAGAAATGCTGTAAACGCGAGCTGCAGCGCTAAAGCGATGCTTGCGATCGATACGGTCAATATTTTGATGATCACGCCGTATTGAAGGTGACCGAAACCGACATCCGCCCATTGCACGACACACCAAACCATGCCGCCGAGGCCAAGCAAGCCAATGATTAGCGCAACGACCAGCACGCGCTCCAATGTGAGGGGGACCGGGTACCGCTCTACAACCTGGAACGCGGCAGCAGCCCGCGCGCCGCGGCGTACCGACGTACGATGACTGCAAAAGAGATGCACTGCATCCCGATCAAGATGGTGACAGCGCTAACCAGAAACGTGTGAATGTCGAGACTGATGTTCGGCGTGATGTAAATCGGACCAGGGAGAAGGAGGATCGAAAATGCGACTCCGAAGAGTAGGAGCGCGAGCCCTGGATAGAAGAATAACCAACGGGGCGAGAATATTAGTAAGAATCGCAAGTGCTGCCAGCCGTCTCACGTGTGCAGATACGGACGTCTTGAGCGTCCGTCTTTCTTCAGAGTGGTCGGCACTTCCGCGATACGCATGCGTGCCAAACGGCACCTCACGACCATCTCACTGGCAAATTCCATCCCGTGACTGCGAAGCTTGAGATTGCGGATGGCGCTTGTGTTGAAACCACGCAGTCCGCAGTGGAAATCGCCGAGCTTCGCCCTGAAAAAGATACGACCTATGAAACTCAGGAGAGGATTGCCCAGCCAACGATGGAGCGCGGGCATGGCCCCTCTCTCTATGCCGCCTTTGAACCTGTTCCCCATAACATGATCGTATCCTTCTCGCAGCTTAGCTACGAACCCATCGAGCCGCGAAAAGTCATAGGAATCATCGGCGTCACCCATGATCACGAAACGCCCTTTCGCTGCTTCAATGCCGCCGGTAAGGGCCGCTCCATAGCCGCCTTCAGAAATAGATACGACTCTCGCGCCGAAACGTTGCGCAATGGCCTGGGAACCGTCGGTCGAGCCATTGTCGGCGATTAATATCTCGCCACGGATGTGAGACCTTGACAAATAACTCGATGCCTTCTTCACAAAATTGGCAATAGTTTCTGCCTCGTTTAGACAAGGCATTAGGATTGTCAATCCGGTAGGAGTACTTTGCGTATCACATAGCATCCGCTGGATTACTCACCGCAGGGGGTGCGTGTGCGATGAGGCTTCCGCAGGCGACCCAGCAGGAAGATCATACCGGTAGCCGCCGCCTCGCAACCGCGTCCGCAATGTTAGTATGTGTTCATTAAAAGATATGATAACATACGGGTCGGTAGAGAGAAAGATCAAACTTGGGTCACAGTCGCGACCATCAACCTCGACTTGGATTCTGCGGTGGCTGCCAAAATTGCCTATTTCAACCATGACCTCTCGGACCCAGCCGTTCAGCGCCGCATCCGAATGCTGTTGGCCGGCGGGGCCGCTGTCACGGCAATTGGGTTCCAGCGCGATTCTGACCCGGCAGCAGCAGCGATCGATGGGATCGTCTCGATCGACCTCGGGCGAACTGCAGACGGCATGCTGCTGAGACGAGGGTTATCGGTCGCTGGAACTCTGGCCAGGCTGGGCGGCCTCGCTGAGCATGTGCGCGGCGCCGACGTGATCCTGGCCCGCAACCTCGAGATGCTGGCGCTCGCAATTCGCGCTCGGAAGCTTCACGCTCCGACGGCGCCAGTCGTGTACGAATGCCTCGACCTCCACCGCATGCTTCTGTCCAAGCGTCTCGAGGGGCGTTTGCTGAGATCGCTCGAGACCAGGCTCTGGCGAGAGGTAAACCTGTTGCTTACGAGTTCACCGGCATTCGTCCATAATTATTTCATTCCCCGTGGCTTTCGGTCTCCAATACGTCTCGTCGAAAACAAAGTGCTCATGCTCGATAAACTCCACCAACCAGATCGAAAGAGGCCGCCCGCGGGGCCGCCTTGGCGCATTGGATGGTTCGGGATCATTCGCTGTCGCCGAAGTTTGGACATGCTGTGTTCGCTGGCACGAGGCGCTGCGGGTAAGATTGAAATAATCATTCGAGGCCGTCCGACCAAAGTGGTCTTTCACGACCTCGATGAAATAATCGCTGGTTCTCCGCATGTTCATTTTGCTGGCCCCTACCATAGCCCGGCCGATTTGCCAGCCATTTACGGCGACGCTCATTTCACATGGGCGATCGATTATTATGAAGCCGGACAGAACTCGACCTGGCTGCTACCCAATCGCATTTACGAAGGAAGCCTCTACGGCACAGTGCCCATCGCACTAGCGGGGATTGAGACCGGCCACTGGTTGGCGAAGCGGGGCGCGGGCGTCATCTTAGACGAGCCCGTGGAGCAACAGCTCATCGATTTCTTCCGGTATCTCAACAATAAGACCTACTCCAAGCTCGCAGACCAAGTGGAAGCGCTGCCGCGCACAGACTTGGTAAGTGGCCAAGCCGACTGCTGCGCGCTCGTGGAGGCACTCTGTGCCGCTCAATATAGCGCTCCGCTCGCTAGCTCGGACCAAACCATCCCTGAAATAAGCTTGAAACACTAGCGCCAAGGGATGCCGCCTCATCCAAAATGGAGCGAAATGAAATGTGGCCTCAGCGTTCCACCTCATGCTCTGCACTAATACGTTCCCGTCACCCATGGGTGATATAGAGTATGACGAGCCACCTACATACCATATCTTCGCCGGCCCCGAATCGTAACGGCATGGCCATACAACGCCAGGCAACATTCGAAGGGTCGACAGCATCGGTCCTTGTTGTCATTCCCTGCCTCAACGAGGAAGAGCACCTCTATGGCGTGATCGGCCAGCTACTGGCCGACGCAGACCGCATCAATTTAGCGATTATCGTTGCTGATGGAGGAAGCACCGACGGCAGCCGCGCCATTGCTCGGGATTACATGGCACGCGACCGCCGCGTCATACTAATGGACAATCCGAAGAGGATTCAAAGCGCAGGAGTGAACAGCGCAGTTGCGAGATATGGGAGCAACTTCAATTTTCTTATCCGTGTCGATGCCCATGCGAGGTATTCAAATCGGTTTTGTGAACGCCTCTTGAACGTGCAGGCTCGAACACGGGCTGATTCCATTGTTGTGAGCATGCAGACCGTGGGAAACAGCTGCTTTCAGCGTGCGGCCGCCGCTGCACAAAATTCGATCCTCGGCAACGGCGGCGCGTTACATCGCAACGTCGCCCGGGAGGGCTGGGTCGATCATGGGCATCACGCGTTGATGACGATCAGAGCCTTCAAGGCAGTGGGTGGCTATGATGATTCATTCTCTCACGTTGAGGACGTTGAGCTGGATATCAGGCTGAGGACCTCCGGATTTGCCATCTTTCTGACGGGTGAAGTTGAAGTTACTTATTACCCGCGCCGCACGATGGCCGCTCTCTTTCGCCAATATCGAAACGTTGGTTGCGGCCGAGCCCGCAATTTCCTCAAGCATCGAAAGAGCGCGAAGATCCGACATTTGATTCTGGCTGGGATTGCTCCTGCCCTGAGTTTGCTACTGCTGGCGCCGTTCTCTTTCATCTTTGCCCTCCCAGCGCTGAGCTGGGCACTGTTGTGTCTTGGCTATGGCCTTGTGCTCGGCGTTCGCCAACGCGATCCCTGCGCCGCCGCGGCAGGCGTCGCTGCGATCGCGATGCAGATTGGCTGGTCAGTCGGATTCTTTGAGGGACTCAAGGCGGGACTATGGCGGGACAAGACGCAGACGCGTGAGCGGATCGCCTGATGAGAGCACCAGACGCGCACAACCATACCGCGCCACAGCCGCCGACCGTCAGCATTGTCATGGCCAACTATAACGGCGCGGCGCACCTGGCCGATGCCATCCGGTCGGCCCAAAGCCAAAGCTTGCGCGATCTCGAAATCATCGTATCCGACGATGCGTCGAGCGACGAAAGTATCGCGATAGCGACGGAATTGATGGCGGAAGACCTGCGAATTCGCCTGGTGCGGAGTTGCCACAATGGAGGACCAGCTGCCGCGCGCAACAGAGCGTTCGCCCTCGCGCAGGGCGAATGGATTGCCGTCATGGACAGCGACGACCTCATGCACCCCGATCGGTTGATGACGCTTGTAGAGATGGCGCGCCGTGACAAAGCCGACATGGTGGCTGACAACGTCGTCGAGTTTGATACGAGTGGGTCCAAGACGCCACATCCACTACTCTCGGGCCGGTGGGCACAAGAACCATTCTGGGTCGAAATCTGCCGCTATATCCAGTTCAATCATTTGTACGGTCGAGGACCAGCGCTCGGCTATCTCAAGCCGCTGTTCCGGAAAACGATCCTGACTGGTCCAACAGCCTACTATGACGAGACCTTGAGGATCGCCGAAGATTATAATTTGGTGCTGAGGTTGCTTTATGCAGGCAGGCGAATGCGAGTCTATCCCCTGCCCCTCTATTTCTATCGCAAACACAGTACCTCGATATCCCACCGCTTGAATGAAAGGGCCCTCGAGGCGCTCAAGGCGACTGACGCGCGATTTCTCGACAAGATTTTCCGCGAAAATCAACCAGTTGCTAGAGCGGTCAAACGCCGCATGAGGTCAGTCGAGACTGCGTTGGCCTTTGAAAAGCTGCTCAATGCGCTCAAGTCACGGAACTGGCCGGCTGCCATCGGCATTGCATTGACAAAACCACGGGCCGCCGCGCTCCTCCGCCTCCCGCTCGGTGTTCGCATGCGCGGTCTCGCTCCATCGCGAGTGCGCCGCATCACCGTCCCTCATCCGCTCGTTCCAATCACGTCCAGGTTGTCACATGAGAATCAAAGAGGTACCGGCCGTACAACAGATCCGTCGTGACGTCACCTGCTTCCCTGCCGTCTTGACAATCGATTGGATACGCGCATACCGGCGCGCCACAGGACTGTACGGAGCGCTCCTTCCGCGTTCGGCTCGCGTCCGAAGGAAGGTAGAGCAGACAACCCGTTAACATGAGATGGCAAACTCCACGCATTCCAAAGCAATTGAACTGACAGTCTGTATTTGTACTTTCCGAAGGCCGAGCGTTTTGTCCACGATCGGCAGTATTGCTAAGCAGTCAGAACTGCCGAACGTAAATGTTCGCATCCTCGTCGTCGATAATGATTCCGAGCCGACGGCCCTTAACACCGTAACAGAATTCCGTAATCGAACAGCTATTCACGTGGACTACAAACATGTTGCTGGCCAGAATATTTCAATGGCGCGCAACGCAGGACTCGACGCAGCCACCACACCTTGGCTCGTCTTCGTGGACGACGATGAATACGCCTCAACAGACTGGCTTGCTGAGCTAGTCGCGAGTCGGGACGGCGCTAACGCCGTATTCGGTCCGTGCGAGGCGATCTACGGCGATGGGACTCCTGACTGGATCAGGCAGGGCGACTATCACTCCAACCGAATTACAGAACGTGGCCGGATCACCACTGGTTACACTTCGAACGTGCTTATTGATATGGCCTTTGTTCGGCGACACAGACTTCGATTCGATCCTGAGCTGGGCCGAACGGGGGGAGAAGATACAATGTTCTTCCACGCGATGTACCGCCAAGGCGGCGTGCTGAGGTACGCCTCCAGCGCGGTTCTGTATGAAAATGTCGTTCAGTCCCGTGCCAATTTTGCTTGGGTCGTGAAGCGCCGCTATCGGGCCGGACAAGCTCGCGCACTTGTGTCGCACAAATTTGACCGTTCTGAGTACACCCGTCTCTCATGGACAGCACCGTTGAAAGTAGCGATCTGCGCCATAATGGCAGCCGTTACGATTCCAAACCGAGCGCGCGCCATGTGGTGGTTGATGCGAGGCATCTTTCACTGTGGAACGGTAAGCTACGCCCTGGGAGCCAGTGTTTACGAGGAATACGGCAAACCGATTGAACCCACCTGATCTCGGTCCGCATTCCACCTTCACATCACAGCATTGAACAACGCGCCGCGTCAAAGTTCAAAAATCTGCTTCAAAATAAGATTGCTCCGTCACTTGTTTGAAGCTGTGCGAGCTGCTGTTTGGGTGTTAGTAGAAAATCCTCCCGCCAAACGAAAAAGGTCCGCCGCAGCCGCAAAGGGAAGACCAACAAGAGGTGGATACCATAGGCCGAGCCCGCGAAACAAAGAACCGAAGGTCGAATGTGACTGCATCCACGACGTATCACTGTCTAAATTTTCGCGGTATTTGCGTGCGACAAGAGTATAGGGCGACAGGTCGAGGTGCAACCTCTCCCAGCTTTCCCTGACACTTTTTGTTGTGCGGCGCTGCCAGTCTTGAATCCAAGGCTTTGGGCCTTGTGAATGGATGAAAGTGGGCGCGCCGAATACAACGTTCGAGAGTCGTTCGGAAATTGTGTAGCCGTGGGAGCCAAAATATTGAATGATATCTTTGCCTCGCTTGAGTATTTTTAGAGGTACATTTGCGTACTCCTGGGAAGCAAGAAGAGCCGTCAGCGCGTCTTGATCCCCTAGCATGTGGGAGGGACGCGGAGGTCGACATGAAATCGGATTTGCCGGATTTTCGTCTGCACGCCGCCAAATGCTCCGGAGGCACCAGTCGCGGCGAGATCAAACAGCTAGTGCTTCGAATTATGGAGGCATACACAGTAACTGGCAAGATTCTTGATTTTGGTGCGGGCACTGGAGAGCTGATAAAAATTTTGACTGAAAATAGCGAGCTAGAGTTGTCTGCTGTTGATATTCTTGACAGGCCGATCGATCTGCCCATCGGGGTGACGTGGCATCAGCAAGATCTGAATGAAGAGCTTTCGAATCTTCGAGGGCCTTTCGACGCTGTAATTTGCAGCGAGGTTATTGAGCACCTGGAAAATCCACGGGCAGTCTTTCGAAACATCGCGGCAGTGCTAAAACCGGGAGGTAAGCTAATTTTGACAATGCCCAATCAGGAAAACATACGGTCGTTTTTGACGCTTATGTTTCGCGGTCACTTTGCATCTTTCATGGGTCCTGAGTATCCTGCGCACATCACCGCCCTGCTTCGAATGGACCTACTTCGAATTTGTCGAGAGACAGGATTTACCGATCCTGTGTGTTATTATTACGCGGAGTATGGATGGATGCCAATAACTAAAATGACTTGGCAACAATTTTCGTTCAATCTGCTTAAAGGACGGCTGTTTAGCGATGCCGTCGGCACGATCGTGCAAAAACTTCCTTGATGCCATTTAGCGGTTTACCTTGCGCAACCGCAGCGGGAGGAGGCTTTTTATTAGCCGGTTCAGGTCAGCGATTATTGCAATAGGTAAGCCGACCAAGCTACATTGCCATAGCCCAACGGCGCGAAGGACGGCGCTCAATGTGTAGTGCACATCTAACCAACTCGCATTGCCCTCCAGGCCCATCCTATATTCTGTAGCGGCAAGCGTGTACGGTGACAAGTCCAGATAAACGGCCTCTAGGTATTCCTTGATGCCATTCGCAGCCACGGATCGCCACTCTCTGATCCATGGCTTGCTAGGTCCTAGAGAGTGTATAAACGCAGGCGATTGACCGAAAAGACACGAGAGCCGCTCCCAAACTGTGAACCCGTATGGTCCAAAATATTGAATAATATCTTGACCTCGCGTCAGTATCTTTAGTGGAATGTGGGCAAATTCGGCAGAAGACAAAAGTGCCGTCCACACCTCTGAATCGCCGTGCATATGCGGCGGACGTGAGCGCCAATCTAGTTGCTGCACTTCCTGGTATTTCCTGGATTCAATCAGTTGCGCCCATCGGCGCAACAGCGGCTCATGAAGGCGTGTAGCCCGAACTACTCCTGCGTTTAACGCGAATGGAAGTACTCGTCCGACTTCAAAGCCCCACCCTCTCGCCCGCCACGCGTCAGTATCGTCGTGCCATCCCCACAAGGACTCCTCAGTCACGACAACCGTGTCTGGTGGGACTTCCGCAAGCAAGCTAACTATGTCTCTGCCGATCACTATGTCTGAATCGATCCAGAGGACTTCATCGTGTCCTTTTTCCATAAGGTGAAGCATTGCCTGAGGCTTGACGTTAAAGCTTCCAGTTAGTTCGACACGATGCGTGCTCAGAGTGACCCGCTGAAAATTTGCCAACCATCTTCGAAAGTTGTGAGTTGCCTGCGGAAAGACGAGATAAACCGGCACGGCCGGCGAATGTTTAGCTAAGCTCATCACGAGAAGCCTGACGGCCGGCTCAAATTTCGCTCGGCTCTCTGTTATGCAGATAATCACTTTATTATATGCTCCACGAGGGGATTCAAGAGACTACACCACTCTAGCAGATGAACACCAAAGGTGGATGCATAAAGTTACGACAGAGTCGGCAATGTCGAGTGCCTCGAAGTGCGGGCAACGCTGTTCCGCCCGCGCCGACGAGCTGATCGAAGAGGCGGTGCGTGGCGCCGCGCCCGCCCAGGCATCGGCCGAAAATTTTGGGGAGCGCCCGCCCAAGCATCGGCCGAAAATTTTGGGGAGTCCAAGTCCACCTGAGGTCGTTGCCGCCGGCTGGAATCTGCTTCATCGCGGGGTAGTTTTTGCGTGGTTCTTGGCCGCCAAGGCGGAGGGAGTAGAAATAAGGCTCTGAAAATCCCGTCTCTTGACACATTTGAATAAGATCGGTTCTCAGCAATGCAGTTATGTGGGCCGGATAGTCTTGGTCCTGAAACGAGGCGAAATGACCACGAAAGATGAAAACCAGAATCCGGAATTGAGCGAGATCTTTCGTCATGCTTGGAATCTAGGCATTAACATTCCTTATCTTTAGACAATTCGCTTGTCCCGGTCCCGGAAATAAGGATCAGCGCAGCACCGTTGCGTGAGCTCGATAGAAAGGACTATCGGCTAAACCCGGCCGAACGCGGATTGGAAATGGCACCAATCTGCTCCTCCACATCACTGCGAAATCTGCCTTCCGCTTCATATCGCTCTCGCGACTGCCGTGCATAGACGAAAGCCGCTAAGAAAATGGCTCCTTCGAATGAAAATTGGGCGAATAAATCGACCTCCAGCATAGACCGGGGAATGATGAATGCCACATATCCAAGGAAAAAACAGCTCGCTGGACTAGGCGAGCGAACTACCCAGCGCATGACTTCGATGGCAGTTATGGCGACCGTAAGAATCGCCAAACCAAGTCCTATATAACCGAGGTCGACCCCCGATTGGTACCAAAGATTATGAAAGTGATACCCAGCTCGTGCCGGTTGGAATTGCCTCCACAAATCCTCAGCGTACGGATTCCCGTGCTGCCAGAACGCTTGAAATCCAACGCCCCCGATGGGATGTTCTTGCATCATCTTTTTAGCGACATTCCAAAGAGGCGTTCTATCCGACAAGGTGGCGCTTTTTCCAGTGATCTGGAGTGCCGATTGAAACAGTTCGTCGCCGAAAACAATAAGGAAGCTGCACAATATCGCAGTCAATAGGGCGCCGGCGCACAGACAAACGACACGCGAACGGGGCGGGAAATGGTGCAAATTGAATGCCAGAAGCGAACAAGCCAATGCACCGAAGAGAGGCACAACAGCGCCTACAGACAGCGCAGCCACGATCAGGACGGACCCGCCGACCACGCCGATGAGCGCTAGTGCTCGCATGAGCCCGCGCTGCCCATGGTCCAGAAGCACCCACACGCCGACTTGAATCAATAGAGCTTGCGTCGTGCCGAAGGCATTTTTCGAGCCGAAAATTCCAATCATAGCCAATCCTTGAGTATTCCATGCCATCCTCGGATCTGCGACACTCGCCGCGTCCGCGAGCAAAAGCGCCGACAGATATACCGTCAAAAACGACTTCGCAGGCAGTGCATGCACCATCACCAGGAAAGCTCCAGTCGAAAATACAAATTGGGTCGAAGCCCGCAGCGTCCAAGCGGGATAGTGAGACCAGAGTACCGACATCGCTGCGAAGAGCACGTAGATCCAAGGTAGCCAAAAACTAAAAATTGCCTTTAGCGCCAGACCCGGACGTGCCAGCCCGTAAACCATCGATCCAGCCATAAACACGATTACTGGTAGCGTAGTTGTAATGCCCAAGAAGCAGAGGGACGCAATTACAACAAACCAGACCCACCACGAGACGTCCAAAGCTAAGCCCCCGATACTCTGGTGGGGAGAGCGAGCGGCTTGATGCAATGTCACAGTGAGCTCGGGAGCTAAGGTTAGATTGAACGGTTTGGCATGGAGCTACCTAGGGCCGCAGCAACCTGTTCGCGAGACCAGAGCCCGAGATATCTCCATAGTTTTTTGCAAATCATGGACGAGGGGGGCGACAATATCCCCGCCGATGTACCGGTTCCATGCGGCAACGTGACATACTTCATCCAGTTGAAATCGCCACAAGGCGCATCAAGAAAAACTTTCACGTTAAGCGTCTTCAGGTAACGTTCTAGCAACGGCCTCAACCGCTCGGTATACGTGAGAGCGCTCCCCCGACCGCTGCGTGACTCGGATGATCCCCAGCGGTTTTCCCCAAAGATCATCTGGAAAGCCTGCTGACCATTGAGATACTCCGAACCAAAACATTTTTCGTCTCGGCGATATATTAAAGGATAGAGAAATGACCACAGCGGGTTGAAGATCGCAGGATTGCGACGCATGAGGTCCTTCAAGACGACACGCATGCTGTGCACGGCTTCTCACCCTCATCCTCACCAGTCATCAACGAGAAATATGCGCGCGAGTATATAGATGCCGACTGCTGCCAGGAGAGATTGCCTAATACATATTTTCTCGGTTGATAAGAGCTTATGCGCTTGCGAAATCGATCCAGCGCTTGTTCGAACTTGGCAAGATCGGCGAACCGATCACCGCATTCTGCGGAAAAAAAAGGTACAGACGATGCCGGGATCATCGCGTTGCTGACCTGCTTCCACAGCGGATCAAGCCAATAGCCATTGTCCCACGCGAGGACCGGAACGTTCGAGGCGAGCGCTTCCTGGTAGGCAAGACCCTGCGTCTCGTGCTCGCAGACGAAAATCATTGCGTGCGACCTCGCCAAAAGTCGCCGATAGGTCTTGTGGTCATGATATTTGTACCGGATGACGTGGGTCCGTAATCCATGGCGAGCAAGTATATCGAGTATCGGCTGTAGCAGCTCGACTGCCAACCTCTCGTGACTCCACCGGATCTTGTCGTAGACAAGGAAGTCGATGTCTTTCGCATGCGAGCTCGTATCGACCCATTCGTCGGTGTCGATCCCAGCGTACCATTGCACGCATGCGTCGCCGTAGACGGGGCGAAACATGTCGTACATCCATTGTGCGAGAACGAGATAAATGCGAAATCGAGGGTCTTCCATCAGACGGGGTGCAAGCATCGGGTGGTCAAATAGGGAAGGCCCCAGTATCGCAGGATTCGGTAAGTTCCAGCCGTCCAAAATGGTGGGAAATCCAACCAACCCGACTGGGTACTCAGGATGCTTGCGTGCAAGCGCAAGATCATTGATACGCACGAGCCAGCCCCGCTTTTCGAGCGCCTGTTTGAGAAGCTCGAAAGAAACGCCAAATCCTGTTTTCTTCTGCCTGGTGTGCGTGAGGTCGTAGACTGGCCGCACAACGCGCTTGAGATAGCGATCGTACTTGAAGAACTTGTCCTTCTCGAATTCCTTATAGAAGAGAAGGATCAGTTTTCTGCCCGCAATAGCTCTTTCGAGCGAACCAAACGGATGTTGCAGCATGGGTCTTCAAGTCGAGAGCCAGTGAGCGTTACCAAACGCCCCCTATCTACGTTTGTTATGTGATATGTGATTAACATATGCTTGGAGCTTTGTCATCTTCCATAAGTTTAGGCAAATGACCAGGCTACGCAAATTGACCGTGGTTGGTTCCAAGCTCGGGGCCAGCTACCGAGGCGTCCGAGTGGTATTCTGCTCCATGATTTTTTCGGTTATCGGTCGGATGACCAGCGGTATCCTCGGCGTCGCACTGTTTGCAGCAGCCGGCATATCGGCATTCGCGCAGGACGACGCCGCCTTTCGCTATAATCGCCTGCTCGGCCGAGGCATTAATCTCGGGAATGCCCTGGACGCACCACGTGAGGGAGCCTGGGGTGTCACGCTCAAGGCCGACTATTTTCGCTTGATAAGGAAGGCGGGGTTCAATTCGGTGCGCATTCCCATCCGCTGGTCGACGCATGCCAGCACCGCCGCTCCCTACGACATCGAAACGGGCTTCTTCCAGCGCGTCGATTGGGCCATTGGGCAAGCGTTGTCGAGGAATTTGGCCGCCGTCATCAACATCCATCACTACGTAGAGATGAACCAAGATCCGGTCCAAAATCTTCCCCGCCTAGTGGAACTCTGGAAACAGATCGCGCTGCGCTATCGGAATCAGCCCAAGAGTCTTATGTTCGAGCTGCTGAACGAGCCGCACGACCAACTCGACGATGAGCGCTGGCAGGAGGTATTTCCCACGCTGCTCAAAGCCATTCGTGACAGCAACCCAGACCGCATAATCCTGATCGGCCCGGCATATTTGAACACCGTCGACAGGCTGGACAAGATACAGCTCCCGCCGCAGGACCGGCGGATTATCGGCACGTTCCACTACTACAAGCCGCTCCAGTTCACGCACCAGGGCGCCTTCTGGCTCAACGACAGCGCGCCCTGGCGTGGGACACGATGGGTGGGGACCCCGCAGGAGCGGAAGGAGCTGCGCAATGACTTCGAGCGCGCAGCGACATGGTCCAAACAAAATCACCGCCCGCTCTACCTTGGAGAATTCGGCGCCTATCGGGAGGCAAATATGGAGGATCGAGCGCTGTGGACGCGGGCCGTGGCGCGTGAGGCGGAAAAATGGGGGTTCAGCTGGTCATATTGGGAGTTCTGCTCGGAGTTCGGCGCATACGACGCCGCAGCGCGGCAGTGGCGGCAACCGCTCCTCAACGCCCTTTTGGACAAAGAGTGACACACCGTGCAAGCAGAAGTGAGAGCGACCGCAGGATGACGGCCAAGCCGGACACCGAGCGGCCTGCATTGTTACGCCGTCCTCAATCCACGTAACCGTAGCGGGAATAGTGGCGCTTGTCGTAGTATTGGCGACGATGGCCCTCGAAGCGGCCCAACAGGTTGAGATCGGCCTTGTTGAGTACCACCCCGAGTAGATTGTCGTATACGCCCGGCGCCATCCTGAGCGCATGTTCCACCACGTCGATCTTTGTGCGTCCCCATTCGATCACGAACACAAACGAATCGATGAGGTGCGTCATGGCGCGAACGTCCACCACCGGCGCCAATGGCGGCAGATCGACGATGATGTACTCGTAGGCTTGGCGTAGCCGCTCGAACAGGATCCTTGTGCTTTCGCAGGCAAGCACCTCGCTGCTGTGAGCCATGCGCTCGTTCACGACGGCGGGTAAAAACACCAAACGCGTGTCAGGGTCCACGCACAGCGCGTCCTCGATCTTCACCTCATTGGCCAGGACTTCCAACAGGCCGACTTTCGCCTCAGGGACCAGTTTGCGCGTCAGACCGGGGTTGCGCAGGTCGGCATCTAACAGGAGCACGCGTCCGCCAACACTAGCGATGCTTTGCGCCAGCGCCATCGCGGCCGTCGATTTGCCTTCGTTCGGTAGCGACGCGGTGAACGCTAGCACTTTGCTGCCCTTGACCGACCTGTGGAGGTCCGCCGCGATCTTGATCGCTCGGATCGACTCGGCAAAGCGTGAAAGCGGCGAATCAATAACCGCCCAGAACAGACTTTGATCACGCTTGATGATTCGATGCGCCAAGCTGCCATAGTCTGTCCTTGGCTGGCGCGACCGCGAGGTCACCTGCCCTTCGACGACCTTGGGCAGCATCGCTATGCAGTCCGTGTGCAGGATACTCGCAACCTGATCGCTGGTGCGGAAGACTTGATCCCATATGTCTCGCAATAGCCCCAGCCCAAAGCCCGCAATCACGCCTCCGGTTGCCCCTACCATGAGGACCAACAGAGTCCTGGGATTGCTGGGCCGCAGGGGAGGCGTGGCACGTGTGATGACCCGAGCCTCGCTGATTGGAAAAGACTGCTGCTGAACCGTCTCCATATAGCGCTGGAGGAAGCTGTCATGCAATTGGCGAGAGCTCTGGGCTCTGCTCTCGAGGTCACGCAACACAATCTGGGCCCGGTTGGTCGTCTGCGATACCGAGACAATTTCCGCCAAGCTTTTGCTGATAGACTCTTCGCGTGCCTTGGCAATCTCGTAGTCGCTTCGATATGTCTGCGCGATCCGGTTAAGCTCGTCGCTGATGACCTTGCGGATCTCCTGCATTCGGGTCCCCAAATCAATGACCGCGCGGTGCCTCGCGCCATATTTTGCGGAAAATTCAGCCGCCTGGCGCGAGTAATCAAGATACTGGGACCGCA